>SAMEA3387495__coassemble_1124_pt1 | contig 94018 bp, 67 predicted proteins | sample SAMEA3387495__metabat2_low_PE_015 | metagenome-assembled genome bin SAMEA3387495 (sample SAMEA3387495) | Felis catus | biome: Faeces | place: United Kingdom | collected 2012
CCCAAATCGCGGTTGCGCAGGTTGTACTCCGGCTTGGCATGGATGTGCCCGTGCAGGTGGATGGCATGGCGCCACTTGCCGTTCCAGCTGATCATGGGGTAATGCAGCATGCACATGCGCTGGCCGTGGCACATACCGGGCTTGAGCTCCGCGTAATCCAGCACCTCGCTAAACGCCGGCGGATGCCCGGGCTCGCCCCATCCCTTGTCGTGGTTGCCGCGCACCAAGATCACCTTGCGGCAGTTGATGCGGCGCCTCAGGGCGTACGCCTGCTCGACCGTGATGCGGTACGAGAAGTCGCCCAACACGTAGAGCGTGTCCGTCATGCTCACGCGGTCGTTGATGTTGGCGATAAGCTGCGAGTTCATGCGGTCTATGGACGAGAACGGGCGGTCGGCAGCCGGAATGATATTGGCATGCCCAAAGTGCGTATCGGCGGTGAACCAGATCATAAGAAAGCTATCCCCCATATTCCCATAGCAATCTAGCCAGCCCCATTCTCTACCAAGATGTAAAGCAGCTTCATCAACTATTGGTGTCCAATTTCAATTATCGGCATTAAAGCAAAACAAGCGGGCGTCCCAACCAGAACGCCCGCCCTCACCAAGCAACAAAGCCAGGAACTCTATCCTATAGCCTCAAGAACCGCATCGACAATCTTCTTGGTGTTCATCATTCCAAAGTCCTGGGGAGGAATGATGTAGATGGGAATATCCCCAGCAGTTTTCGCAAGCTCTTCGGCCATATACTTAACATGCGGACCAAGTAGAATCGCCTGCATGCCGTCCATTGCCGACTCGGCCTCAGCAATGGGAAACACCTTTACTTCAACGTCCAAGCCACGTCCACGGGCCTCTTCCTCAAGCTTCGCACCCAGAATACTTGTCGTCATGCCTGCAAAGCAGCATAGCATCCATTTCATATTGACCAACCCTTTCTGAGTTACGCGACTTCCGCCTGCGCGGGAACCTCGGCCTGCTCTTCTTCTACCTTCTTCTTTTCATATGCCTTGAAGAATGGGTAGTAGACGAGGCCGTTAAGAATTATGAGTCCAATTATAAAGACGAGCGCCTTGACATCCATGGTCGACAGCAACGCTCCGATAGGCGCGGGAACGTTCCAGCCAGGATAAGCAAACGTATGGTTGATGATGCCAAGATCCATTACCAAGAACGTAAGGCCCGCATTGAGAACCATGTTGAGAATAGAGGGAACGAACATCAGCGGGTTATACATAACGGGCAGGCCGAAAATAATGGGCTCGTTAACTCCAAAGAGCGTGGGGATGATACCGAGCTTGCCGATGGTGCTGATCTGCTTAGAACGGCTCCTCAAGGTGAGCAACGCCAGGGCAAGGGTCGCCCCGTTACCGCCGATGGTAATGAAATACCACACAAAGGGAGGGGTGACCGTGCAAGGTAGGGCCGTAGCGGCGGCACCCGCGGCATATGCCGCCATGTTCGCATCAAGGTTAGCATAAAGGAACGGATCGAGAGGACTTGTAAGAACGGAATCGTGGATTCCGAACCAGAAGAACAAAGGCATCAGGAAAGCGATGAGCATGATGCCAGCGGGGCTGTCGACCGCACCAACCAGAGGAGAAACAATCGTCGCAATGAGATTGGCGAACGGCGCCGCAGTCAACTTAATAGCGGCGGTGCTGATAAGGGAAACAGCGAAGAGGCATAGCGCAGCGGGTACAAGATGAGCCATAGACTCGCCAAGAGCGGGAGGTACGGCGCCGGGCAGATTGATGCGGCCAACGTTGCGCTCCGAAAGGAACTTGAAAAGCTCGACCGTGGCAACGGACATAACGATGGCGCAGAACAATCCAGCGCCGCCGATAAAGTCCGTCATGAGGGCGCCCTCGGTACTGATAAATCCCGTGGCAATGAAGGAGGCGGCGCTAAGCGCAACGGGAAGGTACGAGTTCATCTTGTAGTGACGGGACAGGAAAAACGCCAGTCCCACGGAAACCCAAAGCGCGAGGCATCCGGTTGTGATGGTGTTGATGATAGTAAAGGGAAACGCCAGAAAATCGGCAACCGCCTGCCATCCCTGCATGAAGGATTGCGCGATGCCCGGATCCATGGTCGTGTAGTCCATGGGCGGCGTAACGATAACCAACGCCATGGACCCTATCGTCATAAACGGAATAAGCGTCAGGAACGTATTCTGAATCGCCTGGATATAGCGGTTTGCGCCGAGCCGGCCAGCAACAGGAGCAACGTGGCGCTCGATAAACTCGGTAAACTTTTCCATGTCCTATACCTCCTGAGACTCGATAAAATCGCGGTACCAGTAGTAGCTGTCCTTGGGAATGCGCTTATTTCCGTTCTCGTAATCGATGTACACAAGCCCATAGCGCTTCGCGTAGCCGTTGATCCAGCTGTAGAGATCCATCGTTGACCAGACAAAGTAACCGCGTACATCAACCCCTTCTTTCATGGCTTCCAGCATCCACTCGGCAAAGCCCTTTTGGAACTCGATGCGATACGGGTCATGCACCGCACCGTCTTCCTCGAGAACGTCTTTGTAACCAATACCATTTTCCGTAATGATGAAAAACGTTTCCGGGTAAAGCTCGTGCAAACGGACGAGAAGGTTGTACAGGGACTTTGGGTAGAGCTCCATATCCCAATCATTGGTTGGCATCGAATCATCGCGGTCGATTTCGAACCAATTCTTGACAACGGCCTCCTGGCGGTCGCCCTTCTTGCCGGTATTGCTCGCCTTAAGGCAGGTCTCGCCGGTTGTATAGGGCTTAACAAGGTAGCGTGCGTATGCGTTCACGCCAAGGTAGTCAACCGTTCCGGCACGGAAGATGTCGTCGTCCCCGGGAAGCGCGTAATCACGGTTGCACCCATCCGCTACGATCTTATCCACAAACTCTTGGGGCATCTTTCCCAGCACGCACGTATCATTGACGCAGCGATTGTAGAAAAGCTCGGCGTTAACAGCGGCTTCCCTGTATTCATCATTGTCGACGAGCGTCTCGATAGAATAGGAATCGCTCACAAGACCGATATTCCCCTGATAACCTCCTCCGCGAAAAGCGCGGACCACCATCGCGCTACCAAGCAAGATGTGATACATGGCGCACCAACGACGACTGAGATCTTGAACGTTGGGAGGATAGTTGCCCACGGCGTAGCAGCACTGGGTCTCGTAATTGGGCTCGTTCACCGTCGCCCAATAGCGGACACGGTCGCCGAAGCGATCGAAGCAGACTTTCGCATATGCCTCAAACGCCTTGCAGGTTTCGCGGTTCTCCCAACCGCCCCGCTCAAAAAGCGTTTGAGGCAGATCGTAGTGGTACAGGGTAACGAGCGGGGTCACGCCATGAGCCAGGCAGCAGTCGATCACACGGTTGTAGAACGCAACGCCTTCCTCGCTAACTGCGCCGATGCCATCGGGAATGATGCGCGACCAGGCGATTGAGAAGCGGTATGCGTTCTGGCCGCCAGCAGCCAACATTTCTATATCTTCTTCGTAGCGATGATAGTGATCACAGGAGACGTCCGCAGTCACGGGGTTGACCACGTTTTTCTCGCTATGGCAAAAGGCATCCCAATTAGAAAGCCCCTTCCCGCCTTCCCGCCACGCGCCCTCGCATTGGTAGGCGGCGGTGGCGCTTCCCCACATGAAATCAGTCTTCATGGCGCATCTCCTTATAGACGCTGATGAATTCACGTGCCATACGCCCAAGAAGGGCGGTCGTCATCAAATGGTCCTGAGCGTGCATGAGAAGGATGCTGAAGGCGATGTCCTCCCCCGCCACCTCGGCGCGCAGCAGGTCGGTCTGCGCTTCGTGCGCCTCGACAATCGCCTTATCGCCAAGTTCGAGCTTCTCGTTCGCCTCCTCGTAAGACCCGCTTTTCGCGCACGTGATAGCCTCGTAAAAATAGGCTGAGGCTTCACCTGCATGCGCGACAAGCTGAAACGACATCGACTGAAGTTCTTCCTTGTTCATACCACTCCTTCCAAAGCGCGATGAACCCTGCATGGCCCAAGGATAGAAACCAGTTGCGGCCGTTTCCACTTTGGAGTTGCGGCATGCGCCGCAATATTAGATTTGAAGATTGTTTTAAGATTTTGCAGCATATTTAACTACGTCTATTCGTTTGCTCTTTGGACATGGAGGGGCACATGCAGCGATTAACCCGTCGACAGGCAGCCTTGCTGCAACATATCGCCGCATCCGATTATCCCGTCACCGGCAAATCGCTCGCGATCTCGCTGGATTGCTCGGTCCGCACCGTTCAATCTGAAGTGGCTCGAATCAACATCAATGAGAAAGTCATTCAAAGTACCAACCGAGGCTATATCGCCCCCTCTCGAGACGCGGTCTCCAAGCTTCTCGATGCACCCAATGAGGAGGGCGCTTCAACAGAATGGCTAATTTTGAAACTCATCTCAAAGAACGACGGCGCCCTCGGCGTCGATGATATAGCCGAAAAACTCTACATGAGCTCTTCGTCGGTAGAGCGCGAAATCAAAAATGTGCGAAGAATAGTCGAGGCACACAGCCTAAAGCTAGTGCGCAAACAGGGATCCCTGAGCATCGAAGGCAACGAGCATGACAAGCGTTCTCTTATTGGATCCCTCGTCTCCCAAGAAGCCGTTAACTCCATGTCGAGATACGGCGGCCTTTCGGAGTACTTTGACGACATGGATATTAGCCGCGTACGCACCTGCACGCTGTCGGTAATTGAAAATCAAGGCCACCAGATTAAGCAAGGCTATGCCCAAAACCTCATTACCTCGATCGCCGTGGCCCTTTACCGCATGCGACACGGTCTGCACGTGCCAGACCCGGCATGCGAGCTATCCGATCGCGATGCCGAGAGAAGTATCGCCAGCGAGCTATGCAGCATGTACGCGCGCCACCATGACGTCGCCCCAACACAAGGAGATATAGACTATCTGGCGACCCTTCTTATCGGTCAGGTTGAATCGCGAAAGCCCCATGACGACGCCCCCTCTCAAGAAAAATCCCTACAGGTTCTAGAAGGCGTCCGCTCGATTGTTGAAGACGTGTTTGGCTCGTATCAGCTTGAAATTGATTCAGAGCAAGCGCTGCGCAACTTCTCGGTCCACGTGCAAGCGCTTATCGAAAGGCGCGAGGAAGCCCAAATCAAAGACACCGATGCCCTAGAGAACATTAAGCTCAACTGCCCGTTTATCTACGAGCTTTCCGTACTTATCGCCTGGCGAATAAGCGAGATGTTTGGCGTGATAGTCTCCGATGGTGAAGTAGGGTTCATCTGCATCCACGTTGGCATGCTCCTGCTGTCCACCCTTGAAAATGATAAAGTCCGCATTCTCCTCGCATGCGATCATTATCAAGGGATATCACAACGAATTCGCGAAGCGCTTGATCGTCGATATCAAGACGTAGCGCTTCTAGCCGAAATCGACATAGAAGGGCTCCGTTCTATCGATTCGGAAGCAGACGTAATCATCACAACGAGGAAATCCCTTTGCAAATCCAACGGCTCTGTATTGATTTCCCCATTCTTTACCGCAGACGACCAGGTCCGCGTTGAGCGCATCATTGACGCTGCGGTTCAGAACAGAAAAAACTCCCGCCAACGGGCTCTTCTTGAGCCGTTTTTCACAGACGGACTGTTCTTATCAACCGACGAACCGATGGAACGAGACGACCTCATCCGCAAAATGGGAACCCTGCTCCAACAAGAAGGCGTAGTAGACGATGAGTTCATTGACCTCGTTTTGAAGCGCGAAGAGCTTTCTTCAACATGCATGTTCGACCTGTTCGCCATCCCCCATTCAGTCGAAATGAACGCCAAGAGAACCATGGTGTGCGTGGCACTTTGCCATAAAGGAGTCGCATGGAACGGTCCTACAATCAAGTTGGCGCTGATGATAGCTGTTTGTCATGATGACCGCCGTCGATTCCTTGAAGTGTTCGACACAATCGTAAAAGCCTGCTCCGATCGGGAACGAAGCGACAGGTTGTCTAAATCGACTTCGCTCCAGGAATTCTTGGACATACTAGTCAACGGCTCTACATCCGTCGAGTAGCCCTTTAGTTGGACGGCACCCAACAACATATTCTAATGCCGAAGGCAAGTTCGACCTGCGCCCGAACGATTGAGCCCCACCGCATGCTATACCAAGTGAATCCTGAACCAAACACTCAGCATCAGGATGGCGTTGGCTAGCAGATAGCACACAAGACAAAGCTAAGGCTCAAAAGAACAACGAATCCCGCTCTTTAATTGAAGCACAATCCATGCCCGGATAGATGAACACCGGTCACGCTCCGCTACCCTTTGCCAGACAAAAGATATATTCTCGATCCAAACAGACGCTGCAATAAATGACTCACCTTGAGGAGGCAATTCATGACACGCAGAAACTGGACTATCCAAGAGACGCGAGCGGCGTTTGCGCTCTACCTGCTTCTTGAACCCTCCCAGATTGATAAACGTAACTCGGATATCATAGCGCTAGCCAAAGCTCTAGATAGAACCCCCTCCGCTGTGGCTCTTAAGCTCTGGAACATTGCCGCCAACGATGCCAACCGCGTTGAATCTGGCCGCGTGGGCATGTCGCATGGTAGCAAGCTCGACAAGGAAATCTGGATTGAGTACGACAGCAAAGGTGACGAACTAGTTAGCGAATCACTCGACCTCCTCAACCAGGCCACCGCTGGACCCGATAAGAAGCTTGATTCCTTCCGGCCCATCGAGCGCAATCTAGAATTAATTCCGGAGGGACAAGAGCGTATCGCCGCTGTAAGGCAGCGAGTCAACCAGCGGTATTTCCGCAATTCCCTACTTAGCGCGTATCACAATAAATGCTGCATAACAGGCATTTCTATACCAAGATTATTGGTGGCTAGCCACATCAAGCCTTGGCATATCTGCAATCCAAAAACAGAGCGCCTTGCCACCGACAACGGCTTGCTCTTAAACGCATTCCATGATCGCGCGTTCGACCAAGGGCTGATCACGATCGACCAACAGTATAAGATTCGCGTTTCCCATACCGTAAAGCACAAGCAAGATCCGCTCGATTGGCTATGGAGCTTCGACGGGGCAGAAATCGACCTACCTTTGGTTAAGAAACCAAAGAAGGAGTTCATCGAATATCACAACGATGTCATTTTTCTAAAGTAGGACCCCTTTCATCCACATACGACAGCTAGCCCTGCTGGAAATACCTCCCAGCAAGCGAATGCTTGATCTAGAACACTTCAACGTGATCTAATGATCAAAGCGAGAGCAGGGAGGTAGCATGTCGAACTACAGAATAGAAACCATCAACTTCGAAGATCTTGAAAACCAGATGACCATACCAACGTATCAACGTCCGTTGGTATGGTCCAAATCTCAAAAGGCTGCTTTCATCGACAATATAAGCAGGGGCTTTCCTTTTGGATCACTGCTTTTATATAAATACGACAACGCCGAACAGTACTCCCTCATTGATGGACAACAGCGCTTTTCTACACTGCGAGAATATCAACGTCATCCAGAGGAGTACTTTCCCATTGAATCAAACTCAGCGAAGCAGATTGACTCCTTGATGGCGCTCTCCGGCGCAGCGCAGCAATCGGAAGACGCAAGAACCAAATTAAGGAATCAATTCATCTCTGCAATCAAAGAGATGCTGCACCTACATGCCACCAAGAGGAATCTGCCCGGTTCATATCTAGCTCAACAAATCAAAGAAATCTACCCGGCATGCAGCGATGGCCATATGCTGGAGATTGTTGATATCCAAGTCGAGCTCATTACCGCTCTCGATAAGTATGTCAACCTATCAACTCTCCAAATCCCCTGCGTGTTCTTCACGGGCGACAAATCAGAACTGCCCGAGGTATTCGCCAACGTCAACCTTGGCGGAAGAAAGCTGACGAAATACCAGGTTTTCGCTGCCCAATGGAACCGCTATCAAGTCCAGCTGTCACCGGAGCCTTATTCCGATGACATTCTTGAGCGCACTATTTCACGCTATGAAGCGCTCACAGAAGATCGCGACGGCCTTGAGATTGAAGACTTTAGCGCTGAGGAAATGAGGCGCGAGCGCATTGTCACCCTTCCGGAATTCTGCCACGCATTGGGAGAGCTCGTTATCTCGCGATGCCGAGCATGCTGGCCGGATAAGGCCGCCGAGCAAGACGACACCGTAGACACCATTGGCTACAACACGCTTGCGATTGTATTTGGACTCCGCCCGCAGGAAATCGCCGGAAAGAAGGAAGGTCCCCAGGGACTTCCCGACGTCTTCGCAAATGCAGGCTTTGAAGATAACCCCACTGCCACGGAGCACCTGGTAAAGTGCATGCTTGCTGAATACGATGAGATCAACGGACGCTTTGCCAAGTTCCTGAAAAAGCCAGGCAGCAAAGAAGCGTACGAAACCTCTAAATCTAGCGGCCAGCTGCAATTTCTCTCGTTTTTTGCAGCTCTTTGGTTCGCGCGATATGGAACGATTCGCTCAACGGATTTTGAATCGCTGCCGGATTATAAGAAGAAGGGCTACAACGAAACAACCCGCAACCTCTTTAGGTGCTTTATCTTGGATATGCTCACCAATCAATGGAAGGGCTCGGGCGACTCCAGGCTTGGCAACTATATAGACGGGACGCTGTCGTATGCGACGAGTGCTGCCTTCTCCAGGGCAAAACTCGAGATTGCAACCCAGTCTTATCTGGATTCAATCGAAAACAACGAGTCGATCAATGTTGACCCCATCGCAAAGACCCTGCTGACCGTCCTTGCAAGCTGCAATCCTCAGGCATATTCCGAGAGCGCCTACGACATTGAGCATCTAATCTCACGCGAGACGCTCCGAAATAAGACGAGCGGACAGTACGCGTACAAAACGTACAAGCTCCCTGGCGGCAACCTCGGCAACATCGCTTACCTTTCTAGCGTCGAGAACAGGGCAAAGGGATCAACCACGCTCCCCGCATCCAAGGGAGACCTCTTTACCTTCAACGGAGAAAGGGAGTTTGTTTATAACGGCCAAGACCTACGTGACGCCGATCTCGACCTTAAAAACGGCAACCCCGCAGCCGCTAAAAAGTTCTTGCATGAACGCGCGCAAATCATGCTGGATAAACTCGTCGAAATCCTCGCCAAAGATTAGCCCGGGAGGCGAGTGAGCATGTCTATAGAAACGTATCAAGGCCTAACGCTATCGTATGAACGAGCCACTTCACTTGTGCCCAGCTCTTACTTGCCGGCGTATCAATGGTTTCTGAGCCACGAGGGGGAAGTCGGACCTCGTCCGTGGAAAGACCATGCCCCCAAAGATATGCCCATCACCCTTGTTGCGCAACGAGGGATACACAAACCGGGCGGGCAGGACTACGCGATTTCGATCACCATCGCGAACCCTACGATATACGGAGCGGATTCCGTCCACCTTCTTGATGACGGCACCTGGATGATCCAGTATTGCGAGCATCATCACAATACGGGACGGAAGCCCGGCTCGCCAAGGTACAACCAAGCACTTATCAATTGCCTTGAGGACGGCGTGCCCGTAGGCGTCTTCCACAAGACCGACAACGAATATCAATGTCTTGGCCTTGCGTTTCTTGAAAGCTACAACAATGTGGCGGGCATCTTCACCCTTCACGGACCCGTCCACAAATTCGATAGCGGTGCCCTCTCCCCTATCTCCGCAAAGGAGATAGAAGATGCCCTTGAAAACGCAGCCAAGCTGCGCGCCGACGTGCTATTTAACAGAAAAACGCTTGACCTTGACTATCTCGGTTCATCCCATGAGGGGAAGCGCGACTTCACCTCGCTCAAGAGGGACCTTAAAAATGTCCACGGAGAAACGTTTAAGATGGATCTTATTGAGGCATATAACGGCCAATGCGCGATTTCTGGCTACGATGCACTGCCCGCACTCGACGCGACATATCTCAGTTCCTATCTGGGCGCAGCAAGCAATACGCCGTCTGCCGGAATCCTGCTTAGAACGGACCTGGGTGCGTTGTACCAACAGTCACTCATTTCGATTAGACCTGACACCTATGAGGTCACGGTGAGCGGCGCACTGCGGAATACCGCCTACAACCACTTTGACAGGCGACGGATCTCGCTACCCAGCAACGAGCAGTTCTGGCCATCCAAAGCCAGGCTCGAAGCCCATCACAGCTCGTTTATGCAGCTGAACTGCTAACACGTGGGGCCAACTGCATCCTTGTTGCGGTAGGCCCCATCTTTTGGCGTCTATCCCATGCGCTCGGCGATTACTCGTCCAATCATATGCGGAATGCCTACTACCAGCGCGTTGCCCATGCAGAAGGCGCGCTGGATATCTGTCATGCCCGCGTCCGTCCAGCCTTTGGGGAACCCTTGCAGCTGGTCCAACTCGTCCGGAACCAACCTGCGGTAGCGGCCGTCCCCCGCTTGCACAATATGTTTGCTCCGTGAGGCCGACCCCCCCCCCTCACTTGTGAGGATGGTACGCGCCGGGCAGTCAACCGAGTCCGGAAACGCCATCGACCCTTCCGTGTACTGATAGGTAAAGCCGGTCTTCTTGTCCACGCGGGGCTCGCTTTTGCCGCCCTTGAAGTAGCGCCAACGCTCCAGCTTATCCTCGCCCGTAATATAGAAGGACTCGTCCACTTCCGCATCATCGACCAGCACGTCACCAAGGGTTTTGTACGCCCCGTTGTACTCGACGTTAAGCCTGCCCGTCATGACCTTGCAGCCCTGCATAACGCCCGCTGTCTCAAAGCGGGAGCGCTTGGCGCCCGCGCCAAAAGACTCCGAGCACTCATAGGGGTCTGCGGGAATGGTAAAGCCCACGGGATCGACCTCTGGCTTTACGGGCAGCGCCTGGGCCATCACGCCGTGCGTCATACGGTCGGCGAGATCCCATGCCTCATCCGTCTTCTCCGCGTAGATGTAGACGCGGCGGCGTTTTTGGGGGAAACCGTAGTCCGCGGCGTTCACAACGCGCCACTCGACCGCATAGCCCAGGGAGGCGAAGCAGGAGAGGATGATGGCGAAGTCCCTACCGCGTTGCGACGCGGGGCTTTTGAGCAGGCGATCGACGTTTTCGAGCAGCACGTAGCGCGGCGTGTTCTTAAGGCGCAAGAACCGGTAGATATCCCACCAGAGCACGCCCTTCTTGCCAACTATGCCGCTTGCCTGAGACAGCGGCTTTGCCACCGAGTAGTCCTGGCAGGGGAAGCCGCCGACCACCATGTCGACGTCCGGGATGTCTATGGTGCCTGCCTCATAAGCGTCGAGCACCTTGTTGATATCCTCATTGATGAGGGAGTCCTCGCCAAAGCGCTCGCGATAGCACTTGGCTGCGAACTGGCGCGTTGGGGTTCCCGGCGGCTCCCACTGGTTAGCCCAGATGGTTTTGAAGGGACCTGCAGACGGCATGGCGAACTCCGGATGCGCGGGATCGCTATAACCTTCCAGGCCCAGGCGGAAGCCTCCAACGCCGGCGAAAAGCTCGGCCACTCGAATGACGTTCTTTGTCACATAACTCCTATCAACTGCAGAGGTGCTTGGCTGCGCGGGCGGGTTGCATGCGCAGGCGCCGTGCGCGGTGGCGACGCCTTGGGCCACGGTGGAGCCGTGGACCGCACGGGAGCCGCTGGCCGTAAGGGTGCCGGACGCCTCTGAGATCGTTTCCCGCCTTACTCTATCGATCTCTTCGCCTATATAGCGAGCATTGATCCAAAAACACTTTTTTGTTTCTGGCCTGCCCGCCGGCGTGGGTAGAACGTCTGCCTTGTTGCGCCCGTGGGGGCGGACGTGGCAGCAGCGGTTCTCGCTGGATTTAACCGACCAGTCCGCGCGGCCCATGGCGACGCGACGGCGCATCTCCTCATAGCAACGCTGCGCTTCTAGCAGGTCTTTATCGGGCATCTGCCAAAAGAGGACTTCCGAAAGCAGGTAGCGGCCGCGAGTTTCCTCGTCCTCTTTATAGATGACAAAGAGGTACTTGCTACGCAGGTACTCCCTAAAGTCACTCTCCTCAAACGGGCGCGCCACCAGGTCGAAGTAATCAAACGTTGGGAAGGAGATCGACTCTTTGGGTACCCCGTCGCGCTTTAGGCGGATGGTCTTGGTCTTGATGCCGGCCTTCTCGAACTCAGCGATCTTGGCGTTCTGGTCCACGCCCAGAATGTGCTTGGTGATGAGCGCGCACAGGTTCTTGGGTTTGCGGCGACCTGTATGAATGTAGCCGCAGTGCTCGCCCAGTTCCTCTTCCGTAAGGCCAAGGTAGGGCTCAAAGCGGGAGCGGACAAGATGCTCAAGGTCGAGGTCGCCCTCCCCCTCTCGCCGCTCGATCGCCTTTGCATCCAACATGCTGTTGAAGATCGCCGTCATGTACGCCGGCTTGATAGCCCACGCGCGCGGCTTGGCGGGAATGGACGAGAACGGCTGCGGCCTGCGGACCTTGCTGGACGCGGCCTTTGTCGCCGCCTCTAGATAAAACGTATCAGAGCCGGAAAGCTCATGCGCCTTGCCCTGGCGGATCTTTTCGACCACGGTATTCCAGTCGCGGCGGAACACGGGCACGTCCTCTGGCGGAATGCCCCAAAGCTCTACCAGGTCGACAAAGAAGTCCACGGGGTTGAGGTCTTTATCGTACTCATAGGCGATGAGCAGGATCTTGCTTAGCTTCTTTTGGACCGAGCTTGTCTCCCAGGTCTCGTCCACCACGCTCATATAGTTGATCATGCTGATGACCAAGCGCTCCTTGGCGGAGAGCTCGCCGTTCTTTTTACGGCGAAGCGGCGTGGTCTTAAGCTCTGTCTCCACCTGCGCGAAATCCGGATCCGCAGAGCTGTTGATGTCATAGTGGAAGTAATATTCTTCGATTGCGTTGCCAAACGAGCCCTTGCGGCGATGCGGGTCATCGATGGCAGCTAGATGGCACGCGGTGCGCAGCGTCTTGCCCTCGAGCTTTTTGGCGTAGCTGTAGATGGAGTCTAGGGAGCTGGCATCGTAGTAGTCCTGGGACCCGTCCATATCCCCTCCCATGAAAGAACGTGCGTTCGATCATGTCATTGTATCGATCGAACGTGTGTACGATCTTGCGATTGGAGGTATTACGGGAAGGATCCGATCTCATGAACGCAATGGGTCGGCACGAAAAGGCTGAATAGACGGTAGGCACACGGCGCCAACAAGATTCCTCGTCCAAAGACGCATGAAAAAACGGATCCGAAGCGTTAATGCTCCGGATCCGTTTTGCTTTTAAGAAGCCTGGCAAAGGGCCTTCGCTCTATGCGTAGGCGACGCGATGCTGGCTTGCGGGCGCAGGCGCGTGAGCGGAAAGCTTAGTAGCGCTTGCCACCAAAGCCGCCGCGGCCGCCACGGTCGCCACCGCGGCCACCAAAGCCACGGTCATCGCGACGGGGACCACGGTCGAAGTCGCGGCGCGGACCGCGATCGTCACGGCCGCCAAAGCCGCCACGGCCACCGCGATCGAAATCACGACGGGGACCGCGATCGTCACGACGCGGACCACGGTCATCGCGGCCACCGAAGCCACCGCGACCGCCACGGTCGCCACCGCGGTCGAAGTCGCGACGCGGGCCACGGTCATCGCGACGGGGACCACGGTCATCACGGCCGCCAAAGCCGCCACGGCCACCACGGTCGCCACCGCGGCCGCCAAAGCCGCCACGGCCGCCGCGATCGTCATCATTGTCCAGACCCATAGCGGTCAGGGGGTCGATGACCTTGCTCAGCAGGGCGAGCAGCTGCTCGGTCTCCTCGTCGTCAAGGCTGGGAACCAACTTGTCCTGCTTCTTAGCGAGCACGCCAACGCGGGCGACGGCGTCCTCACCGGTGTAGACAACAACCTTGCGCATATCGGGCTCGTCAGCGGGCTCGACGCGGGCCACGATGTCCGCAGCCTCGGCCTCGGCCAGCAGGGCGTCCAGCTCGCGCAGACGCATGCCCAGCAGGTCGGCCATCTCCTTCTGCTCCATCTTGGGCTTGAGCTCCAGGAGCTTGAGGGCGCGCTTGAGGTCCTCCATGCGGGCGGCACGGGCCTCTGCCTCGCGACCCATCACGGCGCGACGGGCGCGCAGCAGGCGGGCGGCGCGGTTGGCCTTATCAAACAGCTCGTCGTCGGTGTTGGGCTCCTCGGCCTCAACGGCATCCTCGGAAGCCTCGACGGACTCGGCCTCGACGACGGCCTCGGTCTCGTTCTCGGTCTCGGCGGCAACCTGCTCGCCGGCGGTCTCCTCCGCTGCCTCGACAGCGGTCTCAACGGTCTCGATGGTCTCTACGTTCTCGTCCATGGTCTCTACAGTCTCGTTGATCTCAGACATGTTTCCTCCTGCGCTTCCGCGCGTGTTGGGCGGCCTTCCCATTGCGTTCAAATACGTTGCGCCCGCCGTACGGGCTGCGATTGACCCCGCTGCATGCGCGCGGGGCTGCTCTTAGACGTTGCTCTGATGTACTCTGATTGGCCGCTGATTGATAACGGACACGGCATTCTCCTCGCCGCGCCAGCTTGGGCCTTTTGGCCGCTCATTAGTGTATGCGCGCCGCGGCGAAATCGCATGAAGAAGGTGTGGCTTCACAGCGTATACAGGAACTTGCAGGTTCGCACGCAGACGCCGGAAGCTCGTACGGTGCCTCTGCCCCTCTTCGTCCAAATGCACCCCCGCCCTCGTCCAAAAACAAAAAACCGCGCCCAGCCGTAAAGCCGGGTGCGGCTATGTACGAGAGAGGTGGCGCCGGTGCCGGCCCCCTCCTGTACGTCCGGGTTAGGCCTGGCGGTAGTGGGCCATGAAGTCCGCGAGGTCCTCCATGCACTCGCGCAGAACGCCCATGCGGGGCAGGTAGACCACGCGGAAGTGGTCGGGCTTGTGCCAGTTGAATCCCTTGCCCGGCACGATGAGGACGCGTTTCTCATGCAGCAGGTCGAGCGCGAACTGCTCGTCGTTGGTGATGTTGAACTTCTTGACGTCGATCTTGGGGAAGATATAGAAGGCCGCCTTGGGCTTGACCGCGGTGATGCCCGGGATCTCGTTGAGCGCCTTGTAGACGTACTCGCGCTGGTCGTAGATGCGGCCGCCCGGCACCACGTAGCTCTTGACGGACTGGTGCCCGCCCAGCGCCGTTTGGACAATGGACTGCGCCGGCACGTTGGAGCACAGGCGCATGTTGGACAGCATGTTGATGCCCGTGATGAAGTCGCGCGCGCAGCGCTTGTTGCCGGAGAGCACCATCCAGCCGATGCGGTAGCCGGCGATCATGTGGCTCTTGGACAGGCCGGAGAACGTGATGCAGAACAGGTCGGGCGCGAGCGAGGCGATGGAGACGTGCTCAAGGTCGTCCATCACCAGGCGGTCGTAGATCTCATCGGAGAAGATCATGAGCTGGTGCTTGCGCGCGATTTCGACGATGCCCTCCAGTACCTCGCGCGGGTACAGGGCGCCCGTGGGGTTGTTGGGGTTGATGATGACGATGGCCTTGGTGCGCGGGGTGATCTTGGACTCGATGTCCTTGAGGTCCGGGTACCACTCCGCTTCCTCGTCGCAGATGTAGTGCACGGGCGTGCCGCCGGAGAGCGTGGCGCACGCGGTCCACAGCGGATAGTCCGGGCTGGGGATCAAGATCTCGTCACCCGTGTCGAGCAGCGCCTGCATGCACAGGTTGATGAGCTCGGACACGCCGTTGCCGGTGTAGATGCTGTCCATGTCCACGTTGGGGATGTGCTTGAGCTGCGCGTACTGCATGATGGCCTTGCGCGCGGAGAAAAGGCCCTTGGAGTCGGAATAGCCCTCGCAGTCCGGCAGTTGGTGGCGCATGTCCTGCACCACCTCGTCCGGGGTGCGGAAGCCGAAGGGCGCGGGGTTGCCGATGTTGAGCTTGAGGATGCGAAGGCCCTCCGCCTCCATGCGGCTGGCCTCGTCGACCACGGGGCCACGGACATCGTACAGGACGTTATCGAGCTTGGAGGACTTTTTGAACTCGCGCATGGGGGTGCTCCTTGTAGGTTGCTGCTGGGTGGATTGCGTAGGAGTGGCGGGTGGCACGGCATCGCCTGCAGCCGCCTCGCTTATTGAGGCTTGCTCTGCGGTGGCGGGGCCGGGTGCGAGGGCTCCGGGTTCTGGAGCCGCGGCCGCCGAGGCAACGGCGACGGACGTGGTGCCATTTGCCGATGCGCCCGCCGGCGGCGATGCCGCGGGGACCTGTGCCGTAGACGCCGAAGGATCGGCCGCCCGCCCTTCTTGGCCTGCAAGCCATTCCTGGTCCACGCCCAACACTGACGCGATATCGCGCACCACGTCCGCCCGGGGCATCGTCTTGCCGCTTACATACTGGCTGACCTGGCTTTTTCCAAGTTTGATGCCCTGCTGAGCCGCGATACGGATAAGGTCCGACTGGCGCATGTCTCGCTGCTCCAAAGCCTGTGCTAAGCGATCGCTGAATATGGTATTGGCCACGTTGACCTCCAATAGTTCAATTTGAACGGCGCTCTTGTTGTTGGACCTCTTTGCTTGGTTCAATTTAGAGGCAAAGTTCAATTTAGTTGGCAGCATAGCACGGTCCGGAATTGAACTCCTTGAGAATTTGGTTCAATTTGCTTTCCACAAATGCGAACGGCGCCTGAGACGCCCCGCGCAAGAAGGCGTTTCGGTCACCCGCGAAGGACCGGCTCGATTTACCTGTGCAGTTCTTGAGGATAATTGCATCGATTTCAGGTTTTGCCCAGTAGACGCCACATACGCCGCGCTTCGCCTAAGGTAGAGCGGCTTGGGGGCGCAAGGTATACATTGGGGGTAGCGGAAATCGATGCAATTATCCTCAACAAGTGCGCAAGGGTACGCGTCGAAAGACGCACCGATCGTTAGCCGGGCACAGAAAAGCGGACCCCCATGGGCCCGCCCCCATGCGTTCAGTTGTTAAAGCGAAGCCGGCGGCAGCAAGCACGCACCCACCTGCGCTGTCAGACGCTAGATCACGTAGTCGATGCCGCGCGGCGAGCAGCGCAAATCCTCGATGGTGACGCTATCCAGGTAGCCGGTAATCATGCTGTCCAGCTTGGACCACATCCCCACCGTAGGGCAATCTGCCGCGCGCTCGCAACCGCTGCACGTACCATCCAGGCAGGAAACCGGGGCTAAGCTGCCCTCGGTAAGACGCAGGATCTCTCCCGCGCTGTAATCAGACGGGTTGCGCGTAAGACGATAGCCGCCGCCTTTGCCGCGCATACCGGACAACATGCCGTTGCGGACCAAGGTCGCCAAGATGTTTTCCAGATACTTCTCGGAGACGCCCTGGCGCTCCGCGATCTTCTTCAAGGGGATACGCCCCTCGCCCTGATGCTCCGCAAGATCGACCATAACGCGCAGCGCGTAGCGTCCCTTTGTGGATACCAGCATTACTTCCACCTTCCGACGTGATTGGTAGCCTTATCCTAGCAGACCGCTGCGAAAGTGGCGCTCCTATCCGTCGGCGGCGCGGTGGACGTTGCAAAAACCCGGACAAGAGGGGTTTTATTCCAGATGAATGGATAGAGCGAAGTACACAGATTGCCCACGCGACGCCCCGGTTAAAAAAGTACCTCTGACAAGGTATTTTTGTTAACATGCGGTCTCATTTGCCGGCGAGCGCTTTCGGATGCTTGACAGGGATATATGTATAAAGTTAACTATCGATGTCGACTATTCCATACTATTCATGTGGGTTATAGGATTTATAGCCAAGTCGCACGACCCGTGCACGCAGCTATTGCAAGAAGGAGGCTCTCATGAGCAAGGTATACACTTCGATCGACCAGCTTATCGGACATACCCCGCTGCTAGAGATCACCAACATCGAGGCGGCGGACAACCTGGCCGCGCGCGTGCTGGTAAAGCTTGAGTACCTCAACCCCGCGGGTTCCGCCAAGGATCGCATCGCCAAGGCGATGTTGGACGAGGCGGAGCGCACGGGCAAGATCCGTCGCAACGACGGCTACACCATCATCGAGCCCACCAGCGGCAACACCGGCGTAGGCCTGTCCAGCGTCGCTGCCGCCCGCGGCTACCGCCTGATCATCACCATGCCCGAGACCATGAGCGTGGAGCGCCGCCAGCTTATGCGCGGCTACGGCGCCGAGCTGGTGCTGACCGAAGGCCCGCTGGGCATGAAGGGCGCTATCGCCAAGGCCGAGGAGCTGGCGCGCGAGACCCCCAAGAGCATGATCGCCGGCCAGTTTGTAAACCCCGCCAACCCCGCCATCCATGAGGCGACCACGGGTCCGGAGATTTGGGAGGACACCGACGGCAAGGTCGACATCCTGGTTGCCGGCGTGGGCACCGGCGGCACCATCACCGGCACCGGCCGCTACCTCAAGAAGCAAAACCCGCAGGTAGAGGTTGTTGCCGTTGAACCCGCAGACTCGCCCGTGCTGTCCGGCGGCAAGCCCGGCCCCCACAAGATCCAGGGCATCGGCGCCGGCTTTGTGCCGGAGGCACTCGACACGTCTATCTACGACAAGATCATGCCCGTGGCCGCAGAGGACGCGTTCGCCGCGGGCCGTCGACTGGGACATGAGGAGGGCGTGCTGGTTGGCATCTCCTCCGGCGCCGCCCTGCACGCCGCCCTTGAACTTGCCCGCAAGCCGGAGAACGCCGGCAAGACCATTGTCGCCATCATGCCCGACACCGGCGAGCGCTACCTGTCCACCCCGCTGTTCAGCGAGTAGACTCAACTGGTACCCTTAACAGGCATCCCGCACGTTTTATGAGAAAGGCCCGTATGACCCTCTCCCCCACCTTGTCCGCAAACAGCACCGCAAACGACGCGCCTGCCGCAGCCAACGCAGCCGCCGCAACGAACGGAACCGGCCGCAAGAAGCGCGTGCTGGTCGCCATGAGCGGCGGCGTCGACTCCAGCGTGACCGCCTACCTGCTGCTTCAGCAGGGGTACGAATGCGTTGGCGCCACCATGCGCCTGTACGACGCGGGTTGCGCAGGGCGCGGCGAGGGCAGAGCCTGCAACAACGTGGCGGACATTGAGGACGCGCGCGCCATCGCCCAGCGACTGGGCTTTGAGCACCATGTGATCGACTGCCGCGAAGCCTTTGACCGCGACGTGATCGAGCGCTTTGTCACCGCCTATGAGCATGGCCTCACCCCCAACCCCTGCGTACTGTGCAACCGCGTGATGAAGTTTGGCGCGCTGCTGGACTTCGCCGACCAGATGGGATGCGACTACATTGCGACCGGGCACTACGCGCAGGTTGTTCACGTGGACGAGGACGGCGAGGCCCTCGCAAGCGACGACGCCGCAGGCAAGGGCATCTATCTGCTCAAAAAAGGCGTGGATACCTCCAAGGAGCAGAGCTATGTGCTGTATTCGCTCACGCAGGAGCGCCTCGCCCGCACGTTGTTTCCACTAGGCGGCCTTGTCAAGGAGCGCGACGTGCGCCGCATCGCCAAGGAGCAGGGCTTTGTCAACGCGCAGAAGCGCGACAGCCAGGGCATCTGCTTTGTGCCGGACAACGACTTCGCCACGTTCATAGAGCTGCGCCGCGGGCAGGCGCTACCCGAGGGCGACATTGTCAACGCCGCAGGCGATGTGCTGGGCCGCCACCACGGCGCCATCCGCTACACCATAGGCCAGCGCAAGGGCCTGGGCGTGGCGCTGGCGCACCCCGTGTTTGTGACGTCCGTGGACCCGCAGGCAAACCGCATTGTTTTGGGCGAGAGCGAGGACTTGATGTCGCGCGCGCTGGTTGCGGACGATTGGATTTGGAGCGCGCCCGCCAGCCGTATGGAGGCGGCGCTTGATCGCGCGGGCAAGGCCGGCGTGCCCGTGACCGCCAAGGTGCGCTACCACCAGCAAGACCAACCGGCCCGCCTGATGCGCGGCGATAATCCAGGCAGCTACCGTATGGTGTTCGACCAGCCGCAGCGCGCGATCGCCCCGGGCCAGGCCGTGGTTGTCTACCAAGGCGACGTGGTTCTTGGCGGGGGCACCGCGGCGGCGGCTGAGAAGTAACTGCAGGCAGGATAGAGACGCGAGGCGCTCTTCCTCGTCCAAAAACGCAAAAAGGCGCCGCGAGCGAAGATGTGCTCGCGGCGCCTTTGCCGTTGCTAAAAGACGGACTGTCGAAGCAGAAGGATGAACAGACTGCTCCAGGCGGTCTACTTCATGATCTGGCGGAACATGCCCATGACGTCGTCATAGGTGGCCTCGCGGGGGTTACCCGGGAAGCAGGCGTCTGCCATGGCGTCCTTGGTGAGGGTGTCCAGCTCGTCCTCGGTGATGGCCTCGCAGACGGTGGGAATCTGCACGTCGACGGAGAGCTGCTTGACGGCGGCGATGGCGGCGTCGGCGGCCTCATCGGTGCTCATACCGGTGGTGTCGACGCCCATGGCGACGGCTACCTGGGCCAGGCGCTCGGTCACGACGGGCTTGTTGAACTCCATGGCGATGGGCAGCAGCATGGCGCAGGCGACGCCGTGCGGGGTGTCGAAGTGCGCGGAGAGGGTGTGGGCCATGGAGTGGTCGACGCCCAGGCCGACGTTGGAGAAGCCCATGCCGGCGATGTACTGGGCGAGCGCCATGCCCTCGCGGCCAGATCCGGGCACGCCGCTCTTGGCCTCTGCCACGGCGTCGCGCAGGTTCTTAGAGATGAGCTCGATGGCCTTGAGATGGAACATGTCGCTCATCTCCCAAGCGCCCTTGGTGGTGTAGCCCTCGATGGCGTGGGTGAGCGCATCCATACCGGTGCTGGCGGTGAGGCCGGCGGGCATGGTGGCCATCATCTCGGGATCGACCACGGCGACCTCGGGGGCGTCGTTGGTGTCGACGCAGACGAACTTGCGGACCTTCTCGACGTCGGTGATGACGTAGTTGATGGTGACCTCCGCGGCGGTGCCGGCGGTGGTGGGCACGGCGATGGTGAACACGGCGTGGTTCTTGGTGGGAGCGACGCCCTCCAGCGAGCGCACGTCGGCAAACTCGGGGTTGGCGATGATGACGCCGATGGCCTTGGCGGTGTCCATGGCGGAGCCGCCGCCGATGGTGACGATGGAATCGGCCTCGGCAGCCTTGAAGGCCGCGACGCCGTCGGTAACGTTCTGGATGGTGGGGTTGGGCTTGATGTCGGAGTAGACGCTGTAGGCGATGCCGGCCTCATCGAGCAGGTCGGTAACCTTGGTGGCGACGCCGAACTTCACCAGATCGGGGTCGGTGCAGACAAAGACCTTCTTGTAGCCGCGGCGCTGTAGCTCGCCGGGGATCTCCGCGATGGCGCCGGCGCCATGATAGGAGATCGTGTTGAGAACGATGCGATTAGCCATGATGTTGCCTCCGTGCATAGATACGTGGGGAGCGCGACGCCGTTTGGGCGCAGCCGTTTGGGTGCGCCGCTGTTTGGCGCAGCCGCGGGCTTGCAGCATGCCGGGCGCGCGGTGGTCCCGCCAACGTTTTACATTCTATATCGCTACGGCAACGTAAATTGGTTCACGGGGCGTAAATCCCGTGAACGTAGCCTGCTGGGCGCTGAAGTGCTATTGGCACCGGTTAACGCTTGCCGTGATCGTGGTGGCCATGGTGGCCGTGGCCGCGATCGCCGGGGTGCTCGCGATCGATGAACATTATGCCAAACGCCACAAACAGCAGCAGCGTGCAGATGGCGATGGACTGCAGGCCCCAGAGCTCGAGCGACCAGTTGCCCAGCACCGCACCCAGCACAAAGCACGCGATGACGCCGGCGTAGAGCAGTGCGTTGATAAGGAAGCCACGCTCATGGTTGAGGATATAATCGTCCACATTTTGAAGAGCGCTGCGCAAGTTGCCTATGCACATGGTGGTGGCGATTCCTCGTCCATGTATTTTGCGGAACGATTCCACCTGCATGCCGCAGGCGAACGAGGTGAGGCTGTTCGCGAGCAGGTTGAGATTGGGCCCCATGAACGCCACGCCCAAAAGGATCAGCGCCTCGATGAAGATGGAGACCTGGCGCCAGTGCAGCACGCTGCCCAGGCGCGCGTGGATCATATCCGCCAGCATGATGCCCAGCGCGAAAGACACCACGGGAAACAGGTAGCGTATGGACATGTCGAGGTTGCCCTGCGAAAGATGCACGCCGAACAGCAGGATGTTGCCGGTCTGAGCGTTGGCGAACACCCTGTCGCGACCCATGTAGGAGTACACGTCCATGAAGCCGCCCACCAGGGAGAGGATGATGCCGAGCTCTATGGACTCGGAAATCTGCCGTGCTCGCTTCATTGGCCTTCACTTTCCCTATTGAATCGCGCGCGGCGCCAATGTTTCCGTGATTAGTCCGACGGAGCCGGCCGCGCGCCGTGCGTTGCATTACCGCACCATACTAACGCATGTACGCGTAATGCCGAGAATCGCCAGCTTTGTTAACAACCGCGGCTGAACTTGCATCCATTCGATAAATGGAACCGCGCCCCAGCCCCCACGTAGCCCAATGTAAGGCCCCCGTAAGCAGAATTTGGACAAACCATGACGATGACGTGCGCGCTGCGTGTTGATAGCGTAGCGACAGAGAAAAACGACGGCCGTTCACCATAATGACGTTGACAAGTACAGGTTCATACCTATACTGCCAGTAGGTTATTGAAGAGGCCCCGGCCCAAACGCAAGGGGGTGCAGCCATGGACGTTCCCAGTAGTAGATCCGGCGATGCCGGCTATCGATTGCGCGCATGGCGCGCCTTTTGCGTGCACGCCTAGGGCAAGGCCTCTTTAGGGATTCCTCGTCCAGAGAGGCGCACCAGACACGCAGCCAAGAGCGATTGCGCTAGAGCCCCGCAAAGATTCCTCGTCCAAGACCTGACGAGCGCGGGACACGCCGCCACATTCGATACGCTTGAAGCATCCACCAACTAAATCCGCAGGGCACGGGCGATTTGCGCCTTCATGGTCCAGGCCATGCCAGAAAACGGGCAGCCACGCACCATGGAGCTCAACGCCAACCCGGCATCCGTTACGCCGCCCGACCGCCGTTTGTGGCACGTTGTCGACCGGCTACGGAGCCAAGCCCAGCCACCAGGCAGCCACCGTGCTGCGACCATCACGTGCGCCAATGCGCCGCCCCGCTCGACACGGGGGCGAGCCGGCGTTGGCGCGAGGATTAGGAGGTGCGATATGTCCAAGTTGACTCGCACGATTCATCAGCTCCACCAGCTGCGCCGCCAGCAGAAGAACGTTCAGACCAGCGAACTCGACCGTCTGGTGGTCTTTGCGGCGACCCACCGCCCCGGCGATGTCTTTGGCCAGCTCGATACCAGCGAGGCCGGCCTGGACCCCGAGCTTGCCCGCGACCTCACCGGCGTCTACGGCAAGAACGTGGTGGAGGAAGAGCGCCACGAGCCCAAGTTCAAGCTCGTCGCCGCTGCTTTTGTGAGCCCGTTCACGCTGATCTTGGCGGCGCTGGCGGCGGTCTCCGTCTACACCAACGTGATCATGGCGGCGCCCAGCGAGGCAGACCCCTCCACCGCCATCATCATCGGTATCATGGTGCTGATCTCCGGCGTGCTTCGCTACACGCAGGAGTCCAAGAGCGAAAGCGCCGCCAGCGCCCTCAAGAACATGGTGACCACCACCTGCTGCGTGATCCGCGGCGGGGACGCGGGGCGCGAGATCCCCATGGAAGACGTGGTGCCCGGCGATATCGTGAAGCTCTCCGCCGGCGACATGATCCCGGCCGATGTGCGCATCATCACCGCCAAGGACCTGTTTGTGACCCAAGCGGCGCTCACCGGCGAGAGCGAGCCCGTTGAGAAGACGGCTGAGCCCGTCGAGATCGAATACCACGGCCGCGGAACCTCGATCGCCATCGACGACTGCACAAACATCGCGTTCTCCGGCACCACCGTGCAGAGCGGATCGGCTACCGCCGTGGTGCTGTGCACCGGCAAGCACACCTATCTGGGCAAGGTCGCCCGCGCCCTGGAGGTCAAGCCCACGCGCACCAGCTTCGACGTCGGCGTGGCGGCGGTGTCGCGCGTACTGGTGGCGTTCATGCTGATCATGTGCCCCATCGTCTTTGTGGTGAACGGCATTACCAAGGGCGACTGGCTGGACGCGCTGCTGTTCTCCATCTCCATCGCGGTGGGCATCACCCCGCAGATGCTGCCCGTCATAGTGACCACCTGCCTGGCCCACGGCGCCACCAACATGTCGCGCCGGGACGTGATCGTGAAGAACATCAACGCCATCCAGAACCTGGGCGCCATGGACGTGCTGTGCACCGACAAGACCGGCACCCTCACCCAGGACAAGGTTATCCTGGAGCGCCACATGGACGTGCACGGCCGCGATGACGACCGCGTGCTGCGCCACGCCTACCTCAACAGCTTCTTCCAGACGGGACTGAAGAACCTTATCGACGTCGCCGTAATCGAGAAGATGGATGAGCTGGCAGCGGCCGATCCCGCGCAGGCGGGCATGGGCGAGCGCTACACCAAGGTGGACGAGATCCCCTTCGACTTCGAACGTCGCCTGATGAGCGTTGTCGTCGCCGACCGCAGCGGCAAGACCCAGCTGATCACTAAGGGCGCCGTAGAAGAGGTGCTGGGCATCTGCACCTGCGTGGAGTACGAAGGGCAGGTGCGCCCGCTCACCGACGATCTGCGGGAACGCGTGCTCGAGCGCGTCCGCGGCTTCAACGACGACGGCATGCGCGTGGTCGCCGTGGCGCAGAAGACCAACCCCCGCCCCGTCGGCTCCTTCTCGACCGCCGATGAAAGCGACATGGTGCTCATAGGCTACCTGGCGTTTCTCGATCCGCCCAAGGAGAGCGCCGCCGCAGCCGTCGCGCGCCTGGCCGAATACGGCGTAGGCGTCAAGGTCCTTACCGGCGACAACGAGGGCGTCGCGGCGGCGGTGTGCCGCAAGGTGGGCATCGACCCCTCCGGCATGCTGCTGGGCAGCGAAGTGGACGGCCTTACCGACGAAGAGCTCGCCACCCGCGCCGAGGAATGCCAGCTGTTCGCCAAGCTCTCCCCCCTGCAGAAGCAGCGCGTGGTAAGCGTGCTGCGCGAGCAGGGCGGGCACACCGTGGGCTTTATGGGGGACGGCATCAACGACGCCGCGGCCATGCGCGCCAGCGACTGCGGCATCTCCGTGGACACCGCCGTGGACATCGCCAAGGAGTCCGCCGACATCATCTTGCTCAAAAAGGACCTCATGGTCCTGGGACGCGGCATCATGGAGGGGCGCCGCACCTACGGCAACACCATCAAGTACATCAAGACCACCGCGAGCTCCAACTTTGGCAACGCATTCTCCGTGCTGGTCGCCAGCGCCTTCCTGCCGTTTTTGCCCATGACCGCCCTGCAACTGCTACTTTTGGGAGTAGCCTACACCGTCTCCTGCACCGCGATCCCCTGGGACAACGTTGACGAGGAGTTCCTGCGCGAGCCCAAGACCTGGGACGCCAAGTCCATTGTCTCGTTCATGCTTTGGCTGGGCCCCACAAGCTCCGTCTTCGACATCCTCACCTACGCCGCGATGTTCTTCATCATCTGCCCCATGGTGGTGGGGGCGCCCTTCGCGCATCTAACCGATCCCGCGCAGATCGCCCTGTTCGCCGCGGTGTTCCAGAGCGGTTGGTTTGTCGAGTCCATGTGGACCCAGACCTTTGTGCTTCACATGCTGCGAACCGAGCACGTCCCCTTTGCGGGCAGCCGTCCCGCGGCCTCGCTCACCGTGCTCACGCTCGCCGGCGTCGCCGTGGTGACCGCGCTTCCCTACGTGCCCGGCCTGGGGGCGGCACTTGGCCTGAGCCCGCTACCGCTGCCCTTCTTTGGACTGCTCTTTGCGTGCATGGCGCTCTACCTGCTGCTCTGCGGCGCGGTCAAGGCGCTTTATGTGCGTCGCTACGGGACCCTGCTTTAGCGCGAGGCGACATTCCAGACAGCAGCCGCCCGCACGCCCGTTGCTCCAGGCCCCTTTCTCCTAGAAAGGGGCCTTTCTTGTGCCGATTCGGGCTCTTTCGGCTCGCCACTCGCGGACAAGCCTGCGCAGTTCTCGCGGATAATTGCATCGATTTCGGATTTCCTCGAGTAGCACCCAGGATTCAGGGGAAACAGGCGTTGACTATCAATTGCTACAATTCTTGTATACAAAGCACTTTTCAAAAACGATGCAACTATCCTTAAGAATTGCGCGCGCCAAAGCTGCTCCCAAGCAAACCCCGAGCACCCGTACGAAAGGCTACGGCGTAAAGCGAGCCCGCGGTAGCTCAACCTGCTACCATACTGCAGAAAGCACATCGCGCACAACGCGCGCCACCCGAAAGGACGGGCATGCAAGCCATCATCTTCGACATGGACGGAACCCTCATCGACACCGAGCGCATAAGTCAGGCCTCCTGGCGCGCGGCAGCGTCGGAATTGGGCATCGAGATTCCCGAGCGCATCCTGCACGCATTCGTAGGCCTCTCCATGAAGACCGCCCACACCATGATCGATGATGAGTTCGGCGACCCCGCGCTTACCGATCGCCTCTTCGCGCGACGCAACCAGATCTACGGAGACACCTGGATCGACCAGCTTGAACTCAAGCCCGGAGCGCGCGAGGCCATCGGCGCCGTGCACCAGCGCGGCCTCAAGTGCGCCCTGGCGACCTCCAGCGAACGCGACCGCGCGCTGTTCTGCCTGGAGCACTTTGACCTGGCAGACGCTTTCGATGCAACCGTTTTCCACGAGGACATCGCGCATCCCAAGCCCGCCCCGGACGTCTACCTCACCGCCGCCAAGCGCCTGGATGTCGCCGCGCGCGAATGCGGCGCCGTGGAAGACTCCTTCAACGGCATCCGCGCTGCGGCGGCAGCAGACATGACCGTTTTCATGGTTCCGGACTACAATGCCCCCACGCCGGAGATCGAAGGTCTTTGCACCGCGGTGCTTCCGTCTCTGACGAAGCTTCCCGGCGCGATCGACCTTCAGCTCACGGACTAACCTCATCGCGAGCGCCCTGCCAAAAAGCAAGCAACCCCGCCAAGCACTGGCAGCCCCATCTTCAGGACCGCAGGCGCCGGGCGGTCCATCATGCCCCAACGCTCGCCGCCTATATCCGTTTTGCGTGAGACGCCCATGCGGTGCAAGCGACGGCGCGGCTGTCGTATCCTTGTAGCATTCAACCTGCAAGGAAAGCGAGCTCCATGCCAAAGCAGACCAAGAACCCATCCTGCAAGCCGTCGCGCGCCGAGGGCACGGGCCGTCCCCGCAAGGCCCCGTCCTCCAAGAAGGCGACTCGCGCGAAGAGCCCCGCGCCAAAGAAGGCAAGAGCCAACACGAACACCAACGCAGGCGCTGCCGGCAAGCGCGTCAAAGCCCGCTCCAGCGCGGACGCCAAAGCGAGCGCGGGCGCAAGCACCGCCGGCAACGCGCGCCCGTGGCGCCCGGGCCGCGAGAAGTTTCTACCCGTGACCCGCGCGGACATGGAAGCCCGCGGCTGGGATCAGTGCGACTTTGTCTACATCTGCGGAGATGCCTATGTGGACCACCCCAGCTTTGGCATGGCCATCATCACCCGAGTGCTCGAGGCACACGGTTACCGCGTGGGCATCATCTGCCAGCCCGACTGGCGCGACCCCGCAAGCATCCAAGTCCTGGGCGAGCCGCGCCTGGGCTTTCTCGCGTCCGCCGGCAACATGGACTCCATGGTCAACCACTACTCGGTCACCAAGCACCGCCGGCACACGGACGCCTACACCCCCGGCGGCGTCGCTGGCGCGCGTCCCAACCACGCGGTCGCGGTCTACGGCAACCTGGTTCGCCGCGTCTACAAGAACACGCCCCTCATCATCGGAGGCATCGAGGCGAGCCTGCGCCGCCTGGCCCACTACGATTACTGGTCGGATAAACTCAAGCGCTCCATCCTTCTCGACTCCGGCGCGGACCTTTTGATCTACGGCATGGGCGAGCATGCAGTGGTGCAGATCGCCGACGCCCTGGACGCCGGCTTGCCCGTGGACCAGATCACCTACGTGGACGGCACGGTCTACCGCACCTCTGGCGAGGGAGCGCTCGACCAGGTCTTTGATTACGAGCTGCTTCCCTCTTGGGACGAGCTCGAAGCCGACCGCCTGGCATATGCCCGCAGCTTCAACGTGCAATACCGCAACATGGACCCCATCACGGCAAAGCGCCTGGTGGAGCCCTATCCCAACGGGGTGTACGTGGTGCAAAACCCGCCTTCTGCCATCCTCACGGAAGCAGAGATGGACGAGGTCTACGAGCTGCCCTACGCGCGCGACTGGCATCCGGACTACGATGCGGCGGGCGGCGTGCCCGCGTTTTCCGAGGTAAAGTTCTCCATATCGTCCAACCGCGGGTGCTTTGGCGAGTGCTCGTTCTGCGCGCTCACGTTTCACCAGGGGCGCGTGCTGCAGACCCGCAGCCACGACAGCATCGTCCGCGAGGCGCGCGAGCTGACGCGCGACCCCGAGTTCAAGGGCTACATCAACGACGTGGGCGGCCCCACGGCGAACTTCTTCCGCACCGCTTGCGACAAGCAGCTCAAGCACGGCGTATGCCAAAACCGTCGCTGCCTTTGGCCCACGGTGTGCCGCAACATGGTGGTGGACGAAAGCGGCTACACGGCGCTGCTTCGCGATCTTCGCCATCTGCCCGGCGTGAAGAAGGTCTTTGTGCGGAGCGGCATCCGCTTTGACTACACCATGGCCGACGCCAGCGACGAGTTTTTGCGCGAGCTGCTGCAGCACCACGTGAGCGGCCAGCTGCGCCTGGCGCCCGAGCACGTGAGCGATGCGGTGCTCTCGGTCATGGGCAAGCCGTCGAGGTCGGTTTACGACGCGTTTTGTCGACGCTTCGACGCACTCAACCGCGAGTACGGGCTGGAGCAATACGTGGTGCCGTACCTGATCAGCAGCCATCCCGGCTCGACCATGAAGGAAGCCGTGGAGCTTGCCTGCGCGGTGCGAGACATGGGATACATGCCCGAGCAGGTGCAGGACTTCTACCCCACCCCGTCAACCATGTCTACCTGCATGTATTACACCGGCGTCGACCCACGCACCATGAAGCCCATCTACGTGGCGCACGACCCGCACGAGAAAGCCATGCAGCGCGCGCTGATCCAATACCGCAAGCCCGAGAACTACAAGTTGGTCCGCGAGGCGCTTGAGAAGGCCGGCCGCCAGGACCTCATTGGCTTTGACAAGAAGTGCCTAATCAAGCCGTATCCGCCCAAGGCGAGCGAGCTTACAGGAGGCAAGGGCGCCTCACGCGGCGCCGGCGGCCGCAGCGACAACGGCGGCGCTTCGCGCGGCAGGGACGCCGGGCGCGGTGGCGCGAGTCACGGAGGCGGCAAGGGACGCAGCACGCGCAACGGCAAAGGCTCGTCGTCCAAACAATAGAAAGAACCACGTTTGAATAAAAGGGAGAACCACTTGTTGCGGTTCTCCCTTTTTGATTGCGAATTGTATAAACACGCCGGTCGCACCGGACGCGCACAAGGCTGGGGCATGGGCGCGAACGCGTCATGGCTCGGCCCAGGCACCGGCTCGTCAGTCCGCGGGCGGATTGGGCGGCGGCTCCTCGCCGGCGGGCGCATGGTGACGGGGCGCGCCCCACGCCATGGCGAACAGCCTTGCCCCCGCGATGAGGCAGGCCAGCAAAAGGGCGATGAACGCGACGTCGGGCAGCGCGGCGGAAATGGGCTCGATGATGTAGGACGCCGCGTTGATGGAGAGATGGAGCACCATGGGATAGCGAAGGTCTCGTGTTTTCCAATAGACCCAGCCCATTGCCAGGCCCAGCAAAAACGCGTAGGTGCTTTGGACGATGTTGAGATGCAGCAGGCCGAACGCGGCGGCTTGCAGGGCGTTTGCGATCCAGAACATGCGGTCGTTGATGGGCGCATGGGACGCGGGGCCACGATAGCCGCTCACGGCGCGCAAGGCGTACTCGAGCATGACGCCGCGGCACACGATCTCCTCGCCCACCGCTGCCAGCACCGTTACCGAAAGCACGCTCAGCAAGGAGAAATCGCTTGAACCGGCGCCGGCAGAATCCATGAGCTCGGTGTACTCGTCCATAACATCTGGGAACAGCGGCAAGATCAGCGTGAGCGCCACGCCCAACACGAATTGAAGGCCCACTCCCAGCAGCGCCAAACCGGCGACGGATCCCAAACGGAGCTTGAGCGGGGGAAGCGCTTCCGCACGCGGAACAAGGGTGCTTCGCGCAACGTGGCGCCACCAAGGCCACATCGCCGCGATTCGCACCGCCTGGGTGAGGACGACTATTGGGGTAAGGCTATCTATCAGCGCTGCCGCCTGCGCCTGGGGCAGCACGCCCGCCTGGGCCGCAAGCTCTATGAGCATCACGCCGACTGCGGAAAAGACGATTTGGATCATCATGTCGGTCGCCACCACGCCCGCTAGCGACGCCACCCATCTCCAGCGATGCGGACGGCGGGGCTGATCGATGGGAGCTGGCGACGATGAGGGTGCAGGCGCTGGCAGCGGAGGCTCGCCCGCCGGGCGCGGGGCCTCTTCTGTTGGACGCGTGGCCCCTCCCTCCGAGTTCGCAGGCTCTTCTGCGGAAACCTCGGCCAACGAAACTGGCGCTGGATGCGCGGGCTCCTTTGTTGGGGCAGACCCGCCAAGGTCATTGCTGAAATCTTGAGTCATATGGGCTCCCGTCGGACAAGTTGCCTTTACGGGTTATTCCCCATCTGAGGCCATAGGTTGCACGGAGGCGCGCGGCGCCCCGAGAACGCCCGCGGGAGAGATGTCGAAGGGGAACGTGCCGCACCTGTTGAAGGCGGCGATGAACATTCGTATCGCGTTTGAAGGAGTTGTCCCCACTTGCTGGGTCGCAGCCGCGAAGGCCGCCTTTTCTTCAGGCAAGACCTTCGCGACGACCGGGGTCATGTGCTCTGCCATGGTTAGTCCTAACAGATATGACACTAGTGCGTTTGCGCGCGCAAGCGGCTGGGCAAAAAGCGCGCGCCGGGTGTGATTCTGGTGCGTTGGTATTACTTAGTATTACTTAGTTATACCCCGTGGCAAAGAATATACCAGATGCTCGCTTAGAGCGCAACGAACGGGAGGGCCTATTCGAAAGTGAAGGCGAAAATGAGAGGTTTAGATGGTCGGTGGATGAAGCGGAAGATCCTTGAAATAGGTCGTACCGCCTTGGGTTGGTCAATGAGGGCCACGAAGCGGGGATCCCCCGGCTTATGCACGGACCAAAAGGATCGATTTAGCGACTTCTATAGCGCGACGATCTCCCAGCGAGCCCTGACGCTATGCAGCACCATGTAGCGCTAATTATTCTTGGCGACATTACTCTAATATACGTCTGTTAGAAGACAGATGACGCAGTGCACGTAGAAAGGCCGGCAGGCCTTCTGGGCCCTTCGGAGCCCGGCGCCACCCGCCTCGCGGCCCTCATTGACCATCCTGAAAAGGTACGACTTTTAAGACTAAAAACCAGCTGCATAAAACGATTGATTTCGACACTTAGATTGCATATCGAACCAATAGGCGCAAAAAAGCGGGCCCAGTAAAGGACCCGCTTTGAAATGAGAGCAAGCTATGTTGGATCTGGCTGCGCCCTGGCGATTAAGCGCGACCGGAGCGTCCGCCGCGGTCTCCCGGGCGACGGCTGCCGCCGCGATTGTTTGCGTGGGGCGCAGAGTGGCCGCCGCGCGAGCCGTAGTTACCGCGATTGTCGCGCCCGCCGGCACGTCCGCCGCGAGAACCGCGTCCGCGACGGTCGCTGGGCTCATCGTAGTTGCGCCAGGTATCGCGGGCGCTACGCGGAGTAGCCAGTACCTCCTCGCCGCGAGGACGGTCAAAGCGATCGGAACGGGGGCGGTCCGAACGAGAGGAGCCGCTGCGAGCGCGGTCGAAACGCTGCTCGCCGGAACGGTTGCGATCGGATCGGCCGCGACCGGAGCGCTCGGAACGGGAGGCGCGGTCGAAGCGCTCCCCGCGCGCGCCGCGTTCATCGCGGGAACCGCGGTCCGCGCGATCGCTATTAGAGCCGCGGCCGTCGCGGTCGCGACGCGGCTTGGAGTCGGAGGCCTCCTGCGCGCGCACGCGGGTCTTTCCCGCGCGCTTGCGTCGAGACGGCTTGGGCGCGGTCTCGAGAGCCTCGTCGCGCGGGCCGTCCTCGCGAGCCGGCTTGGCAGCGCGAGCGGCGGCTTGGCGCTCGGCCTTGGCGTTCTCGTCGAAAGAGCGCTTGGAACGAGGCTTGGTCTCGCCGGAGTCGACCGCGGGGCGCTCATCGCGCTGCTTTCGCGGACGACGGGGGGCACGCACCTCGCCCTTGGGCTTGGAGCCCGCCTCCGCCTTGGCGCGGCGACGCTTCTTGGCCTTCTTGCCAGCGGGCTTGTCTGCCGGTATGCGATCGGGGTCGACGGCGGGCGGGTTCTCGCCCAACTCGAGGCCCTCGGCATCGTAAAGGTCCGCGGTCTTGCCCATCAACGCCTCGATGTCGAAGAACTCATCGATGTCCTGGCTGGTCACAATAGTGACGGCCCAGCCCACTTCGCCCGCGCGGCCGGTGCGGCCGATGCGGTGGATGTAGTCCACGGGCTCCTCGGGCACGTCGAAGTTGACCACGTAGCGCACGTCGGTAACGTCGATGCCGCGGGCGAGAACGTCGGTCGCCACCAGCACGTCGCACTTGCCGGCGCGGAACGCCTTGAGCGCCCGCTCGCGCTGGGCCTGGCTGCGGTCGCCGTGGATAGCGGCGCAGGAAATGCCGGCGCGTGCCAGGCGGCGGCAGCACGTGTCGGCGCGGCGCTTGGTGCGGGTGAAGACGATGACGCGCTCGGTGCCCTGCGCAAGCAGCAGGTCTGCCAGGACCCCGTTCTTCGCCTCAAGCGAGACGGGCAGCAGGTACTGCTCGACGGTCTCGGCGGTGGAGGTGGCAGGGGCGATCTCGACGCGCGCCGGATCGCTCACCAGATCGGTGATGGAGCCCACGGCGGCCTCGTCCAAGGTCGCGGAGAACAGCAGGGTCTGTCGATCGGCGGGCGTATAGCTCACGATCTTGCGGACGGCGGGCAGAAAGCCCATGTCGAGCATGCGGTCAGCCTCGTCCAAAACCAGGACCTGGACCTCATCCAGCATGCAGGCGCCCTGGTCGATGAGGTCGACCAGGCGACCAGGCGTGGCGACCAGGATGTCGCACCCGCGCTTGAGGGCGCTCTTTTGGGGGTTGTAGGACACGCCGCCCACCACGGTGACGGCGGTATGACGGGTGCGGGCGGCGACCTTCTTGCAGACGTCGTCGATCTGCTGGGCGAGCTCGCGCGTGGGCGTGATGATGAGCATGCGGGGACCGCAGCCCACGGACATCGCGCGGCCGCGAGCGCGCTTGACACGCGGCAGCCTGCTCATGGTGGGCAGCAAGAAGGCGGCCGTCTTGCCGGTGCCGGTCTGCGCGGCGGCAAGGATATCTCGGCCGGCCAGGACCTGCGGAATCGCCATTGCCTGGACGGGAGTGGCGTGCTCGTAGCCAAGGTCTTCCACCGCGGCCAGGACCTCATCGGAAAGGCCAAGGTCAGCGAAGCGGGCGAGCTCATCGGCAGCGTCCGCGGATTTGGACGAGAAAGAGGCGTCGGCAGCGGTGTCGAGCATCTCGAGCTCATCGTTGTTCTGTGCAGTCATGCAGTTGTTTCCATTCTGGCAGGGTTCGCCGGCCGATCGGTCGCGCGTCTGGAGCGCAGTCGGCGCCGCGCGAACGCTGCAGGTTAGTTATCAGGCAAATTCAAAGGCACGCGGGAGGATGGATGCCGCGCGGGCGGATCGCGAAAGCCGTCGGGCCGTGGCGATGGAGCAGGTTCCGCCAAGCGCTAAGTATATGGGGCATCGCGCCGTTCCTCCCCTACCGCGAATAAACAAGCACTCAAACCCCACGTTTACCGCCCAAGTTGCAACGTCTGCCGATTGGATATGGCAACACCGCGCGCTAATCGTATAGGGCGCTAGCGAAAACGGCGCGCCCCACGTCCTTGCGAGAATTGACGTTTTTTCGGCTTCTCATACACCCCCAGGGGGTGTGGGTGATATAGTAAGCCGCAGTAAACACGCGAGAGGAACATGCTATGGCTCATGAGAGATTCGATGTTGGGGGCATGACGTGCGCCGCCTGCCAAGCGCACGTTGACAAGGCGGTCTGCAAGCTCGACGGCGTGCAGGAGGTCGCCGTCAACCTGCTCTCCGGCTCCATGACGGTCGACTTCGATCCTGACAGAGTAAGCGCGGAGGAGATCTGCTCCGCCGTGGACCGGGCGGGCTACACGGCCTCCCTCGCCGGCGGGTCAGCGGGCGCGCCGGGCACGGACGGGGCCGCCGGGGCGGCAGGCGGCGCGCGCTTGACGGAAACGGCGGGAGCTTCTCGTCCAGAATCGCCCACAAAGAAGCTGCAGGCGACCGCAGATGCCATGAAGGGGCGCCTTACGGTGTCGCTGGCGTTTTTGGTCCCGTTGTTCTACATAGGCATGGGCCATATGCTAGGCTGGCCGCTGCCCGCCGCGCTGGGCGACCATGACCACGCCATGACGCTGGCGTTGGCCGAGCTGCTGCTGTTGCTGCCGATCCTGTATGCGAACAGGTCGTATTTCATCGGCGGGTTCAAATCGCTGATCCACGGCGCGCCAACCATGGACGCGCTGATCGCCATTGGCGCGAGCGCCAGCGTGGCGTGGTCGGTCTACGCGATGTTCATCATGGCCGACCAGCTGGCGGTGGGCGATGTCCACGCCGCGGCGGCAACGGCAATGGACAACCTGTACTTTGAGAGCGCCGGAACCATCTTGTCGCTGGTCACGGTAGGCAAGTACCTGGAGACGCGCGCCAAGTCAAAGACGGGCGGAGCCATTGAGAAGCTCATCGACCTGGCGCCCAAGACCGCGTGCGTTGTGGACGAGGACGGCAGCGAATCCACCGTGGCGGCAGAGGCGATCCTACCCGGCCAGGTCATACGCGTGCGCCCCGGCGAATCCGTGCCCGTAGACGGCGTTGTGCTGGAAGGCGCAAGCTCAATCGATGAGAGCGCGCTGACCGGCGAGTCGATCCCCGTGGAGAAGAACCCCGGCGACACCGTATCCGCCGCGACCATCAACCGCACGGGCACGTTCACGTTCCGCGCCACCCGCGTGGGCGCGGATACCAGCTTGGCCAAGATCATCCAGCTGGTGGAAGATGCCAACGCAACCAAAGCGCCCATCGCTCGTCTGGCGGACAAGGTCGCCGGCGTGTTTGTTCCCGTGGTGTTGGTTATCGCCGCGGTGACGTTTGCCGCGTGGATGATTTTCACTGGCGACGTCAACGAGGCCCTCACCGCAGCGGTCGCCGTGGTGGTTATCAGCTGCCCGTGCGCGCTTGGCCTGGCCACGCCCGTCGCCATCATGGTGGGTACCGGCAAGGGGGCGGAGATGGGCGTGCTGTTCAAGAACGCCGAGGCGCTTGAGAACCTGCGCGGCGTTGGCACCGTGGTGCTGGACAAGACCGGTACCATCACCGCGGGAGCTCCCAGCGTGACCGATGTCCTGCCCGCCACCGGCCCGGACGGCGCGCCCGTCATGACCGAGAAGGCGCTGATGAAGCTCGCCGCCGCACTCGAGAAGGGCAGCGAGCACCCGCTGGCAGAGGCCATCATGGCCCGCGCGGACCAGATGGGCATAGCCGCCCGCCGCGTGGAAGACTTCCAAGCGCTGCCCGGCCGCGGCGTGACCGCGCGCGAGGGCGCCAACCAGGTTGCCGCCGGCAACGACCGCCTTATGGCCGATCTTGGCATAGAGGTCGACCAGGCCATGCGAGAAAGCTTTGCCCACGAGGGCAAGACGCCGCTGTTCTTTGCCAAGAACAGGCGCCTTGTTGGAACCGTTGCGGTTGCGGACGAGGTCAAGCCCACCAGCGCTCAAGCCATCGCCGCTCTGGATCGCCTGGGCATCAAGACCGTTATGCTCACCGGCGACAACGCGTTGACCGCGCAGGCGATCGCAAAACGCGTGGGCGTGGCGCGGGTGGTCGCGGACGTCTTGCCCGCTGACAAGGAGCATTTGGTACGCGAGCTGCAAGACGCCGGCGAGCGCGTGGCGATGGTTGGAGACGGCATCAACGACTCCCCCGCCCTGGCGCGAGCCGACGTTGGCCTGGCGATAGGCGCCGGCGCGGACGTGGCCAAAGAGGGCGCGGACGTGGTTCTTATGCACAGCGACCTTATGGACGTGGCGCGCGCCATCGAGCTATCGCGAGCGGTAATCCGCAACATCAAGCAGGACCTGTTCTGGGCCCTGTTCTACAATTCCCTTGGTATCCCGCTGGCGGCGGGCGTCTTCTTCCCCATCTTGGGATGGCAGCTCTCACCCATGTTCGGCGCGGCGGCCATGAGCCTCTCGTCGCTATGCGTGGTGGGCAACGCCCTTCGCTTGCGCGGATTCAGGGCGAGCGAGTAGCAGCGTGGTATCCGCGCAAGCGAATATGCGACGATGCGGCCCCGTCGCTTCCTTGGCATGCGCCTCCATACCCTTGGCATTACACCTTTGATTGAAAGGACGACATCATGAAGTACATCATCAAGACCGAAGGCCTTATGTGCGGCCACTGCGACGCATCTGTGGAGACCGAGCTTTTGAAGGTCGCCGGCGTGACCGACGCCGACGCCGACCACGAGACCCAGACCGTTGAAGTCGAGACCGGTGAGGCCGTCGACACCAACCTGCTCGCTCAGGCGGTACATGCCGCTGGCGAGAAATTCCACGCCCTCAGCGTCACCGAAGCCTAAGGCGGGCTGCGCCATGATGGCAGACCACGATCGCACGATGCGACTGCTCAAGACGGCGCGGGGCCAGATCGACGGCATTATGCGCATGGTCGAGGAGGACCGCTACTGCATCGACATATCCACCCAGCTGATGGCAACGCAGTCGCTTCTCGCCCGCGTAAACGCCGACGTCCTCAAAGCCCATATCGAGCACTGTGTGCGCAAGGCGGCGGACTCCGGCTCGCCGCTGGAAAAGGAGCAGAAACTGCAGGAGATCGAGAAGGTCATCGATAAGCTCGCGAAGTAGGACCACAGGCTACGCGGCAAACCGCGCGGGCTCGCGAGATGGGCCGATTATTTCTCCAACGACAGACCCTTTTCGCAATGCCGTAAGGCACCCTAGCGGCATCCTCGTCCACAAAATGGAGCGAGGATGCCGCTTTTTTGCGCTTTTAGGGCGGCGCGGCGGGTTGGGTGGCGTAGCATTGGGCATAATTGGTCTTTGACCATAGTGAAGGAGCTTGCACATGCAGGATTTTATGAAAGGACGCTACGGCGTCGATGACCTTACCCTTAGCCTTGGCGTGCTTGGCATGGTTCTCGCCCTGATAGGGTCGCTTGCCAGCCTGGCGCCGCTTTCTTGGATCGCGCTTGTGGTGGTGGTCCTGGCGATCTTGCGCGCATTCTCCAAGAGCATTCCAGCCCGCGAGCGCGAGAACCAGATGTTCTTGGATCTGGCACACAAGATTCCGGTTGTAGGGCCGCACATTGGCTGGCTTGACCGCGAAAAGGGCCCACGCCCCGCATCGAGCGCGTCCGCACAGCGCCCCGCCCAGGGCTCCGGCCCCGACTTTGGCCGCACCAAGCGCACCGCCGAGCGCATGTGGCGTGAGCGCAAGACCACGCTGTTCTTCCGCTGCAAGACCTGCGGTGCCATTCTTTCCGTTCCGCGCGGCAAGGGCCACATTCGCGTGACCTGCCCGCGCTGCGGCACCAAGGTGGAAAAGGTTTCCTAACCGAAGGATCCGACAGGCTGTGGCAGTTTGCCATGACCTGCAAAGATGGCGCTTCTGTTTGCATGCATTTGATGAACTCGCTGGGGATTTAGGTCCCTGGCGAGTTTTTTCTTTGATACGAACAGCGCCATCCACCTGCGAAAACGCGATGCTGCATAGATACGTGTGTGCCGCAGCGATACTTTTTGAAAGAATTGAACGACACTGAGCGGGCGCGCTGCGAGATAGCATTCGCGTCATGAGTATCTGTATTTGCAACGCATCAGCCCTTGAGGCGCTTCGATCGAGCGGACGGCTGCTGCCCACCTTGCTGGACGGCCCCCGCTGCTCGCAGCTGGATGACACGCCCGTCCCTCATCCAATCATGCTCCATGACGATATGGTACGCATTGGATTGAAGGAAGGGCCGTACCACATCCTTGTTCCTACAAAACGGCTTCGCTACGCGCGCGGTGACGTTATCTTCCACACAAGGAAGCACCCGCTGCCCTTCCAGACGCTTCTGCGCAGCGAGCACGGCGGGCCGATTCTCACCGGTCCGGAGCTGCTCTTTTGCGACCTCGCCCTCTCCCCCGACTATGACACGATCGACCTTATAGAGCTTGGCTACGAACTGTGCGGCACGTACCTCATAAACGACTGCTGGGACGGTTATATCTCCAACGCGGTGTGCGCCACGTCGACCGATAAGATTCGACGCGTGGTCGACAACCTTACCGGGCGGCCCGGCATCGATGTGGCCCGCAAGGCGCTTCGGCATGTTCACGATGGATCGAACTCCCCCATGGAGACGGCACTCGCCATGATGCTCAACCTGCCCAAGCACCTTGGAGGGCAGAACTTGGGACCTATCAGCCTTAATCATCCCGTGGTCACGCCCCAGGGAACCAAGTATGTTGACGTGGCGTTCCCCGAGCCAAAGGTAGGACTGGAATACAAAGGCAGGGATGCGCACTCGATAGAAAAGACCGCGCGCGATGACCGAAGACAGAACACGCTATTGGGATCGGGGTGGACCATTCTTTCCGTGTGGTACGAGGACCTTGTTCAAGACCAACTCTATAGCAAGTTCCTTCAAGAGCTGGCAAAGATGCTGCATGTACGTCTGCGAACACGCAGTGAATACCATGAAACGATGATAAAAGTGTTGAGAGCACGGCTCTTGCCCGCACTTGAAAAGTATTCTCAATAACCACGCTCGAGTAGCCGCCTATCACCCTAAACAGGATCGCAAACAAGGCTTCGAGAGGTGGCAAAGCAACCGTGCTCAGTCGGGTTGGTCAATGAGTGCCACGAGGCGGGTAGAATCCAGTCGCAAGTTTTTTATTCATTAACTGCATCTGTTATTTATCTAACTATCTAATAAGTTATGCAACTGATAACTACCAGATGAAAGCGCCCACGCGAGTCCTCGTAGCTTTAGAAGCTGCCTGAGACACTGGGGAATAATAGCAAACGACGAAAAGGAGCCAATTAGCGTCCTCGTCAATCACGGCCCACCATGAAGTAAGAGAGAGCCTACCCGCCTCGTGGCACTCATTGACCACAGCGAAAGGCAACGGTTTTTCAGCGAGCTAAAATGAGGCAAAAACATGAATAAAGATCCGGTCAAACTGCATACTCGGCTCTTTACGGCAACGACCCTCGCTGCAAAAAGCAAGAAGGCCGCCCGCAAAGGCGACCCTCTTCGCAATTAGATGATGGTAACGCGGCCCTTCACACCCACGATGCCCTTGACCTCGGCGAGCAGCGGGATCGAACGAGCATTCACGCGCGCGGGAATCTCGGCGCGCATGGTCTGGCCGTCTGCCTGCTCGATAAAGAGCTCGACACGGTCGCCGCCAGGGTTGGTGGCGAGCACCGTCGCCAAGCGCGACATGTTGGACTGGCTAAAACGCGAGCTTGGAACCATGATCTCGAAGACCTTGGGGCGGTTGGTCTCCTCGTTGAGCTCCAGCGGCAAGATCTCCTGGGCGATGATCTGGTCGCCGCGGTCGGAGCGCTCGAGCTTGCCGTGGACGCGGATGAACGCATCGGACAGCACCGCGCCGGTTTCGGGATCGGTCTCGCCGTAGAGATAACCCTCCGCCTCCTTGTAGGTCTTGGGGAAGACCACCACTGTGGCCTCGCCTTCCATGTCCTCCAAGGTGACGATTGCCATGGGGTCGCCATTTTTGGTGACGCGCTTGGAGACGTCGGACACCATGCCGGCGAACCAGAACTGCTTGCCCTCGGGAATCTCCTGGTTGATGGTTCCCTCGCCGGTGGGAGACGCGGTCTCATAGCCGGTATCGATCTGGGACAGCGAGAACTCGCGCGCCTTGCCCAGGGCGTATTCGTAAGGACGCAGCGGATGGTCGGAGACGTAGATGCCCAAAACGTCGCGCTCCTGGGAAAGCTTCATGTGACGGTCCCACTCCTGGCCATCGGGCTCGGGAACGACGACCTCGAAGCCGGAACCCTCGACATCGCCGAACACATCGAACAGCGAAGTCTGGCCGTTCGCACGGTCCTTCTGGCGCTTTACGGCGGCGTCGATGATGTTCTCGGGGTTCTCCTTGTCCACAAAGTGCATCATCTGGCGGCGCGGGTAACCGGAGTTATCGAACGCGCCCGCTCGGATAAGCGCCTCGATGACGCGCCGGTTCGCCTGGCTGGAGTCCACGCGCTCGACAAAGTCGTGCAGGTTCTTGTACGGGCCGTTCGCCTCGCGCTCGTCGATGATGGCCTGCGCCACGCCCTCGCCCACGCCTCGGATGCCGGCAAGACCGAAACGGACGCCCTCGGCCGTAGCCGTGAACTCCTTACCGGACTCGTTGACGTCAGGGGGCAGGACGGGGATGCCATCGTGACGGCACGCGGAGACGTAGTGAACGATCTTCTCGGTCTTACCGGTGTAGGAGGTAAGAACTGCCGCCATGTACTCGTGCGGGTAGTACGCCTTGAGCCAAGCGGTCTGCATAACCAGGATCGCGTAGCCGGCGGAGTGCGACTTGTTGAACGCGTAGGATGCGAACTCGAGAACGTCGTCCCAGATGCGCTGGGCAACCTCGCGCTTATAGCCGTTGCGCTCCGCGCCGTTCATCCAGTGGTCGTAGATGGTCTCGTCCTCGCCGTCCGACCACTTGAAGACCTGGTCGGTCAGCATCTTGATCTTCTTCTTAGCAACCGGTTTACGGATGCGCGAGTCGGATTCGCCCTTGGAGAAGCCGCACATCTCGACCGAGATGAGCATAACCTGCTCCTGGTAGACCATGGTGCCGTAGGTTTCGCCCAAGATGCCGTCCAGGCGCGGGTCGTAGGAGACCGCCGGCTCCTTGCCGTTCATACGGTTGATATAGCTGGTAACCATGCCTGCGCCCAGCGGGCCCGGTCGGTACAGGGCGATCAATGCGACCACGTGCTTGTACTCGGTGGGCTTCATGTTCTTGATGGTCGCGGTCATGCCCGCGGACTCTACCTGGAACACGCCCGCGGTGCGGCCGGCGCTCATGAGCTCGAAGATCTTGGGGTCGTCGAACGGAATCTCGTCGGGGTTGATATCGATGCCGTAGTTTGCCTTGATGTTGGCCTTGGCCTTGGAGATAACCGTCAGGGTACGCAGGCCAAGGAAGTCCATCTTGAGCAGGCCCATGTCCGCGACCGTATGGCCTTCGTACTGGGTGATCTCGACGCCGCCCTTGGTGTCCAGCTTGGTTGGGACGTGCTCGTTGACCGCGTCGCGGCAGATTAGAACCGCGCATGCGTGCACGCCTTCGCCGCGGGTGAGGCCCTCGATGGAGAGCGCGGTGTCGATGATGCGGCGCGCGTCGTCGTCGCGCTTGTACGCCTCCTCAAAGTCAGGGTTGTAGAGGTCCTCCTTGCCCGGCACCTTCTCCAGCACCTGGCGCAGCTTGACGGAAGGATCGCTCGACACCATCTTGGACAGGCGCTGGCCCATGTAGACCGGGTAGTCCAAAACGCGGGCCGAGTCGTTGATGGCCTGCTTGGCCTTGATGGTCGAGTACGTGATGACGTGGGTAACCTTCTCGGGGCCGTAGAGCTGGCGGACGTGCTCCACCACCTCCAGGCGCCGCTCATCGTCGAAGTCCATATCGATATCGGGCATCTCGGTACGTTCAGGCGACAGGAACCTCTCGAACATCAAGCCGTTGCTCAAGGGGTCGAAGGTGGTGATGTCCATCGCGTATGCGACCAGTGCGCCCGCAGCCGAGCCACGGCCCGGGCCGACGCCGATGCCGTTTTGCTTAGCCCAGCGCACGTACTCCGCAACAATCAAGAAGTACGCGGCAAAGCCCTTGTCGCAAATAACCTTGTATTCAAATTCAAAGCGCTCGCGAATGTCGACGCCGGCGATCTCCTTGCCGTCCCAATCCTCGCCGTAGCGCTTGGCCAAGCCCTCCTCGCACTCGCGGCGAAACTGGCTCTCATGCGTCTCGCCGGGGTCGAGCAGCGGGTAGTTAGGCAGGATGATGCTGTCCCAGTCCAACTCGACGTCGCACTTCTCGGCCAGCTCGACGGTGTTGTCGCACGCCTCGGGGCAGTACGGGAACATCGCGCGCATCTCGTCCTCGGACTTCATATAGAACTCCGAGCCCTGCATGCGCATGCGGTTGGGGTCGTCCACCTTGGAGTTCATGCCGATGCACATCATGACGTCCTGCACCGGCGCGTCGTCGCGGGTGAGGTAGTGGAAGTCGTTTGTAGCGATGACCTTGACGCCTATCTGCTTGGCGATCTCGATCAGCTGGCGGTCCATCTGCTCGTCCGTCATGCCGGAGTCCGTGGTGATGCCGTGCTCCTGGATCTCGATATAGAAGCAACCGGGCTCGAACAGGTCGCGGAAGGTCTCCGCCCATTCGAGCGCGCGAGGCAGGTCGCCGCGGTCGATCATCTTGGGGATGATGCCGGCGATACACGCCGAGCTCGCGATAAGTCCCTCGCGGTGGCGGCGCAGGTTGTCCAGGGTGACGCGCGGCTTGTAGTAGAAGCCGTCGACGGCCGCCTCGGAGACGGTCTGCATCAGGTTGACGTAGCCGGTCTGGTTGCGGGCGAAGAGCACCATGTGGTACAGCTCGGGCTTCTTGTCGCGCGCCAGGGTGTCATCCGGCGTGAAATAGACCTCGCAGCCAAAGATGGGCTTGATCACCAGCGGCGGCTTTACCGAGTCAACGCTGCCCTCGGCGTCCCACGCAGCCATATCCTTATGGAACTGCTCGTAGGCACGCGGGTCTTTCTCCAGATCGGGCTCCTCCAACTCTGCGCGGCGGCCCTTCTCCAAAAACGACTTGTCGTGGCTCCAGGTCTTGTACTCCGGCGTGCCATGGTTAACCGCGTCGCATGCAAGGCCCAACTCGGGGATGCCGTACATGTAGCCGTGGTCGGTCAGCGCAACTGCCGGCATGCCGAGCTCGACGGCGCGGCTCACCATGTCCTTGATACGAGTGGCGCCATCGAGCATCGAATACTCGGAGTGGTTGTGAAGGTGGACGAATGCCATGTGCGTAAACTCCGATCTGATGTGCTGAGAATTCGTCAGGGCCCGCGCAGCCCCACCGCCGCGCAAACCCCTTTTTGAACGCTATCGATTCTAACCGACCGTGCGGATGCCGCCTTGACCGCAACGCGGTATCGCCCAAAGCAACATAGCCTGTTCGGTTCTCTGGACGAGGGGTGCGGTCGCGCGCCCACCATACCGGCATGCGCGCCCTCGTCCGCTACATCTGGTAGCTCACAACCTGGGGCTGGCCCGGAGCCGCCGAATCTTCCACCTCCACACGTACAAACGCAAGGTCAACCCGCTCAAACCCCGCCTTGTGCAGCACGTCGGCGTACACATGCGCCTGCAGGGCGTGCTTATCTTGCAGCTGCTCGGGCGTCTCCTGCGAAGACCCGCCTGTCTTGTAGTCGATCACCAGCGCGCGGGCGGGATCATCGGGATCGGTGCACAACAGGTCGATAGCGCCCTCCGCGAACTCGCCGAAACGCTCCGTCAGATCGTCCGCACCCAGCGAGAAGAACGGCACCTCCGCGCGGACCTGCGGCCAGGCCAACGCCTCGGCGCGAATGGCGGACGAGCACCATCGCTCAAGCGCCGCATCTAAGCGCTCGCGCTGCGCAGGCGTGCACCCCCAATAGCGCGCCAGGGCGTCGCGGCGAGCGGCGGGCACGCGGTCCTCCCCCATCTCGACCATCCACTGGCAAGCAGCATGGAACGCGCTGCCCAGCGCCGTGGGGTCGCCGTCGCGAGAGATAACGGCACCAGCGGCCTCCGCAGAGCTCTGTTCGCCGGCGTCCCGCCCGTCGGTCTCCGTCACGGCCAGAGGCTCGAAAACCTCGAAGCCATCCGCATCCTCCGGAGCATCGATAGAGGGGGCGGGCATCGCGCGGTCCTCATCCTCCCCATGCAGCTCTTTAGCTATGGACGAGTAGCTGTAGGATTCACGCGGGGCGCGCGGGGCCGCGCTCGCTCGCCACGGGCAGGCGGCGGGGGCCACCAGCGTGAACGTATCCGGCGCCCCGCCGTCGTCCGCCATGGGATCGCAGGCGGGCTCCCCCGCAGCTGCGGCGCCGGCGGCAACAACGGCAGCGGTGCCGGCAGCAGCGTCGGCGTCCGCAGCAGCGGCGTCCTCGCCGATGAAGTAGCCATCCTCCACCGAGTAGTTTTGCGTATACACCGCATCGCCGCACGCGAAGTCCTGCAGCGCAAGCAACTCGAAGTCGCCGCGGCGAGAATCCTCAAAACACAGCATGCCGCCGTTGAGCGCAGCGCCGGCGGGCAGAATCTGCTCGAGCACGCGACCCGTGAGGTCGGTATCATCGCGCAGGTCGAGCACCGGTTGCTTGTTTACCGATCGCACGGGCGCGTCCATGGCGAGCAGGCAGTACTCGCGGGCGCGCGTCATGGCGACGTAGAGCAGCCGCTCGCGCTCCTGCAGCTCAAGCCGGGTCTCGCGCTCGCTCATGGCAAGCCATGCGCCCGCAGCGGAATCGCTTGCGCACACATCGTCCGCATATTCGCTGGTAAGCCACGCACTGGAGCCTCCCAGGTACTTCTTGAACTCCTTCGCCACGTCATCGCCCTTGATGTACGCACCGTCCGCCGAGCGCGCCGAGGGAAACTGGCCGGGCAGCGCGACCAAGCTGACAGAGCCGTCATCGCCGCGCAGGCTTTGCAGCTTGGCGTTGCCGGATTTGATGGAGAAGCACTCCGCCACGGCGACAACCGGGAACTCCAGGCCCTTGCTGGCGTGCACCGTCATGATGCGCACCGCGTTGCCGCCTTCCTCGTTGAGGGCGCCGGGGGCCTGCTTGCCCTCCAGGAACCTATCGTAGGCAAGGGCGACCTGGCGCGGCGCGGAACCCAACTGAGCCTCCGCCTCCGCGATAGCGTCCAGGGCCTTGAGCACGTTGGCGGCGCGGGCGCGGCCCTCCGCCCCCTGGCCGGCCAAGCGAACCATCCAGCCGGACTGGTTCACCACGTCGCGGGCGATCGCGGCAAGGGGGTCGCGGCCCACGCGGGAAAGCGCGGGGCGCAGCACGGCGCGGGCGCGGTCCACCAGCGGCAGGTCGCGCAGGCCGTCCGCGTCCTCATCGCTCATGAGGCCGGCGTCTATGTTGCGGCGGCGGGTCTCACCCGTCTGCTCGTCCTTCGCGGTCGCCAGGGCCAGAAACTCCTGCGCACCCAGCGAGAACATGTCGCACGCCAACAGCGGCGCCAGGCCCTGCGCGGTATCCGCAAGGTTTGCCAGCGTCCACACCAGCGCGCGGACCGCAGCGGCCTCCTGTGTTTGGGCGAAGACCGAACCGCCCGAGATGACGCAGTCGAGCCCCTGGGCGCGGAAGGCGTCCGCGTACATGTTGGCACGCGGCATGCCGCCAAGCAGCAAGACCATGCCGCCCACGGGCTGGCCCGCGTCCGCCAGCTCGCGGAAGCGGCGGGCGATGGCCTGGGCGCGGGCCTGGGCGCGCTCCTGCGTGCTGCCGCCCGCGACCAGCAGGGCCTGACGACGGTTCACGCCGGTGGCGACCATGCCGTCCTTGCGGCCATCGTGCGCCTGCAGGTTGAGGAAGCCCTGCATAAGACCGCCGCGGCCCTGGGGCGTGCCGTCGAAGATGGCTGCCACGTAATCCAAGATCTCGGCATGGCTGCGGAAGTTCTTGACCAGCTGCACCACGCGGCCGGCGTCTGAGCCGCAGGCGGCGGCAGCCTCCACCTGCGCCTGGGCGCGGCGGAACACATCGACCTCCGCGCCGCGGAACCGGTAGATCGACTGCTGGGCATCGCCCACCGTGCACAGGGCGCGACCGCCCTCGCCGGTGAGGAAGTTGATAAGGTCCACCTGCTGCTGGTCGGTATCCTGGAACTCGTCGATCATCACCATCTTGAAGCGCGACCCGTAATCTTCGCGCATGGCGGGGTTGTCGCGCAGAGCCTGGTAGGTAAGACGGAGCAGGTCGTTGTTGTCCAGCACGGAGCGGTCGAATTTCAGCTGGTTGTACTCGTCAAACACCGCATGCGCGATCTCAAGCAGCTGCTGGGTGGCGCGCGAGCCCAAGGCGAGGTAGGCGTTCACAAAGGCGTCCGCTTGCTCGGCCTTGAGCAGGTTCACCTGTTCTTTAGGCAGGTTCTTGCTTGAGCGCGGCGGCTTGCAGGCCATCATGCAGGCGATGAGGTTGCCCACGGTCTTCTCGCCCGCTTCAAACGCCTCGATCGCGGCGAGAGCGGCCTCCGCCGCCTTGGCGGCACCGGCGGTAATGCCCATGCAGCCACGGTACGCGTCCGCCAGGCCGTCCAGGTTAACGGAACCCTGCAGCATGCGCAGGTCGCTAAAGCCGTTGCGCGCGGCGGACGCCTTCTCTAGCAGCACTCGCAGCAGCGAGGTCACGCTGGTGCCGCCGCCAAAACCGCCCGGCGCGGACTCGCCGGCAAGCGGGTACCAGCCAAACAGGTCCCCATAGGCCGAGCCCTCGCGAGAAAGCACGCGCTCCACGGCCAAGTCCATAAGGTCGCCCGGATCCTCTAGCACGGAGAACTCCGGGTCTATGCCAAGCTCAAGCGCATGGGCACGCAGAATACGCGAGCACATGCCGTGGATGGTCGATATCCAGGCATCGTCCACAGACAGCGCGGCGCGTTCCATTCCCTCTGCCACCAGGGCGGCGCGAACGCGTTCGCGAATCTCCGCGGCGGCGTCCTTGGTAAACGTGATGGCCAGCACCTGGTCAAGACCATCGACAAACGGGCCGGACTCCGGCGACAGCGCCCACAGGATGCGGCGCGTCAGCGTAAAGGTTTTGCCCGAACCCGCGCCCGCGGACACAAAGAGCTTGCGGTCCAGCGTGGTCACGATGTCGCGCTGCTGGGGCATAAGCGTTGATAGGTCCATTTACGCGTTCCTCCGCTTGAATCCTAGGGTGTGGTTAAAGTCGCAGCTTTGCTGCCGTGTGGACGAGGCGTGGATGTCGCCCGCCTCAAGCTGGTCGAGTTTGCGGGCGATCGTTGCCTCCACGCGGTCAAGCAGCGCATCGAAGCCCATGGCTCCGCCGTTTTCCTCGTCCGGAAAACCGCGCTTGAGACCGGGGATCATGCCGGAGTCAAGCTCCGCGTCCGCGCCGGCCACCACCAGCTCTGCGGATGCGGCGCCATTCAACGCGGGCGACTTGCTCTTGGTAGAGAAGTACAGCGCGGCGCGCGAATCCAGCGCCAGGCTGGAATGGCGCAGCGCCTGCGCGTAGATGAGCGACTGCACGTGAGCGGGCAACCAGTCCGGGTCATCCGCCGGCACCTCGCCCGCCTTGTTCTCCACCGTGGGGTCCTTGACCTGGAACGCGCGCACGTCGGAGCGATGCTTGTAGTCGATCACCACCGCGCGCCCGTTTTGGTCCACGTCCACGCGGTCGATGCGGCCTCCCAGCGGGCGGCCGGCGTAGTCCACGCCCAGCTCGTTGAACGAGTACTCCAGGTAGGCGGGCGCAAACGGCGCCAGCGCGTCCGCCTCGTAGCGAAGCGCGGCCTCTAGCTGCGGCAAGATGTCATCCACCTGCAGGCTCTCCGTGCGCGACAACGGCACCAACGCGCCAGAGCTGGAGGTCTTGCCGCGTTGATGCTCTGCGCGGACCGCATCGAACACGCCGCGCAGACGCTGCAGGCACTCGTCCAGATTCGCCGGCGTCACGCGACCCGTGCCGTCCTCCATAAGCTCCGCGTGCAGGCGGAACAGCACGTCATGCACAAAGTTGCCCTTCTCCATGTTGGAGAAGCCAGCGTCCAGTCCCTGCGGGCGAACGCGCGAGCCCATAAACCAGCACAGCGGGCAGGTAAGGTAGCTCTCGATTTGCGAGGCGGACAGCTGGCGCGGCACCAGCGGCCCGTCCGGATTGGCGGGGTCGCGGCGGTACAAAACCAAATAGGGCACGGCTTCGCTCGACAGTCGCTGCGGCGCCAGGCACTCCACCTGCCGCACCTCCATATCACGGCACGCCATGGGGTCGAAATTGGCGGCGACGTCGCCCTCGCCCACGGACCGTACCAGGGGCAACGTGGACGAGTCCTCTTTGCCAGACGCCTGCGCGCGGGCGAGCAGCTCCGTCCAGATCGCAGCCGGATAGCGATCTTTTGCCTGTCGGTCATGCGTGACGCGGGCCAGCGTTGCGGTGCAAGTAGCGCTAAGGGCCCGGCCAAACAGGTCTCGCAGGCGGGCGGCGGAATCGATCGAAACGGTAGGGACGCCGCGCGCCTCCTGCATGGTCACCAACGGGCCCTCCGGCCGGTTGAGTGGATAGGACTCTATGTCAACATCCGCCAGCAGCATGGCGTCGACGCTGCCCGGCTCAAGCAGCGCGGCGTCTGCGGGCGTCATAAAGCGGACGAGGACCCGCGGCGCGGCGTCGGTCGCGGCAACGCTCGTGTCAGCATCGGCGCCCCCGTCGGCATCCTCGCTCGGCGGACGGGCGGCGATTCGCTCCTCCACCACCACGCACACGCCGTCCAGCGCCGTCGCGGCAACGGCCTGCGATACATCCAGCAAGCGGGCCGTGTTCATAAGGGCGTCCGCCGCGGCGTCTGCCATCGCGGCCTCCACGGCGGCGTTCACGTTGCCGGCATCAGAGCCGTGAGCGAATGCGGGCAGGGCGCGGGCGGCCGCCGCCATCGACTTGAAGGCGGAGACGGGACGGCCCTGCCACAGGTAGTTCACCACGTCGGCGCAAACCGCGGGCACGCCAGCAAAGGGGTAGCCCGCATCCAGCTTGGCACGGGCCGCATTGATCCTGCCCTGGTGGCTCTGCAGCGCGCGCAGGGCCGCTTGCGGCGTCATGCAGCGGTTTTGGCGAATCTTCTTATCGAACATGCGGGCGGTGGAAGCGTCCGCACCAGATATGGGCGAGTACAACCAGTCGGTCAGTTCGGGCGCCGGCCACCACAGGGCACCGGGAGCCTCCTCGTTCTCAACGGCCTGCATGCGCTCCACCACATCGGATAGCGTCGCAAACTGCCTGCCCACGGCCGTCTGCCCAAAGCGCGCGAAGTACGTGCACGTAGCGGCGATATCGCGCGCAGCCAGGTACGGCGCCAGGTCCGCAGCCAGCTTTGAGGGCTTGGCGCACACCACGGCGACGTTGACCCGACCGCTCTGCGCGCCCGTGGCAGCCCTGCAAGAAGCAGCGCGCTCTGCCGCCAGACGAACAATCTCATCTGCATACGCGCGGTCGCGGGCATGCGGGCCGGCCACCTCTAAGAAGCGAGGCTCTACGACATGCGGCAGCTCCTCATCCGCAGCGGGCCGTGCCTCCCCCGCCGCAGGCGCAGCCACCGCGCGGCCCGCCGCGAGCGTCACCGCATCAAGGTCGAGCGGGCTCTCGCATGCAACATGCGCCCGAATCTCCTCGGCAAAAGACGCCTGCTGCGGGTTCAGCAGCAGATGGACCTCGCCCATGCGCGCCACGCGAGAAAGCAGGCGCCAGTCGCGTGCGGGCAGCATGGTCACGTCGCGCAGCACCACAAAGCGGGCACATGCGGGCAAGCCGTCATCAAACATCGCACCCAGCTGCTCTGCAGCCGTCACGGGCTCAATCATCTGCCGGCTATCAAGCGCGGCCGCATACGCGTCCAGCAGCTCAAGCACCGCGTGCTCGGAATCATCGTCCACAAACTTACCCGAAGCAGCCGGCGTAGCTGGCACGCCCGGAGCAGCCGGCGTAGCCAGGCCAGCAGGCGCCATGTCGCTCGCGCCCACCGCAGCGGCACCTGCGTCGCAATCCGCCCCGTAAGCATAGGGAAGAAGATCGCGGGCCATGCGCGCCAGCATGCGAACGGTGCCGGGATTCGCGCGCAACGGCGCCAGGTCATCCGCAGAACGAGCGGCCACAACGTCTGCCATAAGCATGTTGCGCTCAATGCCCTTGACCATGCGGCGGCCGTCGCCCATAAGCTCCCAAAGCGACTCTATCCACAAAAGCGGCGTGGTCACATCAACGCCAACGCCAACACCGGCACGCGCCAGAGCCGCTCGGCACGCATCGCGCTCGCGGCGGGACGGAACCAGCAGCACGGCGCGCCCGCACGCGCGCACGGCATCGCTTATAAGAGAGATCTCCTGCTCAAGCAGACAAGCACCCGCCCGCGTAGATATCAACTGAAACGCCATAGCCTCTTCACCTTCGCCCTCGCCCGTCACGGCGCCTCTGCACCGCCGCCAGCCATGCCCGGCACGGCCCGACCTTCAAACCAGCCCTATCGATTACATGTCATTCTATGCTACACGTTCGTGCGGACATAAAAACAAAAACGGCACCCCGCCCACAAAGCAGGATGCCGAATGATGCCGTGACAAGCACTGCGCAAAGCCCGATGTCAAACCGCGCGCATCGCGGCCAAACAGCGAGCCGCCGCTTCTACACGTCGTCGCCAAAGCGCACCAGCACACGACGATACCCGCCGTATTCGCCGTTCAGCGCCTTGGACACGCGGCTCACCGTGGTGGACGAAGCGCCGGTCCTGGCCTGCACCTCAACGTACGGCTCACCCTCGTCCAAATAGCGTGCAACCTGCAGCCGCTGGGCGAAGTCGCAAATCTCGCGCGGCGTGCACAGATCGGTCAAAAACGTCTTGATGTCGTCCTCGTTCTCAAGCAGGGAGAACGCATGCACCAGCTGCTCGACGTCAGGGCGCTCGAACATCTTTTCAATATTCATAGGTCTCTTCCCCTAAACCGGCTTCTCGACTATGTCGATTCACCATGTCGCTCATTATATGCAGCGTCAGCCGCAGTAAACCAAGCAAGTGTAGCACACCACTTAAATAAAGCGTTGCACGTAACCACCAACGGTGGACGGTTGGTGAAGAACGGCGGTACCTAATTTTTGGACGAGGAATATACATGCGGGTCTTTGGACGAGGAGGGGTTCCATACGGCCGGGGCGCCACCGGTCTTATCACGGGATGCGTTCGCCGTGCTTTTGGACGAGGGAGGGCTCCGCACGGCCGGGGCCCCACCGGGCTTATCACGGGATGCGTTCGGCCCTGGCGGGCCTCAGAGCATCCCTTAGATAAGCCGGCGGGCGCCCCGGCCCGACGGGAGCCCTTCCTGGTCAAAGCGCGCTGAAGGGAATCGCGCAAGAAGCGGGGCCGGCACCCGCAGCGGCACCGGCCCCGCGTGGCGGCATCCATCGTGTAGTCTGTACCCAGAACGCCGCCCGCAACAGCAACCCCTTCTTCCAAAGGCGTCACCTGAGCTGACGGAACATCCGCGTAGACGGCTGGAACAATTCCAATAGACGCGCATGTCACAAATGCAATTGGAATAAAGACTCGTTTTGCGTTCATCCCTATCTCCTAAACCGCTATTTGCCCTAGGGCAATCTGTCCGGTACACATGAGGGCATCGCAGCCGTTGACCAGGTTGTACCGCCTTACGGGTAACCGAGACAAGGCAAGCCGTGTATGGCAAAAAATAAGAGGGAGGGATGTCTCTTTGCCTTAGGCAGAAGGACGTTTTGGCGCGCCTGCCCCGGCTTCCTCCAGGGTGTTCTGAGCCGCAGCATGCGGCGAACACACCCTGGAGGAAGCCGGGGCAGGCGCGCAGATCATTCGTCCACATATGCAATTGAAACGCTACGACCTAGAACCGAGGCAACGTGGGCACCAACGACAACCGCTCCTCGATGCCGGACGTCCACCAGACCTCGTCCGCCTCATCTATGAGCACGGCCTCGATACCGGGCAGCGACTCCACAAAGTCGATGGCGTCGCGCGCGCCCAGCATGAGGGCGGTGGTGGAGTAGCCGTCGCAGTCCATGGAGCGCGGGGCGATGATGGTTGCACTGGTGAGATCGGTCTTGGCGGGCATGCCGGTGGCGGGGTCGAGAATGTGGTGGTACGTGACGCCGCCCTTGGTAAAGCGCCGCTCATGGATGCCGCTGGTGACCACGGAGCCATCCGCCATGTCCACGATGGCCCGGTTGTGCGCGGGGTCGAGCGGGTTGATGATACCTATGCGCCAGGGGCTGCCGGCGGCCACGGGAGGCCGGGCGGACGCGTCCGCGGGTCGGCCCCCGCGCACCACCACGTTGCCGCCCAGGTTGATGACAAAACGACCGACGCCATGGGCGATAAAGAGGTCGGCGAGATCGTCGGCGATGTAGCCCTTGGCGACGCCGCCCAGATCGAGAATGGTTTGGGGGTCGGTGATGGCAAGGGTGGGCTGAGATGATTTGGACGAGGGCACGCGAGAAACGCCGACATTCAAAGCATCATCGTCCAGAGAACCCTGGACCGGAGAATCTTTATCCAGAGACTCCTCGTCCAAAGGCTCCTTCTCACAAGGCTCCTCGTCCAAAACTATATGGCGGTAGTCCACATGGGGCAGGGCGCGCGCCAGCGCGAGGCGGCTGGGCACCTCGCCGGTGTGGAAGTTCCACAGCGAGGTCACCGTGCCCATGGTGATGTCGAACTTGCCGCGGCTGCGCTCGCAGTAGCCCAGGGCCTGTCGGACCAGGTGGGCAGTTTGGGGCGAGACGGGCACGGCATTGGGCGAGGCGGCGTGCGCACGAGCGGTATCGGAGTCATCGCGGGTGCGCGAGAAGGCGCGCTCGAAAAATAGGCAACGGTCTCGGGCGGCGACGAGCGCGGCGTCCAGGCGCGTGGCGGCCTCAGAGTCAGCGGCGGCGTTTGGGCAGGAAGCGGCGTTTGGGTCCGCGGCCGCGGGGCGACCCGTGGGGCCCGCGGCGGCATCGCCATACGCGTGCATATGCACCTGCGTGTTGAACAGAAAGAAGGAAATGCAGCGCGAGCCGTCCTGCGCCCAGGCGGGCATCGCCGTTTTGGCATCGCCATATGTATAGGTCTGCACCATGCTCTCCCTTTGCTCTTTTTGCTTCGCCGTACAGCGGCACGCGGCGTGGCGCGGCGGGCCAGGCTGCCACGTTGGCCCCGCGGGCGCTTGCGGCGTCATCCGCTTGGGGCACCACCATCTTATCCCCCTTGCGTGTCCGCGCAACCACGCGGGCGCAGGGCGAAGGCGGCAATGCGGCAACGGCGCGACCGCCCTTCTGCGGACACTCATGTATTTCCGTTTGAGGGGCGCTCGGACAAGGATTGGGTACAAAAGGCGTGATAGGCTTTGAAATCTCGAGACCGCAACCGCTCGGTCTCGGCGCGTCCACCCACGTACCCACGCGTCCGCCCGCACCCGCCCCGGCTCGCCCCAACTCGCACCGCCGACGGGCTGGCGGACCATTCGATGATTCTCGTCCACAGACAGGAGATCCCCATGCGCTTTCTTCTCAACTGGCTCTTGACGTCCATCTCTATCGCCATCGCCACCTTTATTGTTCCGGGCATCGCGCCGTTTGGCCCCACGGACGCCTGGCTGAGCTTTGCCTTTGTCGGCCTGTTTTTGGGCCTGGTCAACTCGCTGGTCAAACCGCTGATCACCGTGATCTCGCTGCCGGTCACCTTCCTTACGCTGGGCGTGTTCCAGCTGGTGGTCAACAGCTTCATGCTTGAGCTCGCAAGCTGGCTGTCCGTCAACCTGCTGGGCTCGGGCATCTCTATCTCCGGCTTCTGGTCCGCGTTTGTGGGCGCCATCATCGTGAGCATCATGTGCTCCATCCTGGGCGTCGCCACCAAGGACGCGTAGAGGCACCGCGCGATGGAAAACCAAACCGTTCACGTCGAGCGCTACACGCTCACTACCGCCCTGTGCATGATCGTTGGCATCTGCATTGGGTCTGGCATCTTCTTTAAATCTGACAACATCTTGATCGCCACGGGCGGCAACGTCGCCCTAGGCGTGGCGATGTTTCTACTGGCCGCGACCACCATTGTCTTTGGCGGCCTCACCCTGGCTCGCTTCGCCTCGCGCACCGATGGCGCCGGCGGCCCCATCGCCTATGCCGAGCGCTTTTTGGGCCCGCACCGCCTTACCTTTGTTGGCTGGCACTTCACCTTTTTGTACCTGCCCATGGTGACCGCCATCATCTGCTGGGTGGTGGGCGTCTACGCCTGCATGACCTTTGGCCTGGCGGGCAGCTTTGCCCAGCAGATGGCCATTGGCCTGGTGTTTTTGCTGGCCTGCTGCGTATGGAACGTCTGCTGGCCCACGCTTGGCGGCTACGTGCAGAACACCACCACCGTCGCCAAAGTAGCCCCGCTGGTGGTGGTGCTGGCGGTGGGACTCATCTTTGGCCAGCCCGCCCAGCACATTGTCCATGGCATAGAGACCGCGGGCGCCGCCGGCACCGGGTGGATCGCCGCCGCCGCGCCCATCGCCTTCGCCTTCGACGGCTGGAGCGCCGCCGCCAGCATCGCGCCGGAGCTCAAGAACGCTAAGCGCAACCTGCCGTTGGCGCTCACCATCGGACCGGCGATCATCCTGGTCCTCTACGTTGGCTACTTCTTGGGCGTCTCTTGCACGCTGGGCCCGCAGACCGTCATGGCCGCCGGCGATGCCAGCTTGTCGATGCTCTTTGTGGAGCTCTTTGGCGAGGGCGCCGCGACCCTGCCCAACCTTATCGCGCTTATCGCCGTGGTGGGAACCGCCAACGGCCTGGTGCTGTCACTTTTGCGCATGCCCTACGCGCTTGCCCTGCACGACGAGATTCCGTGCTCCAAGGCCGTCCTGCGCATGAACAAGACGCTCAAGTTCCCCTTGGTGTCCGCCGCGATCGCGCTGAGCACCACCCTGTTTTGGATGGCCGTGCACGCCGTGGTCACCACCTTCAACCTGCTGCCCAACGGCGACATCTCGGAAGTCAGCGTAAGCCTCACCTTGTTGGTGCTGCCGCTGTTCTACGTCCAGGCCTTGATCCACGATCCCGCCGGCCCCGCGCCCAACCGCGCCGCGCGCATTCGCCGCGCCATCGCGCCCGTGATCGCCATTGCGAGCTCGCTGGCCGTGGGCCTCTCCAGCATCTCCAACCCCACGCGCTGGCCGTTTGTGGCGGCGCACATCATCACGCTGGCGATCGCCACCTATCTCATGGGCCGTCGTCGCGCTCGTAAGGCGTAGGTGGACGAGGAACTCCGCTCGCCACCGGCACAAACCAGGGGCCGCGGGCTTATCCGGGGATGCGTTCGACGCGTTGCGTCTCAGAGCATCCCCGGATAAGCCCGCGGCCTTTTAGCCGCCCAGCCGTGGTTGAAGGTCCTTGTCCGCGCTACGCGGGCTTTAACCGGCGTCGGCAGAAGAGGCTGATGCGGCCTCCTCATCCACCTCCACGGCGGAGCGAATCTCGGTTATGCGGCACTCCTCGTCCACATCTGCCATCACCGCATAGCGTACACCTGCCGGATCGGTCGCTATCGCCATCACCGTGTCGGTATGCCCGGGAACAAACGATGGGTCTTCCTCCAGCGTGAACTCAGCCCCAAACGCCTGCCGCAGGTAGTCCAGAATCGCCGCACGGCTTGCCTCTACCGCCGCCTCGAACGCGCGCTTCTCATCCTCACTGGCAATGGGCGCGCCAAACGATGGGCCTTCTAAATCCAGCGAATCACGGCGCTTCAAGACCTCTTGCCTCATCTGCTCCATGCTCTGCTGCGCCTCTTGTCGCCACTCCGTCCTACGGCTTATCTGCCCCATGCGCAGCGAAAAGGACACCGCGAGCACCACCACGCTCGCCAGCACGCTCAGTACATCTCGCCGATGCTTCGCGTGCTCCGCCCGGCGCCGCGCCAGCAGCGCACGCAGCGCATCTTGTTCTGCCGCGGCTCCCAGCGCCTGTTCAAGCTGGTCCAAATCGCGCCGGCGCATGCGGCTTACGTATGGACGAAGAAGGTTCGCCGCAGCCTGGCCCGCGCCGTCGACGTCCATGTACTGCGCTGCAGGCCGGCGCCGCAAAGCCGCGAGTGCGTCGCCGTTGCTGTTCAGATCACGGTCCAGGTCGTCGATCCAGCGCAGCGCGTCCTCACGATGCCGGATGTCGCCCAGCATCTTTTCGCGGATGAAGTCGGACTCGGTGCCAGCGCTGGCGCCCGCGGGGTCGCCTGCTGAGGCCGCGGCAGCTGCTTCGGCCTCAGCTTCGGCCTTGACGTCAGCAAAAACGCCGCCCGGGCGTGCGATACGCGGACGCGGGACGGTGGCGTTAGCGGCGGACGGCACCGCTTCGGGCTCCGATGCCGCAGGCTCCCCCACAGCGGATGCCGTCGCTGCGGGTGCCGTGGTTACGGCCTCCGGCGCGACGGCTCCTGCTTCGACGCTTGCACGAAGCGCGGGCGACACGTCCTCGGATGCGCCCTTGCCCCCGCGGGCGATAAGCAGCGCGCGCTCGTAGGCGACCTGCACCAGCTGGAAGCCTTCCGGATCATCCTCGGGGTGATGCTTGGTAAGCTGCCGCGCGTAGGCACGCTTTATCGCCCGGGCGCTCGACGTTGCCTCGATCTCCAAGACGTCCCAGATATTCACAGCCGCTCCTCGTCCAAGCCATCGTCCAAACCATGCGAACCGTCGCCCGCCTCGTTGCCCGAGCTGTCGCCAGGACCACCGGGCTCGCCGCAATCGCCCTCGTCCCCATGCCTGAAGAACGCGTTATCCGCCTTGTCAGCCTCGATGCGATCGAGCACGGCGTTGAGCTGGCGTGTTTTCGTAATCAATAGCTTTAAGCTGTTAGAATTCAAGCTGCTTGCAAAATCGCAGGTCAAAACGCGTAAATAGTCGCGAACATAATCGCTGCCCTCGGCCGCCACGCGCAGCGCGCGCTCCAGGGCCAGCTCCGCGTCGACCCGTGCCGGCTCCATGCGCGCGCTCAGTTGAACCTCCTGCAGGGTCGCCAGCGCGTCCTCGCCCTCATCCCAGCTCGACCCGTTGTAGACACGGCGCGTGACCTCGCCCGTGGAATGTACGCGCACCTCCACGCCCAAAATAGAATTGATGTCATAGGTGAACGTGACGGTAAAGGGCTCATGGCTCTTGTTGTTACGCGGCAGCGGCACCATGAGCTCGGCCAGCTGCTTGTTGTCCTGCACGTACATGTTCTCGCCCTGGTATACCGCCACGCGAGCCTCGCGCGCACCCACCTGCGAATTGGCGTACACCTGCGAGCTGCTCGCCGGCAGCGTGGTGTTGCGTGGGATGAGGACGGATGCCAGGGGCTCAAACGGCGGATGAGGGTTGCGCACGTCGGTCGAAAGCGAATGCGGGCAGATGTCCGTTAGCACCAAGCTGTCGACGCCCCGCGCGCGCTGCTTGATGCCAACGTAGGTGCCCAGGCCAAGCGCTACGGCCACATCGCAATCCTCCTCGCAGGTCACGGGAACCGCAAGCAGTCGTTCGAGGTAGTCGCGCACCACGGGCATGCGGCTGGATCCGCCCACCAGCACCGCGCGCGAGATCTCTTCTGCCGGCACGTCCGAGTCATACACCGCCTGCTTGAGCGGGCGCTCGATGCGGGTGAACAACGGCACGGCGAGCTCGAAGAGCCCCTTGTTGGTTAGATGGAGCACCTGGGGCAGCGCGGGGATGGAACTGCGCAGAAACGCATGGGAATCGCGGTCCGTAAGCTCGCGCTTGGCGCGCTCCGCCTCGCGCAGCAACGTCTCGCGCCGGGAGGCCCCTAGCGCGTTGAGGCCAATACCGTTGATGCGACACGCCTCCTGCGCGATCAACAGGTCGAAGTCGCCCCCGCCCAGATGGTTATCGCCCGCCACCGCGCTGATGCCCACCACGTTGTCGAAGCAGTCGACCACCGAGACGTCGAGCGTGCCGCCGCCAAAGTCGAACACGCAGAAGGTCTCGTCCGGCGGGTACCCGTCCGCCGCGGCGGCGGCCACGGCGCCCTCACTTGAGAAATGATGCCCCAGCGCCGCGGCGGAGGGCTCGTTGACCAAGCGCTCCACGCGAACGCCCGCAAGCGCGCCCGCGCGCTTGGTCGCCGCCCGCTGCGCCACGTCGAAGTAGGCGGGAACGCTCACCACCGCCTCGTCCACACGCTCGCCCAAAAACTCCTGCGCGTCCGCCACCAGCTGACCTATGACGCACGCGGAGAGCGCTTCCGGCGTGAAGCGGCGCCCACCCAGGTTATACACCGCGTCGGTGCCCATCTTGCGCTTGAAGCGCGCGACGGTGTCCTGTGGCTGCGTCACCAGCCGTTCTTGGGCGATACGGCCCACCACGGCGCGGCCGTCCTTGTCCACGCTTACCACGCTGGGGGTAAGGAACTCGCCAAACTGGTTGGGCACCAGCTGCGCGCGCCCGTCTTTGTATACCGCCACCAGGCTGTTGGTTGTGCCCAGGTCTATGCCCACGATCGCCATATGCGCTCCTTGCAACCGACGGCGAACAGATAGGGCGGATTGTACCAAAGGGCGCGCGCGTAACCGAATTCGCTACGGCGCGGGCCTGCCGTTCGGCGGGGTTTTTCGGTATGCGCCGAGGCGCCGCGCCGCCGTGCTGCCGTGCCGGGTGTTCGGCGAGGCCACCCCGAGCCCTCTCCTTCCTTGGCGTTTTGACGAAACCTACTAAAAGGACGCTTTTTGCCCGGACGTCTCGGCAAAAAGCGTCCTTTTAGTGGGTCTCACGATGTGGGGGTGCCGCCGGGGACGCGAGCTCTGCAAAAACGAGCTCCACCGACACAATCAAAACAGCAACGGCATTTTAAATCCCCACAACCGCTCGGCATTCGCGCGCGCCTTCTTGAATAGGCCTCCCAATTCTGGAAATACAACAATCATCTAGCTAAAAACCATTACAAGTTATAATATTTATTATTAAAGGGGCGTCCGATGCCAATGACTTATCGAGACGCCGTCCAATACGTTCTCGCAAGGGACGGCGTATTCCTCAACCATGGACGAGAACATGACACATTCATTATGCCCTGGGGAACCAAAATTCGTATTCCACGCCATCGAGGCGACCTGTCGCCCGGCGTGGAAAACGATATCAAGAAAAGGGCAGACGGCCTCAGAAGATGAGCGCCAAGACGCGACGTGTGCCGAATCGATATGCAGAAGGGAGCAACTGTGGACAGATATCTCTACGAGGCGATATTGACCCCATACGGCGATATATATGAAGTCTACTTCCCAGAACTCAGTCTCTATACCCAAGGAACCAGCCTTGCCGACGCTGCCTATATGGCACAAGACCTACTTACCATGGACATCGCCGAACGCCTTGAGGCTGGAGAGGACATCCCCCATATTGGGTCCTTTGGAACTGCGGGTGCCATACCCGCCGGCAGCATCGCAATGGGCATCATGGCCCTTGTTGAAGTGGGGTGCGAGCGAACTGAAACCATGACCGTAGCGGAAGCCGCCGACATCCTCAACGTAAGCCGCGCAAGAATCTACACGCTGGTAAAGGATGGGGCGATCCGCTCGGAGAAGGTGGGGAGCTCCCGCCTGCTCAACGCTCAGGATGTTATGGACCGGTTCAACAGCCCGCGCAATCCCGGCAGACCAACCAAGCATCGTAATGAAGCGACGCCTTTGGCGGCGGCAAAACCGAAGGCATCGCCAGAGGCTGCAGGGGCAACAGCCGCTAAGACGACCACAACCGCTGCAGCGCTGGAAAGCTGACGGACGCGCCGGAGCAGGCAGCTGCCCCAGCGTCCTTTTAGCTGGCCTCGCGATGTGGGGGACCGGCGAGGGTCGCGCCTACGGGCAGCATTGTGGCAGCACCCCCGCATGCGCTACAATATGCGGCAACGTTTCCGCCGACCCCTCGCCGCACGCTCCCTCATCACGCAATCCAACGCAGCGAGCGGCTAGTGAAACCTTGCAGGACAGGAGCGCTCATGCACGACCCCACTTCCAAGCCGTCCTCGCCCCCACCCGCAACTTACGCCTGCGCACCTTCAGCCTGCGCGCCCTCAACCCGGACGCGCCCGTCATGGCAGCGATCGCCTTACGAGAACCTGAACGCGCAACAGGTCGCCGACCAACATGTCGCATGGATCAAGAAGCGCCGCCTCATCTTTATCCCAAGCGAGATCGCCGTCTTCGCGGCGGCGCTCGCCGTCATCGCGCTCAAACCCCCTGCCGCGGGGATCATCTATCTGGCGCTCCTGGCTTCCGCCGTTGCAATATCCTTCCTTCATCGAACGCGGGCGATCAATCGTTTTGGCTCCCTGCACCAGATTTGCAGCCTCGAATGCGACCCCGCCAAGTACCGCGCCGTCATGGAAGCGCTTGTCGCCAGCGATGCGCACGACCGTTCCCGCAGCATCCTTGCAACCGAGCAGGCACGCGGCCTCTACTACCAAGGCGAGTCCATGCGTGCGCTGCAGCTGCTCTCGCAGGTCAGGTTTAAATCCCCCAAGAACCCCTACTGGCTCGCCGTCCTCTCAATCGAGACCATGTGCCGCCATGACGTGGGCGATTCCGCCGGCGAATCCCTCGCGCTGTCGCGTTTGGATGAGCTTGGGCGCAAAGCGTCGGCGGGCAGCGCCCTTGCCAAGGAGCTCGACGGCCTGCACGCCCGCTACCAAGTCATACTTAAGGACCCCGCGGCATGGACGTCGCAAGACGCCGCGTTCATCCGCGATGGAGTCGACCGAGCGCAGAGCCCGTTGGAATACGCCAGCTGGCTTTTGGACGAATGCACCTGGGAGCAGTTTCACGGCGACCGTGACCGCGCCCTGCAGATTATCGCGTCTTTGGACGAGCTGAAGCTGACGCCGCTCCATAAGAGGCGCCGCGACGCCCTGGCAGCCGCGCTGCGCCCTGAAACGAATACGGAGCAGCAGCTCGACCTATAACCGAACGGATACCTGGGCGCGTCCAGTGCGCCCTTCCCGCGCGCTGTCGCTGCGCGGCCGCCCGTCCCGCACGCACATCCTCCCTGCGCGCGCGGGTGTACACTTGCCTCATTATCCGCAGGCGAATCGCGCGAGCCGCACCCGCCTTGCGGCTGCAGGGTTTCAGAGCACAAGCAGGTGAGGTTATGTCAGCAACCAATAATTCCATCGCGTTCACCAACGCCACCCTTCTGGACGGGACCGCTTCCATGGAGCCTCGTCCCAACATGACGGTCACCGTGGACCGCGGCGTTATCACGGGCATCGCCCCGGATGCCATCGCCCGCATCGAGGACGGCGCGCGCGTCATCGACCTTGCCGGAGCCTACCTGCTACCCGGCCTCATCAATATGCACGTGCACCTATGCGGATCGGGCAAGCCGGTCTCCGCGGGCGATGCGGGCAACCTTATGAAGAAGCTCGACAACCCCGTGGGCCGCGCCATCGTCCGCCGCATCCTTAAAAGCAGCGCCCAGCAGCAGCTGGCCAGCGGCGTCACCACCGTGCGCGGTGCGGGCGACCCGCTGCTGTGCGACCTGGACGTGCGCGACGCCATCAACGCCGGCAAATACCCCGGCCCGCGCCTGGTCTCGCCCGGCACCGGCGTCACCGTGCCCGGAGGACACGGCGCGGGGCTCTTCGCGCAGGTGGCCAACACCCCGCAGGAGGCCGCTTCCATGGTGCGGTCGCTCGCCCAGCGCGGAGCGGACGTGATCAAGCTCTTTGTCACCGGAGGCGTCTTCGACGCGACGGAGCCCGGCGAGCCCGGCGTGGTGCGCATGTCGCCAGAGGTCGCCCAAGCGTCCTGCGAGGCCGCCCACAAGCTCGGAATACCCGTCATGGCGCACGTGGAGAGCACCGAAGGCGTGCGCATCGCTCTTGCAGCCGGCGTCGACACCATCGAACACGGCGCGCCCATGGACGATGAGATTCGCGAGCTCTATCTTTCTCGCAACGGCGCGCAGCTTGCCGGACGCCCCGCATCGGTCACCTGCACCATCTCGCCCGCCCTGCCGTTCACGCTTCTCGATCCGGAAAAGACCCACTCCACCGAAGTGCAGAAGATCAACGGCGACATTGTGTGCTCGGGCATTATCGAGAGCGCGAAGCAGGCACTTGCCGCAGGCATTCCCGTGGGCCTGGGCACGGACTCGAGCTGCCCCTACGTCACCCAGTACGACATGTGGCGCGAGGTCGCCTACTTTGCCAAGTACGCCGGCGTCTCAAACGCGTTCGCCCTGCACACCGCCACGCAGGTCAATGCCCAACTGCTGGGACTGGGCGACGTCTGCGGCACCATCGAGGTTGGCAAGGAGGCGGACATCATCACGGTGAAGAGCAACCCGCTTGACGACCTCTCGGCCCTACGCGAGGTGACCCATGTGATGGCGCGCGGCGTATTGGCGGACAAGTTGCGCGTCAAGCACCTGCCCGAGCTGGATGCCGAGCTGGATTGGATTATGAAACAACCGGCCAACCTCATCGTCCGCTAACGCGAGCGCGGCTTTCATGCCGCCCGGCGATAGCCGGTAATCGATACGCTTCATCGTCCAAACCACCCTAAGGGCCATGGCGCCCCAGGGTGGTTTCTTTGTGTGCGCGGGCCCTTGTTTTTGGACGATGAAGGACCGAGGCGGCTCCTGTACCTGCCGCGGCCACATCTTGGATAGATTGCGCGCTGACTTTTGGAAGATGCAGCGTATATAAACCGTGCATCGCCCGTGTTTCGCTATGCCGTGCCCGTCCGCGGGGGCGAGCCATTGAACCAGCGAAGTCATGGAGGAACGAGCGATGAGTACATACCAAGACGTTGAGCGCGATATTCGCCAGATGGCGAACTACTGGCTGTTGAGGAAGTTCCAGTTTTTAGACTGGACCAATGACGTCTTCTTTTCTTACATAGACCCGCACAACGAGCTCGATAAACTGGACGATGATAAACAGGTGATCATGAGCATGTGCTTTACCGAGTGGCTATTGTTCGAATGCCCGCTGCGAGACGGCCTTACCCCGCTATCGCTCTATTTGAACGAGCGCCCCGCGCGCGTATCGCAGCAGGTTTTGGACCGTCTGCTCCAGGTGCGCGACACGCAGTTCTTCTCGCGCTTTGCCATTCTTAAAAAGGATGCCGCCACGGGCGTCAGCACGCTCAAAGACGTGCGGACCGGCCGCTGCTACGACGTATACGACCAGCACCTATGCGAGGTAAAGCATTGGAAGAACGGCACCATAGCCGAGCGCATAGGATGCATTGACGGCGCATGGCAGATGGTAGGCCAGGTGCGCATGTACGACCGCGCCGCGCCGAATGCCACCTCTGCCGACGGCCCGGGCGAGTTTCATCCCGAGGATCACGAGACGCGACCGGAACTGGAGGCGGCAAGCTACTTTATCCGCCTGGCTCGCGACTTGCTCTCTCCCGACGGCCGCTATCAAGACACGCTGAAGGTGCGCACGGCGTAGGGGTTGCAAAGGACCATGAAGCGGGCTTTTTCGCTATTCGGAACCGATTGCCCCCCCCTCGGAGCAATCATGTTCTACGACTTCTCAATCCATCCGGCAGCATTAGAAACGCCGTCGCTTTGACGCCGCGGTAAAAAACCGGGCGAACCGTCGTATATGCGAAACGGTCCGCCCGGCGATTCCAGACATCTGGTTGAAACGAGGCTACTCCTCGACGGCCTCAAACTGGTCGGGACCAACGCCACAAACGGGGCAGATGTAGTCCTCGGGGAGCTCGGGGGTGTCGACCTCGACCTCGAAACCGCAGACAACGCAAACAAACTTGTAGGTCTTCTCGTCGCTCATGGCGAACCTTCCTTTCACAGGCGAATGAACAATAGTAGAAGTATATCCATCCCGCGCGGGTGCATGCGCGAAATTGGAATCTTCTCAAGCGGGCGGTCGCACCGGAATCCCCTCGCGGCGCCCTCTTTTGCTACCATTCTTATACCATTCGATGGGATGCCTTGCAAGTAACAATACAGAATCCTAATAAGGATTTACACGCGCCTTGCGCATGCTGGCCGCACGCCTCGAGGTGGCGCAACCGCGCAGCACGGGGCGACGCGGCACGGCGCCTCCATAGCAGGGCTATGCCTGGTAAGACGAGGCCTTGGGAGGCGTCTTGCCCTTGAGGGTGAAGTGATAGTAAGAATACGTCAGAGGCTCCTCGTCCGAAACGCGCTCCGCCTCGACCACATCGCCGATGAACAGGTAATGGGTGCCCACGTCCACGGTCTCGATAAGGTCGCAAGAGAACACGGCGCAGATATGCTGGGGACTATAGGGGCAGCCGTTGCCCGTGCGCTCCTCGCCGTACTTCTCAAACTTATCGAACGTATTGGAGCTGCGGAAACCGAAGTTGCCGATATAGGGCATGTCCGCGGTCTTATCGATCGCGGTGACGGCGAACTTGCCGGCCTTGGCGATAACGTCTGCAGTGACGTTGTCCTTGTGCACGGCGACCATCATGCGCGGCGGCTCAGCGGTGACCTGCGTTGCGGTGTTGATGATGCAGCCCGCCTTGAGGCCGTCCGCCTCAGACGAGACCACGTACAAGCCGTAGCTCATGGTGAAGAAAGCAGTTAGATCCATGGCGTCCCCTCTTAACGTAGAGATGTCGCCGCGCCGCGCGGACGTGTTGCCAGGCGAAACAGGGCGCCCGCGCGTCGCGACATTTGCATCAAAGATTCTACCCGCGCACATGGACTCCAAAGCGCAGCGCTGTGCAAATTAGACTGTTCGGCACAGCCTAGCGGCTACGGGTTTTGAGCGCGCGGTCGATCTCGCGTTGCATATCGCGCTTGGCCATATCGTCGCGCTTGTCGTAGAGCTTCTTTCCGCGGCCCAGGCCAAGCAGCAGCTTGACGCGTCCGTTGTCATCAAAATAGAGCTCCAGCGGCACCAGGGCGTAGCCCTTGTTGCGAAGCTTGCCATCCAAGTAATCGATCTGCTTGCGATGGAGCAGCAGCTTGCGGCGACGATCCGGATCGCGATTGAAAATGGAACCGTGCGAATACGGATGGATGTGGACGCCGATCAGCCAGCACTCGCCGTTGCGGATAAGGGCGAAGGTGTCGGTTATCTGGCAGGCTCGCTCGCGCAGGCTGCGAACCTCGGTGCCCGCGAGCACCACGCCGCACTCAAACGTCTCGTCGATAAAGTACTCGTGGTGCGCGGAGCGATTCTTGGCGATGGTCTTGCGTTCTTTGCGGCTGGGCATGGCTACTCCCCCGCCTCGTCGGGACGCGGATCGACGGCGCCGGCCTCGCCGGCCGCGCGCTCGGCCTTGAGCTCGGCATCCGACTCATGGATGAGCTTGATAAGCGCCTTGCAAGCCTCCTCGCCCACCAGGTGGTGCGCGCGCACGGTGAGATCGGTCGCCATGGCGGTATCGCCCTCTGCGGCTGCGTCAGAAGCGCACATGAGCAGGCAGACCGCGATCTCGGCATTGGGCGTGGTGGGCACTCCCTCAAGTACCAGCTCGCCCATAACATGGTCGTCCGTCTCTTCCGCGACCTCCGGATGCTCGTTCATAAGGCGGCTCATCAAGCGGACCACGCGCTGCTCCGTGGGCGCCAGGCGCTGGGCGATGCGCGCGCAGCCAGATGCGGCGGACGCGCGGTCCTCGTCCAAAAAGAACTGGCCCAGGTTGGCGTAGGCGCGTGCCGCGGAACGGTTGTCGGATGCGCGCTCGATCACGGAATTGCTCAGCGCCGCCCACTCCTGCACGTCGCCCAGCACGCGGAAGAGCTCCGCCAGGTCCAAACGATAGTTGCAATTCATGGGATTCCAACGCACTGCCTGCATAAGGGCGTCGCGAGCGGGTTCCCACTGCTGCTGGCGAATGTAGGCGAAGCCCAGGGCGCCATAGAGGCGGTCGACCGGCGCCTCCATCTGCACCAGCTCGCGCGGGTCGCGCTCGATGCGGCGGTACGCCAAGCGCTCAAAGGGGTCGGCGAAGCTGAACCACTGCGTCTTGGAGGTATCGGAGCATTCGGCCTCGACGTATTCCTCAAGCATTTGGACGAGTTTCTCCAGCAGCGGCACGGCCGTCGCCAGATCGCCGGTCACAAGGAAGTTCTCGGCGTATTCGATATCATGGGCATCGATAGGTAGATCCATGGTTCCTCCTGTAAAAACAATCAGCCACCAGTGTAGCGCAAGCCGTGCTGCTAGGGACGAGCGGGCTGCCGGAGCGTCTCCGCACTCGGGGGCGTGACCGCGTGGACGAGCTTGAAGTCGAGGTGCCCGCGCATGACGTTGACGCTTAAGACCTCGATCACCATGCGACGGCCCAGCTCGATGACATCGCCCGTGGACGAGCTGGTAAGCGTGAGCGCGTCCTCGTCCAGCTCCCACCAATCGCCGTTGACTCCAAGGTTGCCCATGCGCACCAGGCCCTCGGCGCCGGTATCATCCAGGCGAACAAAGACGCCCATGCGGTCTATCCAAGACACGGTGCCGCAGAAACGCTGGCCTATGCGCTCGCTGTAATACTGCGCCACCTTGACCTTTTGCGTGGCGTGGGCGGCGGCGTCCGCCAAGCGCTCTCGGTCGCTGGCGTGGCGACAGAGCTGCGGGGCGATCTGGTCGAGCGCCTGCCGTCCGGTGCCCACCAGGGCGGCCGTGCGCTCGCGCGCGGCCTTTTTACCCAGATGCTCGCGGGCGAGCGAGAGCTTGAGCGCGCGATGGATCAGAAGGTCCGGATAGCGGCGAATGGGGCTGGTGAAATGGCAGTAGGCCGGTGCGCCCAAGGCAAAGTGACCCTGGTTGTGCGGCTTGTAGACGGCGCGCTGCATCGCGCGGAGCAACAAGGCGTTGGTAAGCGCCTCGTAAGGCGTGCCGTGCGCTGCCTCGACGCCCTGCTCGATGGCGTGCGGGTCGCCCAGCTCGATCGCAGATGCCTGCTGCGGCGTGATCGCCCCCAGATCTGCCAGCACGCGCGCGGCGGCCACCAGGTTGTCCGGAGACGGCGGCTCGTGCACGCGAAAGGCCGCGGGCGCGCCCTCGTCCGCCAAACGCTCTGCCACGCATTCGTTGGCAAGCAACATGGCTTCCTCGATGAGCGAGGTCGCGTCGCTGCGGGTGCGGTTCACCAGCTCGACCGGATAGCCCTCATTGTCCAAGATCGCATGGACCTCGACCGTCTCGAAGTCGATGGCGCCGCGCTCGTGGCGAATCTTTTGGCGCGCATGGGCAAGGTCGTTCGCATCGCGCAGAAAGGCCGCGAGGTCGACGCCGGCTTCCTCCGCCTGGGCAAGGCAGGCGCGAGCGCGCTGGAACGCGGGCTCATCGCCCAATGCGAGCGGATCTTGCAGCAGCGCGTCTGCAGCGGCGTAGTCCATGCGCACGCGCGAGCGGATTACGGATGGAAACATGGTGTAGGACCGCACGCGACCCGTGGGCGAAAGATCCATATCGACCGTAAAGGCCAAGCGGTCCTGGTGCGGAACAAGCGAGCACAGGTTGTTGGAAAGACGCTCGGGCAGCATGGGGAGCACGCGGTCGGCCAGGTAGACGGACGTGGAGCGAGTACGCGCCTCAAGGTCGATCGAGCTTTCCCACGTCACGTAATGCGAGACGTCGGCGATATGGACGCCCAGGTTCCAGCCACCGTCCGGCGTGCGCGCAACGGAGATGGCGTCGTCGAAATCGCGCGCGTCAACGGGGTCGATGGTGATAAGGAAGCGATCGCGGATGTCGCGACGCAGCGGGTCCGCAAGAGCGGCCTCGACATCCAGGTCTAGCGCCCGGGCCTCTTCAAGCGCACGAGGGTTGTAGCCGTCACTCAAATCATAGCGGGCCATGATGCACTGGATGCCCAGGTCCGGCGCGTCCGCATCGCCGATGCGGCGCTCGATGGTCGCAACGCCGGATTCATAGCGCGACGGATAGGTCTCGATACGGGCGGATACGATGTCGCCAGGCTTGACCTTGTGGTGCTTGGGGCTATTGTCCGTAGGGAGGATAAAGAAATCCTGCCTAATGCGCGCATCCAGCGGGTGGACCACGCCCAGCGGCCCGTTTTGCACAAAGGTGCCTATCACGGAGGTGGCGGCATGCTCGATGACGCTCTCGATAATAGCGCGGCGCTCACCGTGGGGCCCGCGGCACAGGCTGGCATGAACGCGGTCGCCGTTCATGGCCTCGCGAAGCCCGCGGCTGGTGAGCCTGAACTCGCCCTCCGCGCATTCCACATAACCAGATCGCTCCGTAATATGAACCGTGCCGATAAGGCCGGCTTGGCGTTGGGTGCGCGCCGGGCCCTTGCGGCCGCCGCGCCCCCTCTTTTTGCGTCCCACCGACGTACCCCCTTTCGCGCCCGCCGCAGCGTGCGGGTGGCGCGTCGATATATCAAGAACGGCTCCTCGTGCGAATCATCGTCCAAAAACGCGGGAACCGCGAACAGGTGTTGTTATACCCAAACAAAACCCGGGCGGGACTTGGACATGGCGATGCGCATATGTTGCACTCACCTTGCCGAAGTCCCGCCCGGGATATACGTGCAAGCTGTCATGGCCGTACGGCCAACTCGAAGGACCTTTTGGACAAGTATAGCGCGGCGCTAGACCTTGAGGTAACGGCGCATGGCGATAGCCGAGCCAAAAAGACCGATAACAATACCAACCAGGATAAGCGAACCGTAGGTTGCCAGGTACATTGCCATGGTGACGTTGAACGGCATGAACTTGAGGTTCTCCTGGATGAGGGGCATGAGGAAGTTGCGAACCAGCTCAAGGCAACCGATGGCCAGAAGCGATCCCAACAACGCCTGCAGCACGCCCTCGGCCACAAAGGGCCCGCGGATGAAGCCGTTGGAGGCGCCCACCAGGCGCATGATCGCGATCTCGCGACGGCGCGCGGTGATTGACAGGCGGATGGTGTTGTTGATGAAGATGAACGCCACAAAGGTGAGCAGCGCCACCAGCACCACGGCCGCCAGGCGGATGTAATCGGTGAACTGGAACAGGCGCGCGACCTCTTCCTGGCCGTAGAGGACCGACTCGTCCACGTTGCCGCCATCAACGATCTGCTGGAAGTCCGAGTCCTGCTTGATCTTGTTGGCCATCTCCTCGACCTGGCTGGGCTCGTTCATCTCGATGGTGTACGAGCGGGGCAGCGGGTTCTCGCCGTCCAGGGCGGAGATGGTTGCGTCGGCGTCGCTGGAGCTGCTCTGGAAGTCCTCCAGGGCATCGTCTTTGGTCTTGAACTCGACGTTCTTGACGTTGTCCCAGCCCTCGATCTTCTCCATGAAGGCCTCGACGTCCTCGTCCGATGCATCGTCCGAGATGAAGGCGGAGATCTTAACGGTGTCCTGAACGCTGCCGATCATAGAGTTGATCATGGCGGAGCCGACGATGAACAAGCCGATGATGAACAGCGACAAGAAGATGGTGATGACCGCGCCCAGCGACGTGGTCCAGTTGCGGGTGAAGTGGCTGCCTGCCTCGCGCAGGGAGTAGCCCAGATTAGAAGGAGCCATAGTTGCCGTAGCCTCCCCTCTCCTGGTCTCGGATCACGCGGCCGCCCTCGAGGGCGATAACGCGACGGTGCATGGAATCGACCATCTCGCGGTCATGCGTGGCCACGATCACGGTCGTGCCGGTACGGTTGATGCGCTCGAGCAGCTTCATGATGCCCAGCGAGATCGCCGGGTCGAGGTTGCCCGTGGGCTCGTCGCAGATGAGCAGCGGCGGGCGGTTGACCATGGCGCGAGCGACGGAGACGCGCTGCTGCTCACCGCCGGAAAGCTGGTCGGGCAGGGAATCCATCTGATCCGCCAAACCCACCAGGCGCAGCACCTCGGGCACCTGGGCGCGAATAACGCCGCGGGGCTTGCCGATGCACTGCAGGGCGAACGCCACGTTCTCGTACGCGGTCTTGTTGGGCAGGAGCTTGTAGTCCTGGAAGACGGCGCCGATCTGGCGGCGAAGGTACGGAATGCGGCGGTTCTTGATGCGCATGAGGTCCTGACCGGCGACCAGCACGCGGCCGGAAGTAGGCTTGACGTTGCGCAGCAAGGTGTTGAGCAGCGTGGTCTTGCCAGAGCCGGAGTGACCGACCAGGAAGACGAACTCTCCGGGATAGATCTCGATGTTGACATCGTCCAACGCGGGCTTATTGGGCTGCGCGGGGTAGATCTTGGTGAGGTGCTCGGTCAGGATGACGGGCTCGACGCCCGCCTGACGCGCCATCTTCTTGCGCTCTTGGGCACGATCCAGGTCCGCCGGGGCGAACACCGAGGTGAAGTCCGGATTCTGAAGCGCTGCGTCCAGGTCGCGGACCTGACGGGCCTCGTCCGCGTCCGTGGAGGGGCCGGCGGCGCCCGCAGACGTCATGAAGACGTCCGGAGCAGTCACGGTAGCTGCGGGGGCAGCGGGGGCTGCTGCGGGAGCGGACGGATCGGGAATGCCTGCCAGCGAGGGCGTAGACGGACCAACGGGATCGACCGAAGGGTCGGGCACGTTGACACGCGGCTGCGCGGGCGCGGCGGGCGAAGGGATGTTGAGCATGGGGTTTGCCGCGGGCTGAGCGGCGGAAGCATCGCCTGCCGAAGCGGCGTGCTGTGCGAGCGGATCGCTCTGGAAATCCGGCACGGAATCCTTGCTCTCAACGCCGTTTGCCTGGGGCATAGGCGCCTGAGACGTGGACTGCTCGTCTCCGGATGTACGGAAGTGGTTACCCACTAGAGCTCCTTCGTGTCGTGCGTTTGAACTACATATGCGGTTGCTATTTTAGCAAGACCTGCGCAGATGCACAGAACAAGCACGATAAGGCGCGTTATCGACATGCCGAAATAGAGCTTCGTCCGCGCCGCCCGCCTCGCCTGTGTTGCCCGTCTCGTCCGCGCCGCCCGCCTCGCCCGCGCCGCCCGTTTCGTCCTGCTGTTTTCAGCCTCCAGTTGGAGTTGGCCGTGCTGAAATCGCGGTCCAGTTGGAGTTGGATGCTATTTTTGCGGTCCAGTTGGAGTTGGCCGTGCTGAAATCGACCTCCAGTTGGACTTGGTGCGGATTCGCGGATGCGCCGGTTTAGAGAATCTGCAGGTAGATGAGTTACATTCCTTATCGTTGCATTTCATCAACTCCAAGTGGAGGCCGTTTTTAGCATTTCAGGCAACATGAAGGCTCTTTTTAGCAGAGCGTAACTCCAACTGAAGGCTAAAAATAGCAAGAGGGGTCCGCGCGTACGCAGAACCCCTCTTGGAAGCAGTTGTAGTTGACTAGTTGTAATTGACTAGTTGGACGAAAAGCCGTGAAGGCATCCGCCCGCCTTAGCCCCCTACTTGCCCAGAGCCTCGTGGACGCGGGCGACGATGCCGGCGGCGTCCAAACCGTAATGGGCCAAAAGCTCGGCAGCGTTACCGGACTGGCCAAAGCCGATCATGCCCAGACGGCTCACGCGGCACGGCTGCTTTTCTGCCAGCAGCTCCGCGACCGCGGAACCCATGCCGCCGTAGACGCTGTGCTCCTCGACGGTGAGGACCACGCCGGTCTTGGCAGCGCTGGCGAGAATGGTCTCCTCGTCCAGGGGCTTGATGCTCATGATGTCGACGACCTCTGCGGAGATGCCCTCCTCAGCGAGGAGCTCTGCCGCGTTGAGGGCGTGGGCCAGCTCCACGCCGCATACCATGATGGAGATGTCGGAGCCCTCGCGGACGACGTTGGCGAACGCCTCGGTGTCTACGGAGAAGTCCTCGCCGTAGACCTCGGGCAAAGGCTCGCGGCCCATGCGCACGTAGAACGGGCCGGGGGTCTTTGCGGCGAGTTTGATGGCGGCGCGGGCGGCGTTGTAGTCAGCCGGAACCAGCACGCGCATATGGGGCAGAACGCGCATGAGGGCGATGTCCTCGAGCGCCTGGTGGGTCTCGCCGTCCGGGCCGACGGTGATGCCGGCATGGGTGGGGCACACCTTGACGTTGAGGTTGGAGATGCACACCGTGTTGCGGATCTGCTCCCAGCAGCGGCCGGAGCCAAAGACCGCAAAGGAACCGGTGAAGACGGTGCGGCCGGTAAGCGCCAGGCCGGAGGCGACGCCGATCATGTTCTGCTCGGCGATGCCCACGTCGACAAAACGGTCCGGGTGGGCTGCAGCAAGCTTGGCGGTGGTGGTGGAACCGGCGAGGTCGGCGTCGACGGCCATGACGTCGATGCCCTCGTCCACAAGCTCGAGAAGGGTGGGGCCGAAAGCGGCACGCGTTGCTTTTGCCATGGGGTCTTTACGCCTCCTTCGCAGCGAGCTGCTCGCGCGCCGCATCGATCTCTGCCAGGGCGACGGCGGCCTGCTCCGCGCTGGGAGCGTTGCCGTGCCAGCCCACCTGGTCCTCCATGAAGGAGACGCCCTTGCCCTTGACGGTCTTGCAGACAATGGCGGTAGGGGCGCCGGTGTGTTCGACGGCCTGAGTCAGGGCCTCGCGGATAGCCGGGATGCTATGGCCGTCGCAGGTGAGGACGTTCCAGCCAAAAGCGCGGAACTTCTCGGCGGCGGACTCGATGCTGCAGACATCGGTCACGTGGCCGTCGATCTGCAGGTTGTTGTTATCAAGCATGAGGACAAGGTTATCCAGCTTGTTGTGGGCGGCGAACATGGCCGCCTCCCAGTTCTGGCCCTCCTGTAGCTCGCCGTCGCCGGTGAGGACGAAGACGCGCTGGGGGTCGGTGCCCGCGGCGGCTGCATCGAGCTTCAAGCCCAGCGCCATGCCGGCGGCGATCGAAGTGCCCTGACCCAGCGAGCCGGTGCCCACCTCTACGCCGGGGCACAGGTTGCTATCGGGATGGCCCTGCAAGCGGCTGCCCATGTGACGCAGGGTGACAATCTCATCATGCGGCAAGAATCCCTGCTGGACCAGCAGGGCGTACAGCGCGGGAGCGGCATGTCCCTTTGAGAGGACGAAACGGTCGCGGTCTGCGGACGAGGAATCCTGGGGGTCCCATGCGAGGACGCCGGAGAAGAACAGGGTCGCCAAGACGTCGGTCGCGGACAGCGAGCCGCCGGGATGACCGGAGCCCGCGGCTTCGAGCATCGCGATGATGTCGTGGCGCATAGAATTGGCGATGAGCGCTATCTCATCATCCGTGCGCGCGCACGCGCTCCTGAGCGTTTCAGTTGACATGCCTTTCCCTTCATGTGCGGGGTGGTTGGATGAACGGCTTTCACTATAGCAGCCATGTGGGGGAACACGGCGGGCGAACACAATCAATCAACACGGATGTACGGAACATTTTTGCCGCAAGCACGCAAAGGCCGGCAAACGGTTGCAATCCAGGATGCGCCTCCCGTTGAGGAGCGGAGCCCCGGGCCGCCGCGCCTTTCTGCGCACGGGCCTCCCCTACCCCTGTTGCTTGACTACCGAACCGGAGATCTCCATAGACTCGTTGCTTGGATTGCCAAACAAAAACGCCGGCTTGGTGTAGTCGCCCGAGAAATCGAACAAGATGCTGCCGTCCAGGCCCAGCACGCCCTCGATGTGCGCGGCGCCGTCGCCGCCAGAGCTCTGACCGTCACCTGAGAACGCGTACACAAAGCCATCCGCTTGACGGAACGAACCGCTGCCCTCGCCCGCCGCCTCGCTGGTCATCTGGCAAGCGATGACACCGGATATGGTCTGAGGGTTAAAGCCGCTGCTCGTAGCTTTGTACTCGATGGAGAACGCGCCGGTCGACGCATCGAAGTCGACGATCCTAAAGGATGCCATGCGCCCGGCGTCGCCGTCTTGAGCGGAGTAATAACCCGCCAGCGCGTCGGCGTTGTAGGAGAACTCCTCCGTCGCCTCGCCGGCGCTCCTCGTCCAAATCTGCCCATCGAATGTATAGGTATACGGGGTCGAGGTCTTGCGCGAGCCAAACCACATGTCAAGTGCGCCCACGCCGGTGTAGGAGCACGTCTGCGACGCCTCGTCAAACGTGGGTGAGAAGCCCTCCGGGAAATCTGGATCATTGGTCACGCCGGCGATGGCGCGCGTGGTGGCCGAGCTTTGGCTCAGCGTGCCCAGCCACTCGCCGTCCGGGCTGGTGGCAGTCTCGGCGTCTTGCATGCTGGGATAGCGGTCCGCTTGCGACGCGTGGACAAAGATCAGGTGCACCAGGCACTCGCTCTTGAAGAACTCGTTGGTAAGCACGGTCTCCGCATCGACCAGGACCGATCCGTCATCTTCCGTCACCGCCTGGGTGATGCGGACGTCGGAGAGCTGGTAGGTGCTCTCGCCCACGTAATCGGCCGAAGCAAATCCGCGCATAAAGGCGTCATCCTGCTCCAGGACGGCACGCACCGCGGACTCGTCAACCTCCGCCAGCATCGACGCGATGTATGCGGGGCCGCCCAGGGCGAAGAAGCCGCCGACGCCCGCGCCGCCCACCAGCAGAATCACTATGAGGACGATGGCCCAGCGAGGCATGCGGCGCTTCTTGGGTTTCTCGTCCAGAGAATCCGTCTCCACCGCATCCGCGGACACCGGGCGATGCAGAGCCTGGGTCCAGCCGTCGCGCCCGCCCTGCTGCAGGGTCGCCGTAGCGGTGGGCAGCACCTGGGTGAGCGAGTTCACCGCCTGGTTGTATTCGGCCAGGTCCCTGCGGGCGATGGCGACCAGCTCGCACGCCGCAGCATAGGTAGAGGTCGCGGTTTTGGCGAGCTCGCGCGGCGCCGGGATTTGGCCGGACGAAGACGGCTGACCGGGCGCGGGCACCTGAGCTGGCAGCGGCGCCTGAGCTGGCATCTCCGAAACGCGCGGCATGCGGTTGGGACCCGCTTGGGGAGACGGGGGCGCGAAATGCGCTGCCTGACGCATTGCCTCGCGCGTCGCCAGGTCATCAGGCAGGACCTGGGTAGACGTGCCGAAATGCGCGCCGAACGTACGGTCCAGCGCGCTGCTTGCCAAGGAAGGCTCAATCGAATCTATCGCATCGCGATCGCTGTTGCGCGGGTCGCTCATAGTGACTCCAAACAATCAAGGGTACGGGGACATTTTAAAGCAGATTGATGAAGACGCTGTCGCGCGGTTGCGCTGTGTATGTGAACGAGGGCAAGACGAAGCCAACAAGAAGCGCGCCCGGGCAAACGAGCCTGGACGCGCCTCTAGGATATATCGCCGGCGCCCGATTCATCGGTATCAAGCAGTGTGGGAACACCGGCGCGGTGAAGGGATATCGCGATCGATGAGAGCCGTCGCGTGCGGCGCGCTCGCCCAGCGACCTCCTACGCCTCGATTGGCTTGGTAAGGATATAAGAGGTGACCGCAGCTATGCAGAAGGACGCAACGAGGCAGGCCGCGATAGCGAGGAGGTTGCCCATGGCGCCGCTGGGATCCATGTAGACCGGCAGCGAGGTGATGCCGGGCATAACGAAGCCGTAGCACTTGGCACCCAGAATGACCGTGAGCATGCCACCGATACCGCAGCCGAGCATAGCGCCGAACAGCGGAGTCTTGTTGGGAACTTGGACGGTGAAGAGCGCGGGCTCGGAGATGCCCATAAAGGCAGAGAACGAGCAGGTGAGGCCAGCGGAGCGCATGGCGGGGTCCTTCATCTTGAGCGACGCGCCCAAGGCGGCCCCGGACTCGGCGAGGTTATGGCAGAAGGAAACCGGCAGGAGATAGTCGTAGCCCAGGGTAGCGATGTTGGAGATCTGGATAGGCGAGGTGGACTGGTGCATGCCGAACAAAACGATCAACGGCATGAAGAAGCCAAGCAGGAAACCCGCCAACGGTCCGAAGGTGTCGAACAGCCAGACGATGCCGTTCGCAAGTCCGATACCGCACCAAGCACCGATGGGAGCGAGGACAGCAAGGTTGAGCGGAATGACGATCATGAGCGACAGCGCGGGCACCACGACCAACTTGAACAAGTCGGGGATGAACTTGTCGATGACCCGGTACACGACAGACAGGCCCGCGACGCCGAAGATGACGGGGAACACCGAGCTGGCATAGCTGAACACGGGCAGCGCGATGCCGAACAGCGTGAAGGGGGACTCGCCGGTGCCGACCGCGGAAACCAGCGTGGGATACATAAGCGATCCCGCGACGCACAGGGCTAGGAACGGGTTGACCTTGAACTTCTTAGCAGCCGAGACGGACAGCAAAAACGGCAGGAAGTAGAACGGGATATCGGACATCATGTTGAAGATGGCCCAGTCCCCCGATCCGGTATCGATACCGAAGCCGGCGATGACCGCCAGAACGCCCTTGACGATGCCGCCCGCGACAAGCGCCGGAATGATCGGCGAGAAAATACCGGTGAGGATGTCGAGCACCTTGGCCTTGCCACCAGCATCAAGGTCCATGTCGCCCGCGCTCTTCGCACCCAGGAGGGGCTCGAACTCCAGGAACACATCGCCCACCTTGGGACCGATAATGACCTGCCACTGCCCGTCTTTGATCTGGGCGCCCATGGTGCCTTCCATCTGCTTCAGGGCTTCCAGGTCGCCTTTGGAATCGTCCGCCAGGTTCACGCGCAGGCGGGTGATGCAGTGGGTCGCATGGGTAACGTTATCTGCGCCGCCAAGCTTTTCCAAGATATCGGCGGCAAGCTCTTTGTTGGTTTTCATGGGTACACTCCCCTTCTCTCGCGCTAGGAAAGATCCTCGCCATTCGACTCGATGCACTTCTTGTACCAGGCGAACGAGTCCTTGCGATAGCGCTCGCCCGTGCCCTTGCCGCCGTTGTCGTAGTCCACGTAGATCAAGCCGTAGCGTTTATCCATGGTGAGCGGCCCACATGAGACGACGTCGATGAAGCCCCAGACCATGTAGCCGCGAACGTCGACGCCGTCGATAACGGCCTCCTTGAGGCACTCGATGTGCGAGCGGAGGTAGTCGATACGGTAGTCATCGTGGACGGTGCCGTCCTCGTTGAGCACGTCAGAGGTGCCCAAACCGTTCTCCGCGATGTAGAGCGGCAGGCCGTAACGGTCGTACATCTGGTTGAGGGTGACGCGCAAGCCCACGGGATCCATCTGCCAGCCCCACTCGGACGTCGGCAGATAGGGGTTCTTGTTTGCCATGACAAGATTGCCGGCGGTCTTCTCCCATCCCTGCTCGGTGGTGGAAACCTGCGAGAAGTAGTAGGAGAATGCCAGGAAGTCGACGGTGTTTGCAGCCAGGAGCTCCTCGTCCCCGTCTTCCATCTTGATGTCGATATCGAAACGATCGAAATAACGGTTCATATACGAGGGATACGCGCCGCGCGCCATGATGTCAGTGTAAAACCAGTTGGAATACTGGTCATCCTGGAGGGCCTGCATGTTGTCCTCCGGCTTGCACGTTGCCGGGTAGGTGCAGAAGCGGGCGATCATGCCACCGATCGGCGCGCCAGGCAGCATGCGGTGGCACAGCTCGACCACGCGAGCGTTGGCGACAAACTGATGGTGCAGGCACTGGAACACCGCCTGGCTGGTGCACTCCTCATCGCCGGGAATCAGGCAGACGCCGTCCCACGGCGCGAAGCGCCCAGCGTTGAACTCGTTGAACGGAAGCCAGAAATCAACCAGGTCACCCAGCTCGGAGAACAGGGTCTCAGCGTAGCGAACAAAGAACTCGATGGTCTCACGGCTCTTCCAACCGCCGTACTTGAGTACCAGGTTCACCGGGATGTCGTAGTGCAGGATGGTCGCGAAGACCTTGATGCCGCGCCTGTGGCACTCGGAGAACATGCTGCGGTAGTACTCGATGCCCTCGCGGTTGGGCTCCAGGTCATCGCCGTTGGGAAAGATGCGGCTCCAGCAGATTGAGGTGCGGAACAGCTTGAGGCTCATCTCGCCGAACAGCTCGATATCGTCCTTATAGCGATGGTAGAAGTCGATGCCCCTGCGATTGGGATAGAACTCGGTGCCCTCGTCCGCAAGCGCCGCCTCGAACTCCTCGCGGGAGAACGGGTTTCCATGGTGCTTGAGCTCCACCCGCTCGTGGTCCCAAGAGGGGTCAAGATAGCGCAGGTCCTGGGTAGAGGTACCCTTGCCGCCCTGCTTCCAGCCGCCATCCGCCTGGGAGCATGAGATAGCGCCGCCCCACAAGAATCCGTCATCAAATCCTGCCTTGAGTTTGGTCATGATGCAATCCAATCCGTAGAAGGTGACATCTTTGCGGCGTATGCATGCTCCGATTCGCACGTCGCCCTACATCGCCCAGCGCGCTTTACTGATTCACAGTCTACGGTGAATAACGATTTTATATAATGTCATGAGATCGTATGTTTACTGTCATTTTTACAGATTGTAATGTGGTTTTACGAGCCGTATTTTCTCGCCCAGGATAGGAGGACGGCAGATGGACCGCGCCGTGTTAGACAAGCGCATAAGGAGCATCACAAAAAGCGAGCGATGGCATCTTGAACATCCGGGCGAACCCAGCCCGATCTACGAGACCACGCCGAAGGTGAATGCGGGCGGAAAAAAGGTCTACTATTTCGACTGGCGCAACACTGTCAAGCGCAACTTCATAGGCATGATCAAAGAGACGCGTTTCGCAACCGTTCCTCCCCACGTAAACAGCAACATGGAGCTAGATTTTGTCTATGATGGAACCTGCGAGCTCGAAATAGACGGCAAGCGAGTGATCCTACAGCGCGGCGACGCCATCCTTATCGACACGGAGGCGGTTAGGTCCTCGCCGGTGCCCAAGGCGGAAAACGACATCGTGATCGCCCTCACGTTCGAGCGCGACTTTTTTGATTCCGTATTCCTCTCGCGCCTTCCGGGCGGAGGCATACTCACCACGTTTCTGTTCGAGGCAATTGCCAACAGGCGGCGCTCCATGCACTACATCACCATCGAGGCGGAACATACCGGCAACCTCTTTGAACTGCTCATGCTGCTGACGAATGAGTATATGTTTCCCAACATCTACACGCCCAACATGTTGGAGCATTACGCCACGTTGGTTTTTATCGAGCTGATAAGGGGCCTGTACTACCAAAGCCAGATAACCGGAAGGGCATCGCGTATCGACGACGGCACCGCGCGCGTGCTCGACTATATAGAGCACCACTACAAGGAGTGCACGCTGACATCGACGGCGGAAGAGTTTGGCTACAGTCCAAATTATCTTTCCAATATGCTGAAGGCCAAGACGGGTGAAACGTTTAGCCAGATAAAACTTGGCCAGCAACTCTCCGAAGCAGCGTATCTGCTGCTGAATACGGAACGATCTATCGAGTCCATAGCGAAGAAGGTAGGCATCTCGAACCAGACTTTTTTCTACAAGAAGTTTTCTACCGCCTACGGAATGACGCCCAAGAAGTACCGCGAAACGATGCGCGTCTGACAGGCGGCGCGGGCGCGGTGCGGGCTCGCAGGGCGCCTGCCCGACGCCCAAATTGGCGATCCGGCGGTGTGCGCGCAATGCCACCCGACGCTCAAAATTGGTGAGAACGCCTTTTGGTCGTTTTTTCCACCCCTGCACCCATCGAAAAACGACCAAAAGGCGTTCTCATAAAAGTGGCAGCGAACAATCCACTGCAAAGGCCGGCGGCAGGAGGGCCTCGTGAACGACCCGTCCGGCAATGGAGTGCAGGGGACGAAGACGGGCAGGCTACAGGGCAGAAAGCACAGTGGGATACAAACAAAATAAACGGGGCGGCCGCCGCTCGCAATCGCCCCGCCCGTAATGTTTGGTTGAGACCCCTCGGAACTGCGAGGACCCCTACTCCCCCGCTTTTTTGAAGCCGTAGCCAATCGCTTCGTTGACGTCTGTAATCACCAGGATGGCATTGGGATCATGCTGGTAGACGATGGTCTTGATGATGGAGATCTCGCGCTTGCTGAATACAAAGAACAGCACCGGGCGGTCCTTGCCGGTCCAGGAACCCTGGGCCATCAGGCGCGTGCAACCGCGGTCCATCTCATGCAAGATGTCGTACTCGATATCGGAGAAGCAGTCCGAGATGATGAACGCGGCGCGCTGGCGATTGCCGCCGTCGACCACCATGTCGACGACGTAGCCCATGACCACCATGGCGAGCGCCGCATAGAGGGCGTTGGCCACGGAGAACACCGGGGCGGACGCCGCGCAGACTGCCACGTCGATAGCCATGACCGTGCCGCCTACCGGCAGGGAGCTTTTACGGGAGATGATCTGGCCGATGGTGTCCGAGCCGCCCGTGTTCGCGCCGCATCGAAAGACCAAGCCGTAGCCCAGGCCGGAGATGATGCCTCCCCACAGCGCGGAGAGCGTGAGATCCGCTGCATCGAGCGGAAGCACAAAGGGCGCGAACAAATCCGTGAAGAAGCCGAAGAACACGAAACCCGTCACGGTCTGCAACGCATAACGCAAGCCACCGGCGCGCACCACCACAAGGAGCAGCAGCGCGTTCATAACGATGGTCTGCATACCGACCGGAAGGTTGATCCCGGAACGACGGCCCAGCTCGGCGATGATGGTCGCAAGACCGGTCAGGCCACCGGCAGCCAAGCCGTTGGGAATGAGAAAGATGTCCGTCGCCAACGCGGCGATAGCACAGCCCGCCATAACCAGGGGGACGTCGCGCATAAACTGGGACTGAATGATCGCCTGGATATTGATCCTCTTAGCCATACGCTCCTACTCGTCCAGGTCGTCATCGCTCAGCGAAAGGGGCTCGGCGTTGCCGGTGGCCCAACGATGGTAGCCAACAATAAAGGGGTCGAGGTCTCCGTCATCGAGCACGGCCTCGACGTTGCCCGTCTCCACGCCGCTGCGCAGGTCCTTAACCATTTGGTACGGATACAGCACGTAGCTACGGATCTGATTGCCAAAGCCAATGGTGTGCTTGGGACCGCGGATCTGGTCGAGGGCCTCCTCGCGCTTCTCGAGCTCGAGCTCGTATAGGCGCGCCTTGAGAATCTGCATGCACGCGGCCTTGTTCTGGATCTGGCTTCGCTCGTTTTGGCAGGTGACGACGATGCCGGTGGGCAGGTGGGTGACGCGGACGGCGGAGTCGGTGGTGTTGACGCCCTGGCCGCCCGGGCCGGATGCATGGTAAACGTCCACGCGGATATCGTCCGGGGCGACCTCGATCTCGATATCGTCCGGCAGAACCGGAATGACCTCCACACCCGCGAAGGTGGTCTGGCGGCGCTTCTTATCGTCCGTGGGCGAGATACGCACCAGGCGGTGCACGCCGGCCTCGGCGCGAAGCATGCCGAAGGCGTCACGCCCCTCGACCGTAAAGGTCGCGCGGTCGATACCGATGACCTCCGCGGCGGGGCAATCGTTGATGGTGACCTTCCAACCGCGGCGAGCGCAGTACTTCATGTACATCTTGAACAGCATGAAGGTCCAGTCCTGGGCCTCCAGGCCGCCCTGGCCGGGCTTGATGGTGACGATGGCGCTGCCGTGATCGAACTCGCCCGTAAACCAGCTGGAAAGCTCCATCTGGTCGATAGAGGCCTCGAGCTCCGCGGCGGTCGAGGAGGCCTCCGCCACAAGCTCGGCAGCCTCATCGCCCTCGAGCTCGTCCGCGAGCTCAAGAGCGGCGAACGCGTCCGCCAAGCGCTCGCGCGCGGTCTCGACCAGCCTCACGTCTTCCCTGCAGCGGGCGAGCTCCTCCATAACGGAGCGGGCTGCGTCGGCGTTATCCCAAAAGCCGGGCTCGGTGCTCCTGCTCTCAAGCTCGGCCACACGCAGGCGCTTCTCGTCCACATGCAGGTACTGCTCAACTTGGGAGAGGCGCTCGGCAAGCGCCGTCAGGTCGGCCTGCGACGCGACGGCGCCCTCGTTCGCCGATGCCATTAGCGGTCCTTGCCGTGGCAGTTCTTGAACTTCTTGCCGCTACCGCAAGGGCAGGGGTCGTTGCGCCCCACGCCCGCATACGGATCGGACTCGGCCTTGCGATAGGTGCGGACGCCGGCGCTGGCGGCAGCCTGCGGGGCGTGGCCGGCGCTGTTGGCGGCCTGCTCGGCAGCCTGACGGCGCAGGGTGGAGGAACCGGAGTCGCCATCAACCTGATCCGGGCCGGAGTAGGTGGCGCCGCGCAGAGCCTGGGACTCCATGGGAGCCGGGGCCTGCTTGAGCTCGACGCGCAGGACGGTGCGCAGGTAATCCTCGTACATGGTGTCGACCAGGATGCGGAAGGCGGCGAAGGCCTCGGTCTTGTACTCGACCAGCGGGTCGCGCTGGCCGAAGCCGCGCAGGCCGATGCCCTGCTTGAGGTAGTCCATCTCCTGCAGGTAGTTCATCCAGCGGGTGTCGATGACGCGGAGCATGACCTGGGTGTTGAGGTTGCGCATGAGCTCATCGCCCAGGCGCTCGGCCTTCTCGTTATAGACCTTCTGCACGTACTCCAGGACGGCGGAGCACAGCTGCTCGTAGTCCTGCTCCTCGAACTCGGGGGCAGACAGGTTGCCGGTGAGCTCGACCAGCCACTTGTGCAGGCCCTCCATATCGCGCTCGCCCTTGCGGGAGTCGACCGGGCAGAACTCGGCCACGCAACGGCGGACGGTGTCGTTGATAACCTCGTCCACGTGCTCGGAGAGGTCCTTGCCGTCCAGGATCTTGTTGCGCTCGGCGTAGATGACCTGGCGCTGCTTGTTCATAACGTCGTCGTACTCAAGAACGCTCTTGCGCATGGCGAAGTTGATGCTTTCGACCTTGTGCTGGGCGCCCTCGACGGCCTTGGAGATGATCTTGTGCTGGATGGGCATATCGTCGTCCATCTCGGCAGAGACCATCATGTTGGAGACCTTCTCCATGCGGTCGCCGCCGAACAAGCGCATGAGGTCGTCCTCGAGCGACAGGTAGAACTGGGTCTCGCCGGGGTCGCCCTGACGGCCAGCGCGGCCGCGCAGCTGGTTGTCGATACGGCGGCTCTCGTGGCGCTCCGTGCCGATGACAGTGAGTCCGCCGGCGGCCAGAACCTTCTTGCGCTCCTCGGCGCAGGTCTCCTTGGCCTTGGCCAGGGCCTCGGCGCGCATCTCGGGCGTGGCCTCCTCGAGGTCGATGCCCTGGGAGGCGATCATCTCGTCCGCCAGCTCCTCGGCGTTACCGCCCAGCAAGATGTCCGTACCGCGGCCGGCCATGTTGGTGGCGATGGTGACGGCGCCCTCGCGGCCCGCCTGGGCGACGATGTGGGCCTCGCGCTCGTGGAACTTGGCGTTGAGGATCTGGTGCTTGACGCCGCGCTTGTTGAGCAGGCGGGACAGGCGCTCGGAGCTCTCGATGGAGACGGTGCCCACCAGGACCGGCTGGCCCTTGGCATGGCGTGCCTCGACCTCGTCTGCGACGGCGTTGAACTTGGCGTCGATGGTGCGGTAGACCAGGTCCTCGTTGTCCTTGCGCGCCACGGGGCGGTTGGGCGGAATGACCTGGACGGGCAGCTTGTAGATCTCGCGGAACTCGGCGTCCTCGGTAAGCGCGGTACCGGTCATGCCGGAGAGCTTCTCGTACAGACGGAAGTAGTTCTGCAGGGTGATGGTGGCCAGCGTCTGGTTCTCCTCGCGGACCAGCACGCCTTCCTTGGCCTCGATGGCCTGGTGCAGGCCCTCGGAGTAGCGGCGGCCCTCCATGATGCGGCCGGTGAACTCATCGACGATCTTGACCTCGCCGTTGGTGACCACGTACTGCTTGTCGCGATGGAACATGTACTGGGCCTTGAGGGCCTGCTGCAGGTGGTTGACCAGCTGGCCGGAAAGGTCGGCGTAGATGTCGTCGATGCCCAGGCGCTGCTCGATCTTCTTCAGGCCGCGCTCGGTGGCGGCGATGGTGTGCTTGGCCTCATCCATCACGTAGTCGCCCGTGGGCTCCTTGGGCTCGGGGTCGGAGAGCATGTCGTAGACCACTTCCTCGCCGCGCTCCAGGCCGCGGACGGCGCGGGCGAAGTCCTTATAGGTGCTTGCGGACTTGGTGCCGGCACCGGAGATGATCAGCGGGGTACGGGCCTCGTCGATCAGGATGGAGTCGACCTCGTCGACGATGGCGAAGTGATGCCCGCGCTGCACGCGGCGGGACGCATAGGTGACCATGTTGTCGCGCAGGTAGTCGAAACCGAACTCGGAGTTGGTGCCGTAGGTGACGTCAGCCTGGTAGGCCGGGCCCTTGAGCTCCAACGGCATGCCGTTCTGCAGAAGGCCCACGCTCATGCCCATATAGCGGTACAGGCGACCCATCCACTCGGAGTCGCGCTTTGCCAGGTAGTCGTTGACGGTGACGATGTGCACGCCCTTGCCGGCGATAGCGTTGAGGTAGCCGGCGAGCGTGGAAACCAGGGTCTTGCCCTCGCCCGTCTTCATCTCGGCGATATGGCCCTCGTGCAGCGCCATGGCGCCGATCAACTGGACGTCGAAGTGGCGCATGCCCAGCACGCGCTTGGACGCCTCGCGGGTGACGGCGAAGGCCTCGGGAAGCATGGAATCGAGCGACTCGCCGTTGGCGTAGCGCTCGCGGAACAGGTCCGTCTGCTTTTTGAGCTCCTCCTCGTCCATCTTCTCATAGGTGGGCTCGAGGGCGTTGATCTTATCAACCAGCTTGTAGTAGCGCTTGAGATCTTTATCAGAGCCAAACGAAAGCAGCTTAGAAACGAATCCCATGTGGTTTCCTCTTCAATGATCCTCGCCCGTACGATACGGGCTGAGGTGAACTCGAACGCGCCCCAATGGTCGGACGGGCGCGCTGCGTTCCACGGTAGATACTCAGACGACCATAACTCTAACCATTTGCCCGCGCATTCCATCGGTTAATGTGAGCGAACACGTAGAAACCACGGCACTCCCCCTCATGCGAGGAAGCGCCGCGGTCTCACGTCATCGGCAAATCCTGGACAAGCAAGCTGGGGCCAGGAGCATTTACACCAGCGTGCCCGCCCTGCGCGATGCCATGAGCAGGCGCGCGAGGTTGATCAGGAATCCCACGCCCGCGCCAAAGAGCGCGATGCCCAAACCGGTGTAGAACGAGGCGATGAACCAGCTGGGCACCAACGAGAAGGCGCGCAGCGAGATGCCAACCGTCATCATGACCGCCATGATGATGAATGCCTGGCGATCGAAGAAGCGCCAAAACGGCTGGCGCGTGTTGCCGTAGCCCACGATGCGGTCGGTATGCTTGCCCAGCAGCTTGAAGAAGATGCGGGTCCAAAAGACCAGGAACACGGCGACGCTGCCCGCGAGCAGGCCCGCGATCAGCAGCGCGCCCGACTGCTCGGCGTAGGCGAGCAACCCGATGCGGACGATGTTGAAGCCCGCGGCGCACCACACGAACCCCGCGATGCCCAGCAGAACCTCCTTGGTCACATAAAAGGCCTTGGGGGTCATGGAATTCTCGATCTCGACGACGCGCGCTCCGGCGGAACGCGCCTGCTTCTCAGTATTGTTGCTCATGGGGAGCCTCCCTTGTATACGCATGTGGACGATGGACGGCAGCGCCCCACCCGCCTGGCTCGCGGTCAGCTCACAGCCGATTCTTACTCGTCCAAATAATGAACTATGTTCAACTGAACGCCGTTCATACTATTCCCGAGCGGAGTGTCCCACAAGCGCCCCCATGCAAACGCCTACACATGTACACGGTTTGCGCACATCTGCACCCAGATGCCACGCCACGGAAACGCACCCAACATGCGGACACGGAAAGACACAAGGTAGGGAAACGCGAAGTGCGAGCGCCCAGACACGGACGCCGTCCTGATACTATGGTGTGGTTCGAGAAAAAGCGCCCGCCCGCACCCCACCGCGCCCCACGCGGATGGACCCATGCGCGGGCGGACCGGCCAAGGAGGCTTCATCATGAGGTTGTCGAAACGCGAGGTTACGGATATCGCCACACTGCGAGAAATCCTTGAAGCATGCAAGACGGTCCGCATCGCGTGCGTTGATGACCAGGGGCTCTTCATAGTCCCCATGAGCTTTGGTTTTGAGCTTGATGATGAAACGCGCCGCTTGAGCCTGTGGCTGCATTCGGCCGGCGAGGGTCGCAAGGCCGCCGCGTGGAAGAGCGCGGGCGACGCCGGCTGCCCCGTCGCCATCGAGATGGACATCGAGGACGGCGTGATCTCCGGCGAGCACGCCTGCGATTATTCGTTCGCGTATCGCAGCATCATGGGAACCGGCACGCTCCACCCTGTCACCAGCGGCGAAGACAAGGTCTACGGCCTTGACCTCATCATGGAGCACCTGGCGCCGGACGCCCCCACCGCCTACGGCCCGGGCATCATCGACCGCGCGCACGTGTGGCGCATCGACGTAGACGAGTTCACGGGCAAGGCGCGCACGCATAGATAAAACGCCCGCTCCCACCGACGACGGCAGGGCGACGATGCGCGAAAGGGTCGCTCACCTCGCCCAGACGACTGCACTCGTGCCGCCAACGAACATCGACTGAGCAAAAAGAAACCCCGCACCGAGCTTCAAACTCGATGCGGGGTTTTTCAATGCCTGTTACAGCGAGGCGCTACTCAGCAGCAGCCTCGGTCTCGGCGGTCTCGGCAACCTCAGCCTCGGCTGCGGGAGCCTCGGCGGCCTTCTTGGCGGCCTCGGCAGCGAACTTCTCAGCACGCTTGGCCTTCTCGGCGGCCTTGGCCTCGCGCTCGGCGGCCTTCTTGGCAGCAGCCTCAGCGGCAGCAGCGGCCTTGGCGGCCTTCTTGGCGGCCTCGCGCTCGAGGGCGGCCTGAGCGGCGCCACCGAACTTGTCGGCGAAGCGCTGGACGCGTCCACCGGTGTCGACGAACTTCTGCTGGCCGGTGTAGAACGGGTGGCACTCGTTGCAAAGCTCGACGGTGATCTCGGGCTTGGTCGAGCGGGTCTTGAAGGTGTTGCCGCAGGAGCAGCGCACCGTGCACTCGACGTACTCGGGATGGATACCTTGTTTCATGGCAGGGCTCCTCTTATTACTCGCGTTCTGGTTACCGACCAGAACTAAGGGGTGCCTTGGTTTCCGACCAAGGCAAAACAGCCTTGCTAGTTTACCACAGGCGGAAGCTCGTGCACGAGAACTACAAATTGCAGCAATTCCCGCGGCCGACCGCGCGGCCGACCGCGCCCGACAGCGGCCAGAACCCTCACGGCTGCGTCGACCAGTGCCGACGACGCGCGCAAAAGGGAAGGATAATTGCATCCGTTTCAAAATATGTCGAGTAGCCCTCATGATCAAACAGCAAAGTATAGGAATCTTTAATTGATACAAAATCGGTATACAATGGGCTTTCCGATTTCGATGCAATTATCCTTTACTTTTGCACGCCGGCATAAGTTGAAGGCACCTTATAATCCGCCGCCCAATACAACTCCGCACGCACCAACGTGCCTTCAAGCCCTTTTGAAAGGATCGGAACGCGCCCGCTACCCCGTGACATCCCTGTAATACTCACGGTTATCCAACAGGTGACGCAAAACACACGCTACAATGGTGAACACTGTACCAAATCAAAGTGCGCGCAGCCGCTCGAGCGCGGGCACGCGACGCCCGCGACAGGCAGGCGGCGTCGCATCAACCAGAAGGGTCCCACCATGGCACAGACCGATTCCCATCGCATCGTCATCACCGTCCTTGGCAAGAACCGCGCCGGCATCGTCGCCGCGATCTCCAAGATCCTGGGCGAGGCCAACGTCGACATCCGCGACATCACCCAGAGCATCATCGAGGACATCTTCACCATGACCATGCTGGCCGATATGTCCGAGAGCCCCATGGACTTCACCGCCCTGCAGGAGGCCCTGGCCGCCGGCGGCGAGGCGGTGGGCGTCACCGTCACCATTCAGCGCGAGGACGTCTTCAACTTCATGTATCGACTCTAGTCGCTCTCCGCGACCTCGATGCCGCGCCGTCGCCCCCGCACCGCGCCGGCGGCCCCGCGGCATCGACGCATCCCCCAGCGAATAGGAGGCACCCCATGGCTTACACCACGCAAAACATCTACTACCGTTTCGACGACGCGCTGAGCCGCTTGGTCATCGACTATGAAGCGAGCCGCCAGGTGTCCCCCGAAAGCGAGCGCCTCTACCACGGCGCCCCCAGCGAGCCCTATGACGAAAGCCTCTACAAAGAGCACGACGTCAAGCGCGGCCTGCGCAACGCGGACGGTTCCGGCGTGGTGGCCGGCCTTACCCGCATCTGCGACGTCCACGGCTACAACATCGTGGACGGCAAGCTGGTTCCGGACGAGGGCAAGCTGACGCTTCGCGGCTACAGCATCGAAGACCTTATCAATAGCTCGCAGGCGGAAGGTCGCTTTGGTTACGAAGAGGTCGCCTACCTGCTCATCACCGGCGCCCTGCCCAACGCAGACGAGCTCGCGGACTTCCAGGCGCGCCTGGGCGCATACCGCCACATCTCCGATGGCTACGTGGCGCAGTTCCCCATCACCACGGTCTCCAGCTCCATTATGAACGTGCTCATGCGCGCCGTGCTGCTGCTGTACGCCTTCGATGCCGAGCCGGACAACATCTCGCCCGAGCACGAGGTCGACGTCGCGGTCTCCATGCTCTCCCGTCTGCCGCGCATCGCCGCCATGGCCCACGCGCTCGCGATCGCCCGCCAGCAGGGCCGCCGCGCGCTCATCCCCACGCCCGACCCCAAGCTCTCCACAGCGGAAACCATCCTGCAGGTGCTTCGCGGGGATGCCAACTTCACCCGCGGCGAGGCCATGCTGCTCGACGTCATGCTCATGCTCCACGCCGAGCACGGCGGCGGCAACAACTCCACCTTCGCCTGCCGCGTGCTGTCCAGTTCCGCCACGGACGCCTACTCCGCCTACGCTTCGGCGATCGGCTCCCTCAAGGGCCCGCGCCACGGCGGAGCCAACTCCAAAGTGGTGCACATGCACGAGGATATCCGCAGCCACGTCAAAAACTGGGACAACGACGACGAGATCGCGGCCTATCTCGAGAAGATCCTGCGCCGCGAGGCCTTCGACGGCTCCGGCCTCATCTACGGCATGGGGCATGCCGTCTACACCCTCTCGGACCCGCGTGCCAAGATCTGCCGCCACTACGCAGAAGCGATCGCGGACGAGAAGGGCCTGGGCGATGAGTTCCGCCTGATCGAGAGCGTCGAGCGCCTTGCGCCCCAAGTTATGCGCGATGTGCGCGGCACTTCCAAGCCCATCTGCGCCAACATCGATCTGTATACCGGCTTCATCTACAGCATGCTCGGCATCCCGCAGACGCTCTTCACGCCCATGTTCGCCGTCGCCCGCACCGCCGGCTGGGCGGCCCACCGCATGGAAGAGCTCTTCGGTGCGCACCGCATCATCCGCCCGGCATACAACACCGTTTACGACGAGATGGAATACGTGCCCCTAAGCCAGCGCTAACCGCGCAAGCCCCGCCCCCATCGCATGCGTCGGCCTGCGTCGCCAAGCGCCCGCGCGCGCCTCGCACGCGTTAAACATCGCCGTTAAAACCATAAGCCCGCCTTCACGATGTATCCTGTGAGGGCGGGCTTTTTGCCTAAAACCTTGTAAGCGCTAAACCGGGGGAGTTCACCCATGATCTTCTTTTCAGATATGGACGGCACGTTTCTCACCTCCACCAAGCAAGTGAGCGACATGGGCTGGCGAGCCCTTGACGCGCTAGCAGCGGCAGGGGTCGAGTTCGTCCCCTGCACGGGTCGCCCGCTCTCCGGCATTCCCGCAGAGGTTCTCGCCCACCCATCCGTGCACTACGCCGTGAGCGCAAACGGCGCCGTGGCAGCCAAACTCGATGCGGAGAACCCCCAGAACACCGATCTCGCAACCGTGATCTACAGCGCGCCGCTCTCCCGCGAGAAGGCCCTGGCCGTTCGCCAGATCGCCCGCGATTACGACGTCACCTTCGATCTCTTCGCCGACGGCGACTGCCTGCTGCGCCGCGACCTCTATAACCGTCTGGACGAGTTTATGGATGACCCTTTTATCCTGCAGTCCATGCGCAACACGCGCACGCCCGTGGACGAGGAGCCCGAGCAGACCATCCAGCGCGTCAACGTTCTGGAGCGCGTGGCGATGTACTGGAAGGACCCGGCGGACCGCGACGCGATCCTAGCGCGCCTGCCCTCCGTGGACGGCATCGAGGTCACGCGTTCCTATCCCCAAAACATCGAGGTCATGGAAGCGGGCACCTCCAAGGGCACCGCGATGACCTGGCTCTGCGGACACCTTGGCATCGACCCCTCAAAGGCCACGTGCTTTGGCGACAACCACAACGACATCTCCATGCTCGAGCTCGCGGGCTGCGGCGCGGCGGTCTGCAACGCAGAGCGCGAGGTCCGCGACGCCGCCGACGTCATCTTGGCCAGCAATGACGAGGACGGCGTTCCCGCCTACATACTCTCCTGCGTGGGATAGCAGTCATTCCATACATCACTGGGCAGCCCCGTTGAATCCGCCGGCACTAGCTACGGAAATGCGTTCGGCGCGCTTCGCGCGCGTCAGACCATTTCCATAGATAGTGCCGGCAAGCTTTTTCAGGACAGCATGAAACATATGGGCGCCTTCAAGCGTAGATTGGTTGAGGATCCTAACAAGCAACGCACACGACCAAGCGAAGGGAGGACCCGCCATCATGGACGCAGCAGAGCTGAAAGACGTCATGGGTCGCTACCGCGACCTGGTATACCGTATCGCCTACACCTACCTGCGCAACCCCGCGGACGCGGACGATGTCGCGCAAGACGTCTTTGTCCAACTCATGAAGTGCGACGTCGCCTTTGAGAGCGACGAGCACGTCCGCCGCTGGCTGGCTCGCGTCGCCATCAACCGATGCAAATCGCTTTTTCGCATGTCTTGGCGCTGGATCGAAAACATCGACGACCATGCGCGGTCGCTATCTATTCCTGACAAGCAAGAGGTCCGCGATGTGCTTGCCGCGCTGCTGGCGCTACCGGAAAAATACCGCGTGCCTCTGGTCCTGTATTACTACGGAGGATTCTCGACCAACGAGGTCGCCGCGCTACTCAAAATCCCTCCGGCAACTGCCAGAACCCGCCTTGCACGCGGACGCGCCAAGCTAAAAGCCGATTATCTGGAGGATGATCGCCATGAGGAGTAACAAGATCGACAAGGCCATGCGCACGCTGCATGCATCGGACGACCTCTACGACCGCGTGCTCGCCGAGTCGCGGCAAAACGCAGCGCGCGCTCGCATCAAACCTGGGCGCCTAGCGCTTCGCTCCATCCCGGTAGCCATCGCAGCGGGAATCGCCGTCATCGCCCTGGGAGGGGTCACCGTGAGCGCCATCTCCAACTCCGAGTTCTTCGCGAACGCATTCGCCCCGCGTGGGGAGAACGGCTCGAACCAGGCGTCATGGGTCGTTCCCGGAGGAGGCGACGGCACCCATGAGATACCCATCAAACAGGAATACCGCGTGATCGCAAGCGAGGACGTGGTCGACGGCCTGGAAAACGAGGTAGAAACCGTGGGAATCAAGTTCGAGGGCCTGGGCCTCACCATGACCGTAAGGGAAATGCTCGCGGATGAGAACGGCTGCGGAATGGTGCGCTTCTCCCTGGATTGCCCCGACGGGCTTCATCTCGCAACGGAATACGGAGGCCCCAACGAAATAGTCTTCGACTACTCGAGCGAGAATAGGTTTAGCACCATCCGCATGGAATGCACCAATGGCATCGGCCTCAACTCATATTCGTATTACGACGCCGGCACCCTTACCGACACTCATCTCGATGGAACCATGTATTTCTCCCCCATCGGAGAGATACACCGCGCGGACGGTCAGACCATCGGGGCCGCAAGCGTCCTCCAAGGCGTGAAGTGGTGCATAAGCGGCAGCATGGACGCCACGGTCGCCAGCGAGGCTTTCAAACCAAGCGCCTTGGTTGAGACCAGGGAATTCTCAGGCCAGCAAGCGGGAATCTCATGTTACCTAAGCCCCTTCAGTATCTGGTTCGCCAACCATGACGCAGAAGATTATCGCTCGCTCAAACTGAACCTTTCCGACGGAGTGGCCTGGACCGTCTTCGAAGATGCGCGCCTCAACCCCGACGGCGTCAACGTGGCGAACACCTACGTCCAGTCGGCAATAGAGAGCCGCGGAAGCGTCTGGGTGCTGAGCGGGCTGGTTGACCCGCAAGGCGTGCTGAGCATAACGGGCATCGAGCTCAACGGCAGCTCGACCACGGAGCGCACCTATCTGCCTACATGCTAGCCCGTGAATGTGTTTGCGGCTTGGCCGAGCACGCAGAACAAGACGCTCTTTCGCGGCAACAGGCCCGCCGGCCTTTATCACGGAAATGCGTTCGGCACGCTTCGCGCGCCTCAGAGCATTTCCTTAGATAAAGGCCGGCGGGCCCTTCCATGCGCATAGGGTTTCTCGGTGGGATCCTCGTCCACCTACGCCGCCGCTATACCTCGGCAGCCTCCAGCAGCTTGCGCATCTCCTGCTGCACCGCCTGCTCGTAGTTGTAGCCCACCACGCGGTCGGCGACGGCGCGCAGGGCGGGGCGACCGTTGGCCATGGCGCAACCGGTGCCCACAAAACGGATGGCCTCGTAGTCGTTCATGGAATCGCCAAACGCCATGACCTCCTCGCGCGCGATGCCGTAGTGGTCCATCAACTCGGCCACACCCGTCGCCTTGTTCACATGCGGCTGCATGGCGTCGATCCACGCGTTGCCCGAGGGCGCGAACACAAACTCGTCCCCCAGCTCGCGGGCAAGCACGTAGGCGTTGTCCATCACGTTACCGTCATCGCAGAAAATAGACGCCTTGATGATGTTCACGCCCGCGTCCGGCAGCTCCCAGATGCGCTCGGCGTTGGGCAGGTCCTTGTCGACCTCGCGCACAAACTTGCTCTCATCATCAAGCAGGTAGCTCTTGGTGCGGTCGAACAGGGCAAAGTGCATGTTGTCGAACATCGCCACCGTGCGGGCAAGGCGCTTGACGGACAGGTGCGAGTACACCTCGCGACCCACCTGCCGGCCCTCCACGTAAACCTGCGCGCCGTTAGATGCCACAAAATCCATCTTGTCCTTGACCGGGGCAAAGAACTGGCACAGGCGGTCATAGCGGCGACCAGACGACGCGGCGAAATGGATCCCCTTCTCGCGCAGCGCCACAATAAGGTCAAAGGTCTCCGGCGGCACCTCGCCGTTCTCGTCCAAAAGCGTGCCGTCCATATCAGATGCGATCAGTTTAATCATATGCATTCCCCCTTGTAGGGCCACTTGCGGTTACAGGCGAGCCGGCGCGGCGGCGTCCATTAAAGAGCCGACGCGGACACGCCCCAATACGTTGCTGGTACCCATCTGACGCGGGCGACATTTGGCAATCTCGTTTTTGGACTAGAATCCCTCTGATTTCCTTACGCTGCTGCCCGCTCCCCTTGCAGACGCGTAACACCCCATGCCCATCCCTTGCCAGCGCTTTACAAACGGCTTTCAGCCCCATAAATCACGCCTAGGATAATCAATTTCGCCTTGCCGCGTTTCCCGCAACTCAGACCCGGGCTGGACCCGGGGCCCTGCAAACGCGACCTCCCACGGCCATGGCTCGCAACTCACTCACACTCACCCGCCCGCCCCACGCATGCACGCCGTACCCGTGTATGCGCGCACCCGCGGCGCGCGTTTGCTAGAAGGCCAATTGACTAAGGGGGCTCTATGCCCGAACTCGAGCATGTCGGCAAGACGTATGCGGAACACCGCGTTTTGGACGACATCGACCTCGCCATCGAGGACGGACGGATCGTCTCGGTGCTGGGACCGTCCGGAGGCGGCAAGACCACGCCGCTCAACATCTTGCTCGGCATCACGGACGCCACGGACGGCCAGATTTTGTGGAACGGCGACGACATCACGCGCACGCCCATGGACGCGCACGCCCATGGAGAAGCGCGGCTTCAACATCGTCTTTCAGGCATGCCATGGCGCCTACTATGCCGGCGCGAAGCCCTACTTGCACGGCAGCGCGGCAACATCGACGTCGTCACCACCGGCACCGTCGACAAGCCTAGACTCGGCTTCTCTTCGCCTCGCTGGCGGGCATTTGATGATCACGCTATTATCGAGCTCCAGTTGGACTTCGTCCTCTGCTGAAATTGAGGTCCGTGCGCGCCCTCATGCTACTTTTTAGGTCCAGTTGGACTTGGGGATGCTGAAAATGACGTCCAGTTGGACTTCTCCCAGCGGGCTAATGCAATCTCTTGCGAGAAAGCGCAGG
>SAMEA3387495__coassemble_1126_pt1 | contig 82769 bp, 117 predicted proteins | sample SAMEA3387495__metabat2_low_PE_015 | metagenome-assembled genome bin SAMEA3387495 (sample SAMEA3387495) | Felis catus | biome: Faeces | place: United Kingdom | collected 2012
GGGTGAGAGAAAAGCTGAAACGGTGGTGTAAGAGACCACCAGCGTCGTGGCAACATGGCGGCTTGGTAAACCCCATCCGGAGCAAGCGCAAATAGGAGCGCCATGGGCCGGCCCGGTCCGCGTTCGGGTAGCGTGCGTGGAACTGCACGGTGACGTGCAGGCAAGATAAATGATCGCCCACGACAGAACCCGGCTTATCGGCCCGCTTTGCCTTTTCATCACCAACTATCCCAACGAGATGCAGACAGCCGTCTACCAAGTGCGCCGTGACCTCATAGGCCGTTAGACGGGATTACCCAAACCGCTTGGTGCTCGATGGTTTCAAATCCCTTACGGAGTCCTTACAAACGATAACCGTATTAAGACCTCGTTAATATTGTGTAAGGTGTTATCCTATTACGTGCTTTGTAGGGTGCGGAGGAACATCCGCACGATAGGAACGTGGTTTCAGTGGACGTATCATTCTCCTATTTCATCTCGCAAGTCTTTTCCAATCCAATACTTGCAATGACGGTCGCCCTCACGTTGGGCGTTATCTTTGTCAACGGCTGGACGGACGCGCCCAACGCGATCGCCACCTGCGTGACCACGCGTTGCCTGCCGCCCAAGGCCGCGATCATCATGAGCGCCGTTTTCAACTTCCTGGGCGTCTTCATCATGACCCACATCAACGCCAGCGTCGCCTCCACCATCTCCAACATGGTAGATTTTGGATCTAACACGCAGATCGCGCTTATCGCGCTGTGCGCGGCCCTGTTCTCGATCGTCGTCTACTCGGTGGGCGCCAGCATCTTCGGTATCCCCACCAGCGAGAGCCACAGCCTCATCGCGGGCCTTACCGGCGCGGCGATCGCCCTGGGAGGCGCGGACGGCGTCAACATGAACGAATGGGTCAAGGTCCTCTACGGCCTGGTCCTCTCGCTTGGCCTGGGCTTCGCTGCGGGCTGGGTCGTATGCAAGGTCGTAACGCTGCTCTTCGCGAACACCGACCGCCGCAAATCGAACACCTTCTTCCGCTGGGCGCAGATCGCCGGCGCCGCGGGCATGAGCTTCATGCACGGCGCGCAGGACGGCCAGAAGTTCATCGGCGTGCTGTTCCTGGGCGTCGCCTTCTGCAACGGACAGCCCTCCGTCGAGAACATGATCATCCCCGTCTGGCTCATGTTGCTGTGCTCGATCGTCATGGGCGTCGGCACCTCCGTGGGCGGAGAGAAGATCATCAAGTCCGTGGGCATGGACATGGTTAAGCTCGAGAAATACCAGGGCTTCTCCGCGGACCTCTCAAGCTCGCTGTGCCTGCTGCTAGCCACCCTCACCGGCATCCCCGTTTCCACCACCCACGTCAAGACCACCGCCATTATGGGCGTCGGCGCGGTCAAGCGCCTCTCGGCCATCAACTTTGGCGTTGTCAAAGATATGCTGCTCACCTGGGTCTTCACCTTCCCCGGCTGCGGCCTCATCAGCTTCCTCATGGCAAAGCTCTTCTTGCTCTTCATCTAAGCAAATCAATATGGACGAAACGCCCGCACGGGCGATGTAGAACCCCAGTCAAGCGGTACAAAAGGAGCCATCATGGCAAAAAAGAACGACGCATTCTATTACGACAGCTTCGCAAAGGCGGCAGAGCTCGCCTGCAAGGCGGCAGAGAAGTTGGACGATGTCATGCGTCACTTCGACCCCGCCAAGATCGAGGACGCCGTCGCCGAGATGCACGAGATCGAGCAGAGCGCCGACGAAATTGTCCACGAGGTCAACGATGCGCTGATCAGCGCATTCATCACCCCAATCGAGCGCGAGGACATCTCGACGCTCGCCAACGCGCTCGACGTTGTCATCGACCGCATCGAGGGCGTGCTCCATCGCATCTACTTCACCAACATCCAAGAGATGCGACCGGACGCGCTTATGATGTCCGCCAAGGTCATGCGCGCCTGCGAGCAGATGCATGATCTGGTTCTCGAGCTCCCCCAGTTCAAGCGCTCCAAGAGCCTGCGCGAGCACGTCATCACCGTCAACACCATCGAGAGCGAATGCGACGACCTGTTCATCAACGCCATGCGCACGCTGCATACCACCGACCTCGACCCTCTGGCCGTCATCTCCTGGCGCGACGTCTACATGTTCCTTGAGTTCGCTGCAGATTCCTGCGAGTTCGTCGCCGACACGGTCGAGTCCATCGTCATGAAGAACAGCTAGGATCCGCTGAAACGCTAGCTCGTCGTTCAGGTAAGAATCTTCCACGGCTCCGCCATGCGGGGCCTTTTTCTTAGCTATCGCCGAAAGCCATATCGCAAGAATCCCGACGCGCGCCGGATATGCCAACGCGCTTGCGTACAATAGAGCGCGTTGAGACACGTTTGATTCGGATCCAAATGGTCATCCGCTACGAAAGGAGGGCCCATGGCCTTTTCCAACCTTACCCTTACTCGTTATTCTTGCCGCGACTACCAGAACCGCCTCGTTGAGGACGAGAAGATCGCGCAGATTATCGAGGCCGGCCGCCTGGCGCCCTCTGCCTGCAACAACCACCCCACTCGCGTGATCGTCTGCGACACCCCCGTCCTTAAAGAGAAAGCCGCCAAGGCAGCGCACAATTTTGCCAAGGACGGAAGCGTCTTTGGAGCGCCGCTGGTCCTTTTGGTATGCGCTAAAGAGCAGGTTGCCTGGACGCGCAAATACGACTCCATGAATGCCGCGCAGATCGACTCTGCCATAGTTACCGACCAGATGATGATGCAGGCGGTCGACTTAGGGCTGCAGACCTGCTGGGTGTGCCATTTTGACCCCCGCATCGCCATCGATGAATTCGACTTGCCTCAAGACGCCTACCCCATCCACATGCTTACCGTGGGCTATGCGGCAGACGCGATCGCAGACCCCGAAAAGCGGGCAGAGCGCACCATCGCAAAAGAAGACTTCCTTAACGTCCGCGCCTAGCGCCCTTATCACCTGGAAGGATAAGCATGTTCAAAGCAAGCAACGTACTTCCCGCCTTTGCAACCGCCCTGCTCTGCACCGTCTGGATGATCCTGGCGCCCATGGCGGGCATTCCGGGCTGGTCGGGATTTGCAGGATGCACCGCGTACTTCGCAGCGCCAGGCAAAGGCTCCAAGAGCCTGCCCGCGACCTTTGCTTGCGTAGCAAGCGGTATCGCCTACGCCTTGCTCTCGCTCAATCTGGGAGCGCTTGTAGGCGGTCAGGCATTCGGCCTCTTCATGACCTTCGCCACCACGTTTCTCATGTGCTTTGCAGGCGGAAGCAAACTGCTCTCCTTTGTGCCCGGCGCGTTCATGGGCTCGTTTTCCACCTTTGCTGCCGGCGGCGACATGTATGCCGTAGGCGGCATCCTGCTTGGAGTGCTGCTGGGCCTTGCGTGCGATACCTTGGGAAAGGCGTTGGTCAGCGCCAGCGCGAGCAGAAGCTAGGCGAATCCGTTCTAGAGCGCGGACAAAGCATCGCCGGCGCACCCTCCATTCGTCCGTTACTCGTCCGTTACTCGTCCAAAAACCAAAACCTAGAAAAAAGAAGGCCTCACACATGCGGGGCCTTCTTGGTAATAGCGATAACTATGGAATGAAAACTAGTCCAGATCGTCAGCGCCGAAGTTGTCCAGCGGAGCAAACGGGTCAGCCACGGGCATGGGCTGAGGGGCAACCGGCGCGACGGGTTCCACGGGAACAGCGGAGGCGGCGGAGCCGGTGGGCGTGCTCATGAGCAGGTCGGACGGGAAAGAATTCTGAGCCTCGTCCATAAAGTGCTGGATGAGCTTGAGGTACTCGTTCTTGAAGTCCTCGCGGGAAGCCTTGAGACGGTCGATCTCCTCGATCTCGCTCTGCTTCTCTGCCAGAGCCTGGCGGATGACCTCGCGGGCCTTGGCGTCGGCCTCGTTGCGAATGCGCTCGGCGTTCTCCTGGGCCTCGGCAACGATGGCGTCAGAGGTCTGCTGCGCAGCGATAAGGGCAGCGGAGATCTGGCGCTCGGAAACGGTGTAATCCGGCGCGGGAGCGGGTGCGGGAGCCGGCGCGGGGGCAGCCTGGGCCTGGGCGAGCTGCGCCTGGGCCTCGGCGAGCTGCTGCTCGGAAGCGGTCAGGCGATTCTTGAGATCCACGATCTTGTTGAGCATAGCATCAACCTCAGAGGAAATCTTCTCAAGGAAGACGTCGACCTCGGCGGGATCATAGCCGCGCTTAGCCTCAGAAAAAGTCTGGGCCTGAATATCTGCAGGGGTGATAGCCATCGAAAAATCCTTTCCGTGCCGTTAATGCCGCAACGTACTGCCGCGACCATGCATTCCTACAAGATTATACCTATCAAATACACCAAAATCCGCTCGATGAAGGTTAACGCAAGAACAGCAATAACAGGTGAGAAGTCTATACCCCCCATGGGAGGCATGATCCTCCTAAAGAAATTGAGGTACGGGCCTACAATGCCATCGAGCACCGCGCCAATGTCCGCCAGCAATCCGTTGGGGTTCATGGGAATCCATGTCAGCAGGCAATAGACGATGATTAGGATGTTGTAGAAATTGATAAGCGAATCAACAATCTGAACTAGGGTGTACGGGGTCACAGCTCTCCTACTTGGTCTTTATATAGCCCTCGGTGCGAAGCTTGGCCAAATCGGATTCCTTGACCTCGCAGCCCTGGGGCAACACGATGAAGACGCGGTCGGCGACTTCCTTGACAGACGCGCCAAGGCCGCAGGCGAAGCCGTAGCTAAAATCAAGCACGCGCTTTGCAACCTCGGTGCGAACGCCGGCGAAGACCAGAGCGACGGGCTGACGGGTGCGCACGCGGCGAACAACCGTCTCGATGTCGTCATAGCTCTCCGGACGAAGAATGTATGCGGGAAGCTGAGGGGTACCGTTCACAACGGCGCTGCGATGAGCCGCGGCGTCGGCCGCCGTAGTGCTGGAAGCGGGGCTTGCCGGCGAGGGGACGGAGCGAAGGGTCTCGGCATAGCTCGACGGGGTATCATAAGCGCCGGGACGGTATGCATCGTGCGAGCGCGTGGGCGGGTTGAACGTGGTCGCATGGCGATCGGCATCGCCAACCAACTGGCCGCTACGGGTGTAGACCGCCACGGACTCCGCCTCGCCGCGACGGGTCTGGCCAAGCATGCCGTTGCCGCTGTCCTGCTCGCCATACGAGCCGTAGCCCTGGTCGTTTCCGCCATAGCCTGCGGACGAGTAATCATCGCCGTAGCCGGCATCCGCACCGCCATCGTCATAGTAATCATCATAGCCGTCGCCCTGTGCATAGGAATCGCGGCCATAGCCACCCTGTTCCTGCCCAAAGGGGAGCTTGCTCTTGAGTTCATCTAGGAAGCCCACGTTTCCTACCTCTCTGCCCGTCGTGCGGTTAGTGTGTGAATGGTGCAGGTCAAGCCAACACGCCTGACCAGCCTATTCTACTGCAAAGGCGGGGTCAAACACCACCCTGCCAAGGCGAACGATGGTAGAACCCTCCTCGAGCGCGATCTCGAAGTCCTCGCTCATTCCACAGGAGAGCTCGTCCAAAGAAAGATCGGGGTACTCGGCGGATAGTTCGTCCCTCAACTCGCGCAATCCCGCAAACGTCGCGCGAGCCACTTTCTTATCCCCTCGCGGCGCCATGGTCATAAGTCCGCAGACGCGAATTCCATAAAGTGTCTGCAGGTGCGGTATGGCCTGGCGAACCTCGTCGACCGAGAAGCCCGACTTGGTCTCCTCGCCGCTCACGTTCACCTCAAGCAAAACCGGCTGCGCGGCGTCAAGCAGGCCATCCTCGATGCGCCGGGAAGCGCGGCTTGCAACGGCTTCTGCCAGGTGCAGGGAACTGATGGAATGGATAAGGTCCGCACGCCCCAGAACCGCGTTAATCTTATTGGTCTGCAGGTTGCCGATCATGTCGAAGCGCACGCCCGGGATATCCGCGCCGGCAGCGCGCATCTGCTCCAGGCCGTCGATCTTACGGGCGAGCTCCTGCGGGCGGTTCTCACCAAACGCTCGGTAACCGACGGCAATGGCGGCCTGGACGTATTCCACATCCACCGTTTTGGACACGGCGATAAGCTCGACGTCCGCAAGCGTGCGACCGCTTTTGCTCAAAGCCGTATCCATGCGGAAGAGAATCTCCTCGCGACGGCGCCTCAATTGATCCTGCAAGCTGATGTCCATACGACCACCTTCGCCAAATAACCATGTGAGCACATACTAGCGCACCTTTGAGGCGACGCCCCCGCGCAACGCATCTCGTAACACGGTATGCGCAAAACAAAGGCGCTTCGGAAACATGCCCAAAGCGCCTAGTGCGATCTATAAGGAGGGAACCCGCTAGTCCTCGTCCTCATCTTCTGCGTCGATCTCGCGAATCAAAGTGGCGAGCTTCGCGCCAACCTCGTCCAAAGGCAGGTCGGCAACGTAGCGCGCGTCAGACTTGGGCTCCAAGATAACACCCTCGCCGGACGGGATGCGCATGCTCTCGAGCTCGCCCTCGTCCGCTTCCAGGATGTCGGAGGCGCTCCAGCGCTGGCCGGTCAAAAGGAAGGTCAGGCGCGTGCCGATCTCAACGGAGACGCTGGAGATGCGCTCAAGGTAGCGGGAGGTCATGATGGTGCGGCGAAGGTCGTCGTAAGCGTGCTCATCGGGCTCCTCGACGGAGACGATGTGGTTGTACACGCGGAAGAACTCCTCGTAGGCCTGACGCACCGGCTCGTCCAGATCCATGAGCGAGCGCATGGCGGACAGGTCGTTGTTGACCAGGGCCGTGGCGGTGGCGCCCAGAACCTGGTAGACCAACGAGGCCTCGGACTCGATGAGCTCGACCAGCTCGTTGGGGATCTTGAGATCGGCATTGGCCTTGCGCTTGGCGCCGCGGGCGATGGAGCGGACGTGGTCGCTCATGCGGGCGAGGTTGAAGTTCACGTAGATGATGGTCTGCAGCAGACGGAAGTCGGAGGCGACCGGCGACTGCGTGGCGATGAGGTTGTAGCAGACGGCCTCGAGGTTGGCGCAGCGAGCATCGATCTGCAAGGTGGCCTTCTTAGCCTTGTTCGCAAGCTTCTTGTCGTTTAAGACAAACGCCGAGATGGCGTCATGAAGCGTAAGGTCGACTGCCTCGAAGATGGAGAGCATCTCGTGGCGCGCCTCGACTAGCTGGCGGGAAAACAGTTTGCGCATTCTTGGCTCCAATCAGACGAGCGCGGGCGAATACAAACCCGCAACCGATAATGACCGGTCGGCTGTCCAATCAGCCGAATCGACCGGTGATATAGTCCTCCGTGCGCTTATCCATCGGACTAGTGAAGATAGCGTCGGTCTGACCATACTCAATCAGTGTAGCAGGCTCTCCGGCAACTTCCTGCAAGAAGAACGCGGTGTAATCGGAGATACGGGCGGCCTGCTGCATGTTGTGCGTAACGATGATGATGGTCATCTCGGGCGCGAGCTCGGCCATCAGGTCCTCGACCTTCTGAACGGAGGTGGGATCGATGGCTGAGCAGGGCTCGTCCATCAAGAGCACGTCCGGCTGAACCGCCAGCACGCGGGCGATACACAGTCGCTGCTGCTGTCCGCCGGAGAGCGCCAAGCCGTCCTTAGAGAGCTGATTGGATACCTCTTTCCAGAGGTTGGCGCGCTTCAGGGACTCTTCGACTATGTCGTCGAGGTCGCTTTTGCTAGTCACGCCCTGCAGTCGAGGGCCAAAAGCGACGTTCTCGTAGATGGATTTAGGGAAGGGGTTGGGCTGCTGGAAGATCATGCCCACGCGGCGGCGCAGATCCACCGGATCGACGCCCTCGGCGTAGATATCTGATCCGTCCAGCGTCATGGTGCCCTCGATACGGGTTCCCTCGATAAGGTCGTTCATGCGGTTCATGCAGCGCAGAAACGTCGACTTACCGCAACCAGAGGGGCCGATAAACGCGGTGATCTTGTTTTTAGCGATGTTGAGGTTGACATCGGTAAGAGCATGGAAGTCGCCGTACCAGAAGTCGAAGTTCTGGGCGATCAGCGCGCTCTCGGTTACTGCGGGTGCGGACTGGTATACGGACACGGGATAAGCTCCTTACTTGCTCTTGCGCGACAGGTGGCGGGCGAAGAGATTGAACGCGAGAATGATGACCATCAGCAGCAGCGCCGTACCGTAGGCGGCGTTCATGTTGATGCCATCGTTGGCCAGAAGGTACAGGTGCACGGTCATGGGGCGACCGGAATCAAGCGGCGTGACGGGCATGTTGATTGCCTGGCCCATAGTGTAGAGCACGACGGCGGTCTCGCCGATGGCGCGGCCGATACCCAAAACGATACCCGTGGCGATGCGGCCGAAAGCGGAGGGGAGCACGATCTTGGAGACGACCTGCCACTTGGTGGCGCCCAAGCCGTAGGCGCCCCAGCGGATGTAGCGGGGAACCGAGCGGATGGCCTCCTCGGTGGTGCGCATGACGATGGGCAGCATGAGCAGTGCCAGCGCGAGCGCGGCGGAGAGCATCGAGAGCCCCAAACCCATGGCCTCGACAAAGAGCGCGTAGCCAAACAGGCCCATAACGATCGAGGGCACGGAGGCCAGCGTGTCGGCGGCATAGCGAATGGTGTTGACGAGCCTGCCCTGCTTGGCGTACTCGGCCAGATAGACGGCCGCCAAAACAGCGATGGGCGTGCAGATGAGCATCGCCAGCGCCGTCACGTAGATGGTCGAGACGATGGTGGGCCAGATACCGCCCTCCGCGTTGACGCCGTGGGGCCAGCCGAAGATGAAATCGAGCGAGATATGCGGAAGGCCGTTGACGACGACGTAGGCGATGATGGCCGCCAGCACCAGCGTGGTGATGGCGGCAGCCAGGCGAAAGACCCCCAGCATCACTTTGTTGGAGGTGTTCTTGGAGATACGGCCCTGCTTGCCGTGGGAAAGGGCGCGCTTGATGCGCTGCGAGGAGCTAAGCTGCTCGGTAGAGGTGGAAGCGTCCTGAGCCATCGCCTACCCCTCCTTCCTCATCTTGGAGAGAACGCGGACGATGCCCACCAGCGCGGCGGAGATGATGAAGAGCACCACGCCCATGCCGAACAGGGCGGTGCGGTGCAGGCCGGACGAGTAGCTCATGTCGAGCGCGATCTGGCTGGTGAGGGTGGATACGGGGCTCGAGATGGAGTCCGGGATGACCGGGGCGTTGCCCACCACCATGAGGACGGCCATGGTCTCTCCGATGGCGCGGCCCATGCCCAAAACCACCGCGTCGACGATGCCGAAGCGCGCAGCGGGGATAACGACCTTGTAGATAGTCTGCCATTTGGTTGCGCCCATGGCGTAGGAGGCCTCGCGGATACCCATGGGGATGGAGTTGAGCGCGTCGATGGTGAGCGTGGTGATGGTGGGGACGATCATGATCGCCAGCACGAACCACGCGGTAAGCGCGCCGAAGCCCATGCCGCCGGTAAGCTCGGCCACCACCGGGCGGATGATGACCATGCCGAAGAAGCCGTAGATGATCGACGGGATGCCGGCCAGCAGGTCGACGGCGGGGCTGATGAGGGCGCGCACGCGGTCGGTCGCGATCTCGGTAAGGTAGACGGCGGTGCCCACGCCCAGAGGAACGCCCAGCACCAGCGCGCCTATGGTCACCAGACCGGAGCCCGCGAGGAGCGACAGGATGCCGTACCGTCCCTCCGTAGGAGCCCAGGTGAAGCTGAAGAAGTTGGCAAGGCCGATATCCGTGAAGACCGGAGCGGCCTGCATCATGGTGAACGCGAAGATCAAAAGAACGGTGACCACAGCAAGGAAGGCGCAGCCAAAGAACAGGTACTGCAGCCCCTTTTCCTTAAGGTAGGTGCTGCGGGATACCAGGGCAAGATCGCGTTTGCGCGATTGAGACGTCTCTTGGACGTTGGAAGCGGTATCGCCCATGTGCTACTCCTCCCCTGCTTCAGAACCATTGCCGGCGGGAATGAAGCCGGCCTCGCGAATCTGCTCGTCCATTTCCTCGGACAGGACGTAGTCGATATAACCCTGCGCCTCATCCGTGGGCTCGCCCTTGGTGAAGAAGTACAGGTCGCGGGAGATGGGGTAGCCGCCGCTGGCGACCGTCGCCTCGATGGGCTCCACGTGGTTCACGTTGATGGCGCGAACCTGGGTCTCGGCGTACTTGGACTCCACGAAGCCCATGGAGATGTAGCCGATGGCGCCGCGGGTGCGGCTGACGACGTCGCGAACCTGGCCGGTGCCGGAAAGCACGGCGGCACGGCGGTCGAAGGGCGCGCCGTCCATGATGATGGACTTGAACGCCTCGCGGGTGCCGGATGCCTCGTCGCGGTTGACGAGCTGGATAGCGAGGTCCTCGCCGCCCACTTCCGACCAGTTGGTGATCTTGCCCGCGTAGATGTCGCGGAGCTGCTCGGTCGAGAGGTTCTGGACGGGGTTGTCCGGGTTCACGATGACGGCGATGCCGTCGTGCGCGACCGGAATGGTGGTGAGGCCCAGCTTTTGCTCTTCTTCGTTAAGACCACGCGAAGAGGTCGCGATCTCCGCCGTCCCGTTGGAGACGGCCTCGATGCCGGCGCTGGAGCCCAGGCCGGAGACAAGGACGCTGAGCCCGGTCTGCTCGGTGTAGGCTTCGGCAGCGACCTCGGCGATGGGCAGGCAGGTGGTCGAACCCGCCACCGTAATCTGGCCATCCGAGACACCGGAAGAGCATGCAGAGATTGATAGAGCTGTTGCCAGGGTGAGGGCCCCGATAGCGATGCTCGCTAGAGGGCCACGGCTATGGCGGCGTGGCGACCACAAGTGCCGTTCTCCGCCCGGTACGAGAAGAACCGGTCGTTGAGACGCACGGTCGAGAGCCGCAAGTCGTGAATTGCGCACGGAGGAACTCCAATTTCTTCGAGCGACTGACGTATGCACGCGGACAGATCTAAAAGCCGCGATGCGGTTTCTGCAATGGTATCAAATTGTAAAGAGAACTTATGCATCAGGTCATCAGACACCTGATATTCGTCCCCTTGAATATGCGGGCCAATATACGCAGAAATAGCGGATGAGTCGGCGCCCGTCTCCTCGCACAGCGCTCGCGCCGCCTTTGCTGCGATACGGGCATATGTGCCCTTCCAGCCGGAATGAACCACGGCAAAGCCATTGTTTCCGCAGGTCAGAATAACCGGTACGCAATCAGCGAAGCAGAGCATGACGGGAACTTGGCGAGCGGTGCATACGATGGCGTCCGCGCCCTGCTCAACCCGCTCGCGAATACTCTCGAGATAGCCTGCATCAGAATTCCGCACCGCCACCACGTCATCACCATGAACTTGGTTGGGAATTATCAGGGCATTGTAAAGGTTTTCAACTCCCAGTGCACGCAGGGCTAAAAGCCTATTATGCTGTACCGCTTCAAGGTCGTCGCCAACATGGCTTCCCAAGTTAAGCGAGGCATACGGAGGCTTGGAAACCCCTCCTGTGCGCTCGGTGAAACCAAAGGCGATATCGGTATCACGAGACCCGACAAGGGTCACGCCATCAACGGTAAAGCGCTCCACAGCATCGACCACCAATCATCAACATCTGCATAAGGGAACGGGGCGAGAACGCTTCCGCCCTCGCCCCAAACTCATTTGCTATACGTTGTACCCGCAGCGCGCGATCCTCACACGCCGCGCTTCATTTTAGTCACCACCGGATGCGCGGGAGCTCTCGACCACCGCGATAGTATCCGGCTGGATGAGCGCCGGCAGTTCATATGGGTTGTCAACATCTTTGGTCGCTACTTAAAAGCGGACATCGGCCACATCCGCCCGCGCGCAGACTCTGCACATCGACATCCTCTCCCTGCTCCGTCACGCAGGTGCTCTCCTCTGGCGAGTCACACCCAACCGCATGGCGATCCGCTCCTGACTATATCCCCTGCCCTGCCGCAGGGCGACCAAACGCTCCCCAAACCCCTTGTCCATCGCTTCGCCTCCTATCAGATAAGCCGCTTCGATACATCCACCATCTCACAACCGGGCGGCCTGTTCTAGCAACCAGCGCTTGCATGGATCAGATTATGGCAACCATATCGTGCGCTGGAGCCGCACGAGGTACGAGACATGTCCGCACGAGCGCGTAAGCTCGAGAAACAATAAGGCGCCCCGACGTTGATGCCGGGGCGCCTTATATAAGCAAGCTATCGTACTGAAAAAACGTTAGAACGTACCGCGCTTAAGGAAGTCGGGAAGCTCGAACTGATCGTTGCCAAAGTTAGGAAGCTCGGTGCCGCCGATGTTGCGGGTGGGAGCGGCCTGAGCTGCGTGCTGGGGAGCAGCCTCTGCCTTTGCCTGAGCCTGGGACTGAGCAAAAAGGTCATCCTGGCGGTTGACGTTGGAATCGGAGAAGCCGGTGGCGATGACGGTGATTCGCACCTGATCGCCCAGGGACTCGTCCACAACGGTACCGAAGATGATGTTGGCCTCGGGGTCGACGGCGTTGGCGACAAGGTCGGCGGCGTCGTTGATCTCCTGGATGCCCAGGTCCTTGGAACCGGCGATGGAGAGCAGGACGCGGGTGGCACCATCGATGGAGCTCTCGAGCAGGCGACTGGAGATTGCCTGCTGGGCAGCGTCGACGGCGCGGGAATCGCCGGAGGCGACGCCGATGCCCATCATGGCGGTGCCGGCCTGGCGCATGATCGTCTTGACGTCTGCGAAGTCCAGGTTGATGACGCCGGGGACGGTAATCAGGTCGGTAATGCCCTGGGTGCCCTGGGAAAGGACCCCATCGGCGTTGGAGAAGGCCTCCAGCATGGTGGTCTTCTTCTCGGCGATGTCGAGGAGCTTGTCGTTAGGGATGACGATGAGGGTGTCGACGCTGTCGGACAGGGTCTTGATGCCCTCCTCGGCGGCCTTCTTGCGCTTGCGACCCTCAAAGGTGAAGGGCTTGGTGACGACGGCGACGGTCAGCGCGCCGACCTCGTTCATAGCGATGTCCGCAACGATGGGAGCAGCGCCGGTACCGGTGCCGCCGCCCTCGCCGGCGGTGATGAAGACCATGTCGGCGCCAGCCAGGGCCTCGGCGATGTCGTCGCGGCTCTCGTCAGCTGCCTTGCGGCCGACCTCGGGGTTAGCGCCGGCGCCCAGGCCGCGCGTGAGGTCGGTGCCGATGTGCACCTTGATGTCGGCATCGGAGATCGCCAACGCCTGCGCGTCGGTATTGATGGCCACGAACTCGACGCCGCGGATACCCTCTTCGATCATTCGATTGACCGCGTTGGTACCGCCGCCGCCGACACCGACCACCTTGATGACGGCAAGATAGTTGTTGATCTCGTTCTCGTGCATGTGTCGGTCCTCCGAACATCCGTATACGCAAGATTGCGAATAAACAACGGTAATGATAACCCTCAAGTTAAGATTAAACCTAGAGATAAAACACGTTATCTTTGCATGTTTTCCCGGTAAAAGTCAAATGTATACGCCCCCAAATGTGAATTTAACAAACAAACAGCAGGTAGAGCAGCTGACCATTCACCGAGAGCTGGGATTTTGTCCAAGGCGTCACGTGGGAACGCTGCGGAATGTATACGCGTTGGGCGTCCGCACGTTGATGAAGGTGACCCCTTGCTCCTGCTGGAGCAGCTGCGTCACCACGCGCTCCTTCAGGGCGATATCGTCAGGCGGGCCGAGCGCGACCTCCACTCCGGAGTCAAGGTTTGCAGAAATCGCCTCCTCGGACGCAATGGAGATATCTTTGATCTGGGCGACGAATTCCGGCGTGAAACCCTTCGCGTAGGCGATGCCGTCCAAAACCAAATCAGAGATGACGTCGTCGCCACTTGACGGCGACACATCGGCGGAAACGTCGCACAGCAGAATCGCGTTCGACTGCTTGGCAAGGGCCTCGGCGGCATCTTTGCCGGAAAGCGCGGTGATGCCCTCGGGCAGCGCAGTCGCCGCCGTATCCGCTTGATCCTGAGCGCCCGCATCCCGCGTGGCGCCATCTTGGGTAGCGCTGTTCTGGGAATCGGCGACGACGGGCTCTACGTCATCGACGACGTTGCCGTCCGCATCCACGTACACGCTCAGCGACATAGGCGCGATCCAGCAAGAATCGTCCCCGATCGCCCACGCGATATCATCCGCGGCGATATAAGCGATCGCGATCACCGTTCGCTCGTGCGGGGTGATGACGAGGGTATGGGGAAACTCGCGCTCGATGTCCACGCCCGAGACCCATGGGTTCTTCTTGAGCGCGCTCGACAGCTCGGCTTCGTTGACGTTGAAGAGCGTTGTCCCCTCTTTGATGTCGATCAGCTGCTCCGCTTGCTCCTGCGTCACATGGACGCTGCCCTCTATCTTGATCTCGGTAGCGGCGAACAAGCCGGAGTTCAAGATAACGATGGCGGCGACTGCCAGCGCCAGCACGCCCAGCAAAACGGCGGCGACGGCCGCTCGCGGAACACGGGGCACCGGCAGCTTAGAGGCGATGGCCTTTGCACCGGATGCGATCTTGCCGGCGGGACGCGGCTCCTTGGCAGGCGCTGCCTGGGGAGCCGGGGTATTTAGCGCGCGCGCCGTTACGGGGCGCGCGCCCTTCTTTATAGATTGGTTGAGAGTTGGCACGGCGGCCTTGCGCATACCGGCTTTCTTGATGCCCTTGCCAGACGCGGGAGCGGCGGCGGGTTTTGCCGGAACGCTTTGAAGCCCGCGGGGAGCCGGCCCCTTTCCAGAGACCTGCTTGGCGGGGCGCTTAGCCTTAACGCTTGCCGCAACCCTGCTAGAGGTTTTGCGAGACGGCGCGGTATAGGCGCTGATAGGTTTTTTGGGAGCGGGAACCGAAGCTGGACGCGAGGCAGGAGCGGACTTGGAAACGGGGCGCTTCTGCGCAGTGGTCGCCTTGCGGAACGTGGGCTTCGCGGCTCTAGAAGCCGAGGAATTTGACTTCCGGTTGGAGCTCGACGCCATACGTTTCCTTTACCTTTCCGTGCACATGTCGAATAACCGCCGCGACGTCATCGGCCGAAGCGGTCCCTTTGTTCACGATAAAGTTAGCGTGAATCGTCGAGACCTCGGCGCCGCCTATAGAAAAACCCTTCAATCCACAGTCCTCGACCATCTTTCCAACACTCATGTCGGGCGGATTGCGAAACACCGATCCGCACGAGGCGGAACCGATGGGCTGCGTGCGGCGACGGCGCGCAAGCGAGCGCTCCATCTTAGTCCTGATATCGGCCTTGTTGCCGGGGGCGAGGCGAAGCGTGGCTTCCAGAACGATCTCGTCGCGAGGCAGCGTGTTGGCGCGATACCCCCACGTGACGTCATAGCGGCCGTAATGGCGAATGCCCTCGCCCGCCTTATAGGTAAGAACGTCTTGGACCAGGGCGCCTATCCACTCATCGCGCGAGCCCGCGTTCATGGATATCGCGCCGCCCACGGTACCGGGGATGCCCACGGCAAACTCCAGGCCCGAGAGCTCGCGGCTCAACGCCTCGTTAACCAAGCGCGCCAGCATGGCGCCGGCGCCGGCGGTAATGGTTACGCCGTCATCGGCGAGCACAAAGCGGCTGAACTCGCGTCCCAGCGAAATCACCGCACCCGGGTAGCCGTCATCGGCGACAAGCAGATTGGAGCCCTTGCCGATAATGACCCACGGCACCTGCTCGCGCCCCAGAACCTCCACGGTCCGGCGCAGCGAGTGGTAGCTATGGCAGGTGATGAAGAGGGACGCCTTGCCGCCGATGCGGTAACTGGTATGGCGAGCAAGGCGCTCGCCCTCTACAACCTCGGTATCGATGAGTCCCGAGAGGGACATGACGGCGTTGAACAGACCCATGGCGATCTAGCGGTCGCTATCGAGCTGCTGCACGTGCTCGAGGTAGTCGGGACCCACGGTGGTGACGTCGCCGGCGCCCATGGTGATCAGCAGGTCGCCGTCCGAGACCGTCTCATCGATGCACTTCATAAGGTCGGCGCGATCGGCAACGTAGCGCACATCCATACCGGGATGCAGCTCGCGCACCCTGTCGGCAAGCATCTTGCTGGTTACGCCCGGAATGGGCATCTCGCCCGCAGGGAACACGTCGATCAAGATGAGCTTGTCGGCGTCCGCGAAGGCGTTGGCGAAATCATCGCGCAGCGCCTGCAGGCGCGAGTAGCGATGCGGCTGGAACACGACGGACACGTGCTTGAAAGCAAGGTCCTTTGCCGCGGCAAGGGTCGCCTTGATCTCGGTGGGATGGTGGCCGTAATCGTCCACCAGCGTCACGCCGTTGACATCGCCCACATGGGTGAAGCGGCGGCGCACTCCCTCAAAGCTGGAAAGCGCCCGGGCGGCAGCGTCCACGTCCAGCCCAAGCACGTAGCTCACGGTGAGCGATGCGGTGGCGTTGAGCATGTTGTGATGGCCGGGGTTGTGCTTGATGGAAACCTCATGGGTGGTGCCGTCGGGCAGCTTCACCGTAAAGGTTGCGCCGATGGCATGCATCGACTCGCCGGGGACGCAGACCACGTCGTTATCGGCATCGACGCCATAGGTGATCACGCGACGCCCAGTGGAACGGGCAAGCTCGGCCAGGCGCTTCTGGTCGCCGCACGCGATAACGCAACCGTCCTCGCCCACCAGATTCATGAACGTGCAGAACGTCTCCTCGATCTCTTCAAGGGACGAGTAATGGTCCATGTGGTCCGCCTCGACGTTGGTAACCACCACCACGTTGGGGTTGAGGTACAAAAAGGAGCTATCGGACTCGTCCGCCTCGGCGACAAAGAACTCGCCCGAGCCGTTGCGGCCGTTGGTGTCGTAACCCTCGACGATGCCGCCGATAAGGAAGCTGGGGTCCAGGTCCATACGGTCGAGCATGGTGGCGCACATAGAAGACGTGGTGGTCTTGCCGTGCGTACCCGCGACGGCGATAGTGGTGTAGCCCTGGCCCAGCGCAGAGAGCATCTTGGCGCGAGGCCACACAGGGATACCCAGCTCGCGCGCGCGAACCAGCTCCGGGTTGGTCTCGGGAATAGCGGTCGAAACGACAACCACCTCGGGCTTGACCTCGTCGATGGTCTTGGCTTCATGGCCAATATGGATATCGACGCCGGCTCGGGTGAGCTGGCGGATGTAGCGGGAGGTCTTGAGGTCCGAGCCGCTCACCGCGTAGCCGCGCTCATGCAGCACCAGCGCGATGCCGCTCATACCGGCGCCGCCAATGCCAATGAAATGCGCGCTCTTAAACGCGGGCGCCTCGGTTGTCTCGGGTACTACGATGTTCGACATGCCTACTCCTCGTAGCGTCGCTTTCATAATTAACCTGTCTATTATAGACAATAAGTGTCTGTAAGTGTCCATAAGCGTCTGTAACTGCAATTATTCATTTTAAGCGTCTGCAAGATACCGCGATTTTGCATATTTGGGCAAAACGCGGGCAACAAAAAACAGCCCCTCCACCATCACGGCGAAGGGGCTTGATTTATGCGACCGCCACTTATCGAGCGAGAAAGAAAAAGCCCCCGCGACCATCGCAGGGGCTGGCGATACGCCGACGGGATTCGGCGGTTAGATGATAGCATCAAGCGGTTGCTCGCGACTTGGGTCTCCCGGCTTTCGGCATCGATTCCAACCTCGCCTGGACGGAAGCCTTCGAAACGAGCCTTCGCGACCCGTCTTTCCACGATTCGAGCAGACCCGAATTGATAAGCTGGGCGACCCGCGCGCTAGACACGCCGAGAGCCTTAGCGGCCTCGGAAGCGGTCATGGACGGGATGTCGTGGATACTCCTATCGACGGCCACGGCTATGATGCGACCGCCGTGGGTCGGCTCGTTCCCAAGGCTCCATTCCGGAAGCTCGGTACCTCCGATAAGGCAGTCATCCACCATTACCGACAACCAGTCGGCGGCGCTTTCCACCGCGTCCGCGAGATCGTCTCCGAACGTGCCGCCATCGAGCCCCCCGCATGGGGACGCTACGACGCACCCGCCAGAGTCGTAGAACTCGAATTCCTGAACATAGACCATCCTTCTTGTCTCCTCTCTAATGACATGAAAGACGATGGCCCCGAGGGGCGGGGCGCTTACCGCAACCCCGCCTGCCTCAGAATCCCCTTGGCCGCCTCGTCGGCGATGACACGATGTCTCTTGACTGGAACCGTGATGGAACCCTTCTTGAACTTCTCGTGCTTGGTGCCGCCCATGGATACGAATCCAGCTTCCAAGAGGAGCTTGACCAAATCCCGTCTTTGCATATCACCTCCTTGCGTTGATTAAATATTAACACAGGCTAAGGTTTAATGAAAGTATAATTCTTAATTTAGATTAATATTTATGAGAGATGGGGCGCCGTGTATATCGCCGTGTCGCGGCGCAAAAAAAGGCCGATGGCACGTCTGCCACCGACCGATGCAGGTCTGGGTCCCTGCTACCCTCGCGCTTTCCGCCACCACCGCAGCGCGTCATCGGCGGCGACGGTGCGGCCCATGTAGTTGAGCCGCGTCCTAGGGAGATTATACGCGATTCGCGCTGCCGAGAATCGGCACAAAAAAACGCCCCTCCCCACCGTGATGGTGGAGAGGGGTCAATCATTGGACTATTTCAATCCGAGGTACTTGAGAAGTTCATCGTTGGACGGGTAGTTGAGCAGGTTCCTTCGAGCGCCGTCCGCAGTTGTCGCGCCAGTGCCGCCGTTGGCTATCGGCAGCGCCGAGCGCGTGTTGCCGAGGCCCATCTCGCCGCGCATGGCCGACAGGTCCGCGACCTTCGCGGGGGTGACGGCCTTGTCGGCCAGCTTGGCGGTGGTAACGGAGCCGTTGGCTATTACAGCCTTGGCGTCCACGTAGGCTTTAATCTTGAGCCATAGCCGCGAAAGTCCCGTCTGGTCTAGGTATTTAGCCATGGCGCAACGCCCCCTACACGATGATCGCGTCTATCTCGCCGTTTGTGAGAGCTGCCATGTCGGTCTTGAGCATGTAGGCGGACAGGTCGATGTTGCCGCCGAGCGCTTCCCACTTGGCGCCGTCCCATGCGTATTCGCCCGCATCTGCGGTCACGTGCCACACATCGCCGGTCTTGTTACCCTCGCCCGGCAGCTCGGCCTTGGTGGCCTTCACGCCCTTGTAGGTGAAGGCTGACGCGACTGCGGCGTCGATCTTCTCTTGAAGCTCGCTCTTGGCGGCTCCGACCTTGGAATCCACCGAAGAGACCGTGGCGTAGCCCTTGGCGGTGATGGCGGACTCCACCTGAGCGGAGGTCTGGTAGCCGAGTTCCTTCACCTCAGCGACGGCAGCGGTCTTGGCGGCGTCGGCCTTGGCCTGAGCGCCGGTGGGAGTCTCAAGTCCGAGCGATGCCGCCGTCTGGTTGCCGGTCGCGACCTCGTGCCCCTCGATGGACGGTTTACCGGTCAGCGCCGAATAATCTCCATTGAAGCTGGAGGAGCCTGCGTTGTTGATCTTCTCCACCAGCGCATCGGTCAGGTTGTTATCGGAAAGCACCCTGTAAGTGTCCGTAGAACCTGTTTTGAGTTCTTTTTGGACGAACTTTTCCTTTATTTTGGCCCAAAAATGGATGAGTCCGTCTTTATCCAAAAAGTTTGTCGCCATAATCAGCCTCCTTATTTGTTATTTGCAGATGTCTTCAATCTCGGTGTTGGTTATCTTGTCCACGTTGGACGGGCCGGGTTCTCCACGATCTCCCTTATCGCCTTTATCGCCCTTCTCGCCCTTGAACTTGCCCGCGTCCGCGTCATCACGGACGGACTGCGCGATCCGCTCCGTCTCCTCAATCGTCTCCATGAGCTTTTGCCACAGGTCGGGCTGCTCGTCCTGTGGGTCAGCACCACCGACGGGGCCAGACTTGGTGACCACCAGCGGTTGCGCTTCTTGCTCTGAGATGACGCGCTGGACGTCACCAACGTAGCCGATGAGACAGGTCAGGATGCTGCCCGTCTCGCGGGTCAGCTCGGACGGGATGCTGTAGGTTCCGCCCTCCACCACCATGCGGACTGGCTCGGGATGCGCGGCGGAGACCATGACCGCGTGGACGGTGTCGCATGCCTTGTACTCATCGTCAAACGCCACCTCCACCCTATCCGCCGCGACCGAGCTGCGAACCAGCGTGCGGTCGTCCCATGACAGGCGGCGGTCGCGGACGGTCAATGTGTGCGTCTTCATGGGACGTGCCTCTCCTTACTTGTCGGCGCTGTCTGCCTTCTGCTCGTCTTCGAGCGATGCGGTCAGCTCTGCCAGCTGCTCGCCGAGCTTCGCGATTGCGTCAGCGATCTCGGCCTGCTTACCAGCCATCCATTTAAGGTGCTCGTGCGTGGTCATCTTGACGCCGCGCCCGCTCGGGTCGTCCTTGCGAGTGACCTCGTTGTAAATCGCGTCAAGCTTCTGCGCTTGCTCGGGTGTCATGTCTTCCTCCGCTTCTGCTGGGGCACGCCAGTACCCCGACCAGTTGTAGTTGTTGATGTTCGTGGTGCGTATCTCGTTGCCGGTCTGGTCGCCCTTCCTGCCGCCGCTGATGCCGCCGCGCTCGTTAATGCACGCTTCTACGATTCGCGAGGGCGAGATTGCGATTGCGGTATGGCCGGACTTCCAAAGGATGTCACCGCGCTTAACGCCGCCAAGGCCGTTGTGCCACGTGAAGCCGATTGCTTCGAGGTACTTCTTCATCTCGCGGGTGGAGGGCGAGAAGCCAGCGGGATAGTCGAAACCGGCATGTACCAGCGAACGGCCTACCAGGCTGGAGCAGTCGAAGTCCTGCCCCATGCGCCCCGGCTGGTCGTAACCGTGGCTGTCATCCGCAGCGATGCCCTCCGCGTAGGAGACGGCCACCTCGATCTTGCTCATGCGCTCCACCTACTTCCGCGCCGTGGCGGCGCTAATCTCGCTCACGCCGATGACGGTGCCGATTGCCAGACCGACCACCTGCAAGGTGCTAGCGACCTCGTTTGCACCGGGCAAGTTCCAGATGCCGGCCAGCGCCGAATAGAACACGCCGATGGCTGGCAGTCCGATGAGCGCGAGCCATTTGAGAATGTCGTACACGCCGCTGGGGAGCCAGTAGGTCATGTAGTCCTTGACCTCCACCTCGTCCGGGATGTCCGGCAGCTCCAGCTTGGTGGTGGTGGAGGGGTCTTGCTTTTCCGTCATGCCGTGCCTTCCTTTCTCGCCGCCACGATGCTGTGTATCTCGTCCACCTGCATCGCCATGTGGCGGCTCCTGTCCTTGCTCTCGCCGAGCAGCGCGTTGTTCATCTCAAGCGCCGTCTTCATGGCGTTGATGGCGGCGTTCGTCTCCTCTTGGAGCTTCATGCTGCGCTCGTTCTGTTCGAGCCAGCGGCCTTCGGTCTTACTGCGCTCTTGGTCGCGCTGGTCGAGCCTGCGCATGTCGGATGCCTTGCGCGACTCGCGCTCCTTCTCAAGCTCAAGCTGCTCCACCTTGACCGTCTGCCAGATGGGCAGCGCCTTGGAGCTGACCCACGCGCCGATGGCGATGGCTCCCAGCGCGAGCGTGTACTCGGGGCCGCTGTGGGCCAAGGAGGTGGCGAGCGCTTCTAGGAGTTCGTCCATCCCCTCCACCTCCTCTCAAAAAGAAAAAGCCCCCGCCAAGCTGATGACGGGGGCGTGCGTTCGCCGCTGGTTGATGCGCTAGGCGTTGTCAGCCGCGTTGTCAGCCGCCAGCATCTCCTCGACCTTCTTCTTCCAGAGGGAGGGCACCTTCTCCAGAGTCCAAGTGCCCGCGTGGATCATGTTGTAGTAGAGCTTTGCCATTTCTGACTCCTTAAAATCGCTTGCCAGACCCTTTGCCTAGCAATTCGCCAAATCGGATACCGCCACGCCCAGCTCGGCTGCGGCGGTCTGGGTGTCGGACGCCAACGCGCCAAGCTCGGCGATGGCGTCGGTGTTGGTGGAGACGGCAGCGCCGAGTTCGGCCACCGCGCCCTCCACGTTCGCGGCGGTGGAGGGGGTGATGTTGACCTCCACCTTGGCATCATCGAATGCCGTGATAGTGATGTTCATGGGCTAGTCCTTTCTACGCCTTGGCGCCTTCGAGCGCCGTTACACGCGCCGTGAGGTCTGCGACCAAGCCGCCGAGTTCGGCCACGGCGGCCTGCGTATCGGTGCCATCGCTGACTGCCTGCGATGCGATGACGCCAAGCTCGGCGGCAGCGCCCTCGGTGGTAGTGGCCTTCTGATTGGCTGCGTCTGCGGTGTCCTGCGCCGCGTCAGCCGCCTTCTTGGCAACGGCGAGGTTGGTCTCCAGCGCCTTGATGCTCTCGGCGGTCTGGGGGTCGAGCGCTCGCGCGGTGTGGAGCGCTACGTAGCCGTCCTCCTGCTTGACCGCTGCGACCACGCGGTGGCCGTCCATCGCGGCCACGTCATCGCCAGCGTCGGTGGTGACCTTGAGCGCCTGTCCGTCCAGCGCGACCGCCGTGGCGAGGTCGGTGTCGAGGATGAAGCACGCTGAATCGCCGTCGATCGCGTAGCTGATGAGCGTGAGTTGGTTTAGTTTCATGTTTGCTCCCTTCGATGGTGGAGGTGGAGGTGCTAGGCTAACAGGCGCGTCACCGCTGATTGCCATGGTTGGCACCTCCGTATTTGGTTTGGTTGGATGGTTAGAAGTTGATACCGAGAATCAGGCGAAGGTAATCGCCGCCCCACGTCTCCGCCGTCTTGTTGTTGAACTTGATAAACGTTTTGCCGTTGTACTCGTTCGCCAAACGTATCGAGAAAGATTGACGCTTGTAGCTGTAATAGAACGTGCTCTGTGCGAACGTGCTCTTGTCATCGGTGGTTGCCGGGGTGTCCTCAAAGCAGACGATGACCGCGTCGTAATTCGCCACGGTGTCAGCGAGCAATACGATGTTCATCTGATTTTGGGCGGTGGAGCGATAAAGCACCTTATAGCTCAGGAGCGACCCCCCCCCGTCAGCCCATCGAGTGCCGCCTTGAGGTTGCCAGCACTGATAGGCTGGTCGGATGTGATAGACATGGTTGATTCTCCTTTACGCTGTGCGCTTCCAGATGTAGACCGCCAGATACGGCGGCATGTTGTTGTGGGGTTGGTCTCCACCCTGCATAGTCGATGTATATTCCTCGTACGGATATCTTTTGTAATCCCCTTCGGGGTAACCGTACGCTGGGTAAATTGCAACGCTGTCGCTCACACCTTTGCTGGGTACGCAATTCTTGTAAAAGTTGATGCTGTGCTTATGGTCGGGTATCTCGCTCGCCGTCAGCTTATGCGTCTCCTCGCCGCCAGTGCTGCCAGCTGCATGCGCGGAATCAGCCGCGAACAGGAACCTGCCCTGAATCCGCTGCCACGTGCCGCCGAACAAGGTGGAGGGGTTCGCCGCGTTGACGCTCATGTAGATGCTGCCGACAGGATAGACGTTATCTATGAGACCCCCCCGCTATCTTTCGCGAAAATGCGCTTGAGGTTCCCGACCGATACGGGCTGGTCATCTGTAATCGCCATGTATGCTCCTATCGCTTGATTCCGACTACGCGGGTGACGTAGGTGCCGGCGCCGCATGAAAAGCTGCTTTGAGTCAGGGAAATAGTATGTCCGTGGTCAGTGAACGAGACTGCATTGACAGTCTTGTCTATTGTGAGGTCGTAATAAGATGGGACACCCTTCGACATCTCGAAGAATTTGACCGTGTACCGTAACAACGCATATCCAGCCGAGTTGAATCTGCCTTCACTAGCACCATCCGCGCTGTAGAACAGCTCCTTCTCCTGCGGCACGGTCTTCTTGAGGTTGTTGATCGCGGTCGTAATCTGCGAACTCGTCCACGTCTTCGCCGCGTTGATTTGGCTTGTAATCCATGTTTTGAGGTTGTCCGTCAGTGCCTTGATGTTGTCCGAGCTGGTCGGCTCGGTGCCGTTGAGCGCCATGCGCCGTCTCCTTCCAGAGCGACGCTGCCGCCGCCCTATCTGTAGCCGACCACCTTGACGAATTTCGCACCACGCGATGAATCACTGTTTAATGTGAGCTTCCTGCCGCCGTCGCTGAACTCAAGGGTCACGGCGTTGGATGTGTCCGGGTAAAAACTCCCGATCTTGTCATCCATCTTCATCGCCTTGCACGGCACGCTCGCGATCGTCGCGTAGAACCACTTGTAAAATATGTACACGTCAACGCGGTCGAATCCATATGCCGATTGCGTCAGATTCGCTGAATAGACGCCGTTGTTGTCGTTGTAACTTGCATTCGGATGCTCAAAGAGAACAACCCCCCCCCGAGCACTCCACCGTCCGCGAGGTTCTTCAGATTCGCGGCGCTGATAGGCTCATCACCCTTAATCGCCATAACCTCCACCTCCTTATTTGAGACCCAGGTAGGTCAAAAGCTCGTCATTTGTCGGAAAGTTGAACACGGCTTTTCGCACCCCGTCTATCGTTGTCTGCCCCGTGCCGCCGTGCGCGATGTCCAGCGCCGCCAACGTATTGCCCAATCCCATCGCGTTGCGGTGCGCTGCGGGGTCGGAGATTTTAGCTGGCGTGATGGCTCTGTCCGCCACCTTGTCCGTGCCTACCGCGCCAGCCGCTATCTTGTCGGCTGTGACCGCGCCAGCTTCAATCTTGCCAGTGGAGACCGCGCCAGCCGCCAGCTCGGCGGTGCCCACGCTGCCGTCCGCTACCTTGTCAGCCGTGACGCTGTTCGCCGCGAGCTTCGCGTTGGTGATACCGCCGTCCTTGACCTGCAGCCGCTGCTCTGCATCGCGCGAGATCGTGGTGCCGTCCACCTTGACCTGGGCTTGCGCGATTAGCTCGTTAACCTTGGTGTCCATGCCGTCATAGCTCACGAAGCCGCCGCTCTCGTCCACCTTGGCGGCGTGGCTGAGCTGGATGCCGCCGTCCTTGACGCTGAGCTGGTTGTTTTTGTTCGTGATGGTGACTTCATCAGCGCTGGGGACAACGTACGGCATAAACTCCGCCGTCACGCTCACATCGTTGCCCACGTACGTCACAACATCGATGAGCTTTTCAATCGCCGTGGCTCCACCACCAGCGGGGATGGTCTCGGCACTCTCCCCGGTGTTGCCGTAGCTATACAGGATTTCGCCAAGATCGGGGTCTTTGGCGTACAATCCCAGCTCGCGCCATTCGAAGTCCTGCGATTGCTCTGAATTGTCGTACCTGCCGCCGACCACCGCCGCGCCGTTGCCCGTTACCTCGCACTTGGTGATGTCCATCGTGGCCTTTGGAGACACAACGGCGGTCATGTGCTCTGGCACCTGGCTGGATGGCATGTAGCCGTCACCCATGACGATGCGGGTGAACGTGATGCTTCCCCTGCTCGCCATGACCTTGGCGATGAGCAAGCTGCCCGCGTCCGTTATCGCGTTGACGTCAAATCCGCTCAAATCTCCACCTCCTTTACTTGTGGTTGCTATAACCGAGGTCGATTGTGTCCGCGCTCGTGATGCGCGTGGAGATTCCCACGTGCGCGACCTGCGACCCCATGAGACCTATCTCGATGCCGTCCAGCACGGACGATTTGCGCTTGACCTTTTCGAGCATGGTCAAAAATAGGTCGAGGTTCTCCGCGACAGCCGAAGGGTCTGTTGTGTAGACCTTGAAGTGGTGCGGCAGACCGCCGTACTCCATCCATTCGCGGACTTTTCCCGTGCCGAAGTAGGACGCGACCACGCTCTCCACCGCCGCGACCGTGCCGAGCCGCATATGTACCAGGTCGGAGTTGCGGATGAGGTCGCGCTTGGTCGCGATGCTCGCGCCGTCCTCCCACCACTGGATGTCCAATGCCCACGCAAGCTCATCGAGCGCGGACTCCGGCAACACGTCCAGCGCGTCCCAGATTGTCAGGCTCGCCAGCTGCGGGGCGGCGCGGGTTATGGCATCGTCCACGCCCTGCGCCAGCGCTATGTCCGCTTCGTCCGCCTGCATCCATGACGGCAGCAGCCGCCGCATCTCTAGATCGGAAAGCCGCATCACGACCACCCCGCCGTGCGCTCGACCGTGTGCGTTGCCTTAGTCGCGCCGTTCCAATGCGCCACCTGCGTGGTGCCGACCGCCGTGTGGACGGGCTGCGTCACGTCGCAACGTAGAGCGCCAGCCTGCATGACGTAGGTCTTGAGCACGTCTGGATTGATGGCGCGACCAAGTACCTCGCACTGCTCGGACTTGTAGCGCTCGATGGCGCCGCCAGCCCCCTCCACCGCCTGTACCACGGTGGCTTCGTCCTCCACGGTGGTGGTGTAGGTGAGTTGGATGGTGTAGTTCACGTAGGTCGGTTTCTCCACCGTTACCACGTCCGTCATTGGACGCACCGTGCGGTCGTTGACGGCGTTTGCTACCTGCTCCACCACGTCATCATCGGGCTGCTTGCCGCCCTCCATGAGGGGGACTACCTTGACGCGCCCGTCCATGCGGCGCTGCACGGCAACGGTCACGCTGCCCTGGGACGCGAGGGAACCCGTGAGAGTGATGTCGAGCAGGCTGTCGGCGTACACGAACGTGAAGTCCGTGGCCTTGCCGTTGACGGTCAAAAGCTCGTCAGGCTCCAGCAGGTCTCCACCTATGTACACGTGGTCGCTCACGGGCTTGCACGTCTTCGTGTCGGTGTAGGTCTCACTGAACACAGCCACGTCCACGATGTCGGCGTTGGCGCTCATCGCGTGGTAGCGGTACGCCTGCTCGGGGCCAGCGGTGGAGAGCCTGTTAGGCGCCAGCTTGATGCGCTCGCGGTAGCGGTCATCGCCGTCCGTGGTGTAAGGCTCGCCGTCATCGCCGCCGCTCGTCACGGTCATGTTTTGGACGGCCTTGACATAGGGCTGGAGGTCTACCAGCGTAGCCACGTCTCCAACGAGGATACCGTTGCCGACCTCGCCCGCCGTCTCGCATTCGGCGGGAGCGGTGCCGGTGAGCTGCCCCGCGTTGATGACGCATGCCGCCGTGGTGCGGAAATAGATCGTTCCATCCGTTGTGACGCGCGTCATCGCGGGGATGGTGATGGCGCCTTGCTGCGCGGCGCTCAGCGTGAACTTGAGCGTTGTGGTCGCTGGTGTAGCCGCGATGCGCTCCACGCCAAGGCGCTCGCCTAGCGCGTCAAGCACCTTGCCGCGAGCGTAGCGCAAAAACGTCTGGCGCGATGCGTCATTGGCCTTCGCGAGGTACGTGGCAAGCACCGCCACCAGCGCTTCGCCGAAGATGCGCCGCTCGTCACCGGGGTAGAGCGCTTCGCTAACACCCTGCTCTAGGTTGACCAGCACATCGCTGTAGATGGTGGAGGTATCGACATCCACCAGATTGATTTCATCGGCCATTTTGATACCTCCTTAGTCTGAAATTGAAAGCGTGACGGCGTTGTCCCCGTCCATTCCGTCCGTGAGCACATCGAGCGTCACGTCATCGACCACAACGCGTGGCTCGTAGTTCTCAACCACCCACTGCGCGTCAGGCCGCACCCTCCACCTCTCCGTGGACGGCAGGTCGATGAGCGCTCGGTCGATGCCCTTGGCTCGCGCGTACGGCACCTCGCCGCGCACGGTGCGGACTAGGTTCAGCGCGCACACCTGCGGCCTTCCGTTACCGGTTGAAAGCATGCCCATCACATCCCCGCGTTGGTCGGAATCTTGCCGGCTGCCTGCGAGGTGGAGGGTCCGACACCCACGGCGCTGGTCGCGGTCTGCTCGAAGATGCCCGGACGAAGCGATGCCGCCGCGCCCTTCTGAGCCTTGAGTCCGCTTGGTTCCTCTGCATATTCCTCGAATTCGAGGTCTATCTTGCACTCTTGGACGTTGCCCGAGCCGTCTATAACCATGTCGGAGCATTTGGCGTCTTTCAACATGAACAGCGGCGCGAGGAATTTACGACCTCCCAGATAAAACGGCGCGTACTCGCCGACCTTGAGCCAAAAGTCACCGTACATGCTGCGTGGGTCGCGCCCGCTCGCCTGCCTGTTCGCGGTGAAGCTCACCGAGAGCGTCTGGAGGTCGTACGCCACCGTCTGCGTGGCGGGCTCGCCCTCCTTCTCCTCGTTCCGTTCCACGTTGATAGACCGTCCGCCCGATATAGACCCGAGCGGCACGATGGAATCTGGCGAGATCGTCCAGCGGATGCCGTTCCATTCGGCTTGCACGCCCATAGGCGGCACCTCCCGATTTTTAAAACGAAGCGAAATAGGCGTCTCGTGGCGTTTTGATAGCGTTTTTCGCAGTATTTAGCCCTGAAACGCGCTTAAATTGCTAATTTCGGTTGTTTTGGTTGCGTTTAATGCGGCGTGCCCGTCTCGCCGTGGACGCCGGAGTGCGTGTGTTGCTTGAAGCTCACGCCGCCGATTGTCACGTCTGTGGGGACGCTCGCCGACCACTCGCCGTCCGCGCGGCATAGCACGATTCCCGTGCCGTCCGCGAACTTGGCGCACACCACCTCATCGCCTACGGCAAGCGGACACATGCCGCCGCGCATCGAGAAGTGGAGGGGGAACGGTCGCGTGACCACGCCATCGGCAACCAGCGGAAGGACGCTCGCGGTCGAGCCGTCTATGGTGGAGACTTTCGCCTTGAAGATTGGCGGGATTTCTGCCATCAGTAACCCTCCAATGGTTTGGTCAGCCAAATCTTGCACCGGTTGTCGTAGTAATCGTGCCGCATGGCTTTTACAAACGCCTTGCCGTCCCAGCTCGCCGCCTTGTCGGCGTGGAGGGTCAGCACCGACCCCGCCGCGTACTGCCTGAGCATGCTGTCCGTCCTTATGACCATCTCCACCGCATCGCGATTGGCTTCGCGGAGCAGACCCTTGGCGAACCTCGCCGCTTCCGCAACATTGCTAATCCGTCCCTGGATGACACGATTAAGGCTCTTACCTTGTCCAGCCGTGTAGGTGGAGGTGGTGGAGCCGTCCGTGACGGTGCAGCTGCCATAGGCGAGGTTGCTGTCATCGCGGAATGTATAATCAAGCCCCGCGCGTATCTCCACCTCGCCGTTCGATGCCTGCGATTCCATCCACGGTGAGCTGTAGGCGATGAGCTTGCCATCGAAGATGATGAGCGCGGCGGATTCGAGCGTTAAGCGGCGGTTTAGAAACGCTAGGTCGCTCTCGTTGTCTTGCTCAACGTAGGCGTACTCTGGATTGTCCAGTCCGTAGCTCTCCCACTCCATGCCGTTAGTCCGCGCTATCTCGCTGACCAGTTGCAGCAGACGGACGCGCTGCCACGATCTGTTGCGGCGCTCGCGCATCGACTGCGGCGCGGGGTACGCGGTCACTTGCATCTGGCTTGACTTAGGCGTGACGTGCGCGATGTACATCTTGCCCGTGCGGGCGGCACCGTCTCTAATCTCGATGGTGTCGCCCGCCTTGGGGTTCCACTTGTCCCAGACGCCGTTGATGTCTCCAAAGTCCACTTGCAGCGAGTCCATCGCGCCATAGGCGTGCATGTCGTGCCAGCATCTGCCGACGCTAATCTCCGGATAGATGTCAACGCCCTCGTATATAACCTGCATAGGCTATCGCCGCCAAGGTGGCAGCGTGTCGGGCGTCTCCACCGTCTCCACCAGCGGCAGCTTGATTGTCTCGCCGCCATCGAAGAGCAGCACGTCTATGTAGTCGGGGTTCTCTTGCGCGATGACGTGCGCCATGGTCTCGGTGCCGTAGGCTTGCGCGGCGAGCAGGTCAAACGAATCGCCCTGCCTGCACACGTAAGCCTTGTAACCCTTGACCTCCACCTTGCGATTAGACATACGCCGCCTCCTCGCGCCGCGCCAGAGCATCCATCACGAAGTCCATGAAATCGCCCTCGCACTGCATGATCGCGGCCACGATGTCATCCTTGCTCGCGTTGCCGCGAACTATCACGTTCGGACTGAACGTCATGCCGCTGAGGTCGTAGCTGATTGACCCTCCACCGCCACCAGAGGAAGTGGATGAAGAGCCGCTGGAGCGAGCGCCGAGCATATGACCCGCCATAGCCCAGTAGCGCAGGTTTTGTGCGCGATAAGCTGGGTTGAAGCTGATGACCGCTTCCGTTGGATAGCGCGGGTCTTCGCCGGCGATGGACGGGCCAGCCGTGAATCCGCCAGTTGCGAAGCCAAGCAGGCCGCCGATGCCTCCGATGATGCTTCCGCCGATTTCCGCGAGCTTCGCGGCAGCTCGTCCAGCAAGGCTGATGATGGAGCCGAGAGCACCCAACACCGGCTGTATCGCGTTGAACAGGCCGCTGAAGAAGCTGGCAGCGGACTGGATGGGGCCGTACATGGACGCTATAGCGCTGTTGACGGCCGGCATGACCTGGCTTGCAACCGTTGTGAAGATGCTTCGCACGCTGTTCACTACGCCGAGCACGCCGTTGAAAGCTCCTATCAGCCCCATGACGATGGGCAGCACCGCCTGAATCACGGGCGTGAGGAACTGCACCGCGCTCGTGAGCATGGGGAGCACGGCAGCCGCGATGTTCGCGATGACGGAGGCTATGGGCGTGATGTAGTTGATGAGCGGGGGAAGTATCGCGGTAGCTATCGCTGAAATCAACGGGATGATGTTCGAGATGGCCGAGAATAGCGGGGGCAGAACCGCATTAGCCAGATTCGTAAGCGGAGGCCCCACGGCTTCTATGACCGGCTTAATGGATTCCATCGCGCTCGACAAGGCCGACATGACGCCGCCGGCGTCGATGTTCGGGAGCTGTATTCCGAGAGACCCGAGCGCCGACACGGCCATGTTCCAAGCCCCCGCGAGCGCTTCCGATAGCACCGGGGCTATCTTGGAAGCCGCACCGGCGAGCATATCCGGCAGCGATTCCATCATCTGCCCCGCAATCTGGTTGATGCGCGGCAGGACGTTCTTCGCCACGTTGTCTATGGACTTCACGAGGTTGTCGGTCAGCTGGGACATGTCGGCGTCCTCGTTGCCCAGACCAGTGAGCCAGTTGCTCCACGCCGCCTTCATCGAGTTCACGGAACCCTCGATAGTCGTAGCCGCCTCGTCTGCGGTGGCACCCGTGATTCCAAGGTTCTCCTGAACCGCGTGGATAGCCTTGATCACATCGCCGAACTTCTCGGGGTCGAGGGCTTCGCCAGTAAGCTCCGAAGCGTCAGCGACAAGCTTTTCCATCTCATCCTTCGTGCCGCCGTAGCCGAGGCGCAAGTTGTCCAGCATCGCGTAGGAGCCGCGCATGAGCGATTGGTACGTCGCCTGCACGGTCTCGATGTCGGTGCCCATGCGGTTCGCGTTGTCGGACATGTCCTTGATTGCCATGTCCGCTCGGTCAACCGCTGCCTGCGTATCGCCGCCGAGCGACTTCATGAGCGACGCGGAGAAGGACGTCACCTGGTCGAGGTAGGCGTTGGAAGAGATGCCTGCGGTTGCGTACGCATCGTCCGCGAGCCCTTGGATATACGGGTAGATCTCGTCACCCATGATGGCTTTGACGCCGCCCGACAACTGCTCGAAGCTCGCGTAGCTCTTTAAAGAAGCGGTGCCTATCGCGGCGGCGGCGGATGCTGCCGCTCCGGCTACGGCGGTTGCCGCCTGTGCCGTGACCTTCAGCGCCGCCCCACCCATGTTCATCAGCCGCTTGTTTGCCGAGCTGGTCATCTTCTCGGCTTTGTTGAGAGCAGCGCTAACGGACGGATCCATCTTTCCGAGCAGCTTGATGGTGGCTTGCAGCTCCCTGCCCTTGCCCATCTCGTCCACCCCCTATGCTGTTATCAATGTCGGCGGCGCGGCGACCTGAACTTCTGCCGCGATTGCTCCGCCTTAATCTTCTTTTCGATTTGCTTCTGCTCCTCCTCGGCGTCCTCCACCGCTTCTGAAAGCTCGCGGAAGAAGTCGAGCATGCCCATCTGCCTTATTTCGCGGGGGCTTTCGTTGAAGCATTTTGCGTAGGCTCGGACTCCTCGCCTGACTGATCTAGCGTCAGGCCCTCCAAGGCACCCAAGGTAAAAAAACGTCCAGCCGCCGACATGGCCATCGCATCTTTAAGGCACAGACGGTCGAGGTCGGTGGAGTCGAGCGATTGGTCAGCTGCCATGGCCGCTTGGTAAGCGACCTGCAGGTGCAGCGCCGAATCGTTCTCTGACATGATGATTCCGATGTTGCCCTTGTGGCACTTAGCCGCCGCATCGGTGGCAGCCAAGAAGCCCTCCACCGTCACCGAATCGAAGTCGAGGTCGATGTGGTCACGCTCGGAGCCGTTGACGGTCAGGGGCTTGGACAATTTGACTGTTTGCACGATTAGCTCCTTTAAAAAGGAGGGGCGTCCCGAACATGTGAGACGCCCCAGATGGTCTATGAGGTAGTGGAGGGATTAGAGCAGCTCCACCACTGCGCTGCCATAGTCCGTGCCGTTCGCTCGGAAGATGTCGTTGAGCTGGTCGATGAGGAACATCTCCTCGCCGTCCACGAACAGCTGGTAGCGGGTAACGCCAAGCGTCAGCTCGTTCTCCTGTGCGCTGCCGACCTCCACGGAGAGACCGGGGATGGTCTTGGGCGTGGCGCGGAGGAAAGCCTTGCAGCCGACGGTGCGCGAGGTGCCGTCATTGGACAGCACGTCTTGAACCCAGCGAACCTCCACGTTGTGCGTGCCGAAGGCCACGGCCTTCTTCATGCCAGCGTCGGGGCCAGCGAGGGTCACGGTCGCTTCCATAGCCTCCACCTGCGCGGGGATGGGGGTCTCCACCGTGCCGCCAGCCTTGAGCTCGGAGGTAACGGGGGTGACCTCGGGCAGGGTCACGGTGGCGTTTTTCGCGACCAGAGCGCCGTCCACGTAGACGGTGTTGGCAGCGACCGCGCCTACGATGTCGAGCCATGCCATTAGTTATCACCTCCGAAGTAAGCGGAAAAGCCCTCGTCCGTGTAGGAGACGTAGGCGGTGGCGGACTTGAGCGGCGGGGTCGGCGTGACCTGCATGTCCCACCTAAAGTCACCGTTCATCAGGTTGCTCACGGGGTTCTCGGTCTCCTCGAAGTAAATCCTCGGCTTGCCGATGAGCGCGCCGACCGTCACGTAGGCGTCAAGCTTCTCCTGCTCACGGTTGACGATGCGGTCTTTGAGGGCGCGGGTCATCGGGCCATCGATCTCGGGACTCCACTCGGCCTGGAATCCGTTTGTGATGTGCATGAGCATGCGCATCGAGGTCGCGAAGATGGCGCGGGCGTCCACGGTGGGGTCGCCGAAAGCGTACGCGGCGGTGTGGCTGCCCCACAAGACCCACTCCCCCGCCCAGCCGACCACGGTGGTGATGCCGTGTTCGTTGAGCTGGTTGGCGGTTTGCTGGTCGAAGCCGCGGTTCTTGCTGTTGTCACCGAAGAACTGCTTGACCACGGGAACGGCCTTGTTGGAACAGGATTCGAACGGCACGCCCTTGTGCTCTTGGTCGATTTGCTGGGATGCAGCGACCACGAGCGAGGACAGGTGGAATCGGCGGTCGGACTTGTCCACGGCCATGGGCCAGCAAACGATGGAGCGCTCGGAGTCGAATCCGTTCTTGGCCTTCCAATCGTTCGCTTTGGCGATGGTGTCCACTGCCTGCTTCGCGGAATCGACCACGGGCAGGTCAGCCACTACCATGGCGTCCCAGTGGCCGTTAATCTTCTGCGCGGCGCTGACCAGTGCGGCGTACACGTCCTTGTCCTGCGACCAGCCAGGTGCGGCGATGAGGTTGGGCACCACGAAAAGGTTCTGATAGACCAGACGAATGGCCGCGATGCCGCTGTACTCGCCGGTCTCGGACGCCATGCCGATGACATCGGCGGAATCAACGGTGGAGCCGTCCATCTCGGTATAGGTCACCTTGATGTTGCCGTCAGCGATGGTCTCGCCGACCTTGCTGATGACGACCGTCTGCGCCGTGGCGTTATAGAGGTAGCCCACGGTGTAGTCCGTGCCCTCGTTGTACGTGGTGGAGCCAGCCTCGTTCTTGACCTTGAGCGTGTCCAGCACGATGGTGTCGCTCGTGAAGCTCGCGCGGCCCTTGGCCATGGCGATGGTCTTCTCGGTCTCGGGAGTCTTCTTGTGCCGCGCGGGGTCGAGCACGTTGATGACGTAGATCGGGCCAACGCCGTCTCCACCGTTGTCAAAATGCGCGGCGATGGCTTCGCAGAGCGTGTAACTTGCGAAGTCTTGGCTGTAGCCGACCTTGGCCTTGGCGTCGGCCAGCGAGGTAATCTTGACGGGGTTGTTCACCACGTCCTTCTCGGCGTAGCCGCGCACCAGACCAACGGGCGCCGTGCCGATGTAGACTGGCACCGTCTCGGACGTGACGGTCTTCTTCACGATGCTCGCATCGATGTGGCCGTACGCGCCGTGCAGATAGGTATCTGCCATTTGCGCACCTCCTTGTGCGTTCGTATTTGATTAGAGAAATTCCTGATAGTCGATGTTCTCGGCGGTGGCTTGCTGCACTGCCACGTCAACCCAACTAAACCAGTAGGGATATAGGTCGAGGATCGCGCCCTGTTCCGAATATGGCCCGAAGTTGATAGGCTCGCCGCGCACGGGGGTCACGCCCTCGCCGTATGCGGCGTGCGTCCTTAGCTCTCGGAGCAGCGTGTCCGCGAAGTTCCACGCATCCTGCCAGCATTCCTCGTACTGCGGCGCGAAGTCCCTGTCCTCTCCGCGGACGTATCCGACCTCGGACGGATGCCAAACATCGCGCCCGTGGATGCCGGGGTTCCACACGCCCAGATGCAGGCGGATGTGGAGGGTCTGCCGCATGTTCGCGGCGTCTTCCTCACCGTCCAGTACCTGAACCATGATGCCCGGATGCGTCGTCTCCACCTGGGGTGGCAGCTGAGCGCGGTCAGCAGGCCAGTACATCCCAAGGACAGCTGGATGCACGAGCCTGTAGTCGTAACCGTCCGCGCTCTGCTGCATGGCGGGATTGGTGGAGTTGTCGGGCGGGGCTTTAAGGGTGACCTTGGGGCACACCTCGACTTTGAGCCAGTCCATCAACATGTTGACCGTCTGCACCACGCTCATGTCTCCACCACTCCTTTACTCGTAACGGACTAGGCCGATGGTGGTCAGTCCCATGTCCTCGCGGTAGCTGGATACGCCGTACGCGATTCCGTCCACCACCATGTTGCCGCCCACGGGAGTGCGCCGCTGGAGCGCATCGCTCTTGACGTACAGCACGTGCGTGGCGGCGGGGATGCCCATATCGCGGTCTCCGTCATCGCGCTCGGACTCGTCCAGCACGCCGACCATCTCGATGCCGTCAACGGTCAGGACGTCAGCGAACTCGTCCATGTCGAGGAAGACCTCGGCGAGGTCGCGGTACACGTCCAGCTTGAACGACATGGTTACACCGCCTTGATGGCGGCGATGATCTCGGCCTTGCGGGATTTCGCGTCAACCTCGATGCCGCGCTGCTCGGCGTAAGCGATTAGCTCGGCCTTGGTCATGGATTCGAGGTCTTGCGTTTCCTCCACCTGCTCGGGCGCTTCCTCCACCTCATCTGTGGTGGTGGGAGGGGTGGAAGGTTCCGCGACCACGAACTCCGCGATGCGGTCTACCTCCACCAGCCTGCGCTCTAGGTCGGGGTCGCATTCCAGCGTCTCGCCCGCCTTGTAGGGCACGCGGAACCGACCATCGTAGTAGATGAACGTGCCCTTGATGATGCGCACCATATGCACGCACCTCCTTTACTAGGCCAGCAGGCTCGTTGCGCTGATGAAGGGGTTCTTGTTGACGGGCACCAGCAGCGGGCGCGCGGTCAGGGTCAGCGTGCGGACGCCGCCCTCGGCGCTGGAGATGTACTGCGGAACGCGCGAACCGGTGTAGGTATGGAACTCGCCGTCGGCCTGCTCGACCTGGGAGACCGCGCCGTAGAGCGTGGTGCCTGCGCCGGGGGCGGTCATGACGCCCGTGCCCTTGGCGATGTACTGCGCGACCTTGCCCTTGTCATCGGTGTAGGTCTTGTTGTAGCTGATGATGTTGATCATCTGGCCGTAGATGTTGAGGACGGCCACGGTCGCGGCGCTCGGGTCATCGAAGCTGGGAGCGACGTTGCCCATCTCGAAGCGGCGGATGTCGAGCAGCTTCTGCACCTGCGCGTTGTTGATGATGGCGGCGGCAACATCGGGGCTGCATACGAAGTCAGTGGCGGGCAGTCCCTTGGAGGTCAACGCGTCCGCCATGGATGCGAGGTCATCGATGATGGTTGCATCGCTCGCGCCCCACTTCTTGGTGAAGGTCATGGTCGCGGGGTTGGTGTCCTCGTCGTAGAAATGGATCTCGGAATCGATGGTGTTGGTCGCGTCATCGCCGATGGCCTTCATGATGCAGCCGTTGGTTGTCACGACCTCGGCGGCCATGGCTTCCTCGCGGCGGGTGATGGCGTGGTCGAGCTCGGTGAGGTCGCGGACGGCGAGCACCTGAGCGCGCTGCTCGGGGGTGAGGTCACCGTAGATGGACTCGCCAAAGCCGCGCTTGGTGATGTCATCGATGGAGATTGGGCGCTTGGGGGCTACCTTCGCGGGCATGAAGGACTTCATCTGCTCGCCCTCGCGGGTGAGGGTGACGCCGCCCTTGCGGGGAGCGACGAACGGAGCCAGTCGCATATCGCCGTCGCGGTACTCGACCAGGACGGACTCGGACGCGAAGTTTGAGCCAGCGGTCGCGGGGAAGTAGCGATCGCGCAGGAAGGAATGGGCGGGGTCGATGCCCTGCACCGCCATGAGCAGGCGCGTGGTGCTGTAAACGTCAAGTGCCATGTTGCACTCTCCTTTCGTTGGTTGTTTAGAGGACGTCCTCGGTCTGGATGCCGGACTTGCGCAGGTACTCGATGTCGGCTGCGGCGAGCTGGTAGGTGCCGTCCGTGATGAGCTTGTTGCGCGCGAAGCAACCTGCCTTGTAGGCTTCGGCGGTCTGGGCTGCGGCGCCGGTCTTAACGTCATCGGCGAGGATGTACACGACCTCGTTGGTCAGCGCTGCGGCAACGGCGTCGCACTCACCGCCAGCGGCGGCGGCGCACACGACGGTGCCGCGCTTGAGGGTCTTGTTGGCCGCGACCGTGATGGTGGAGGTCAGCGGCGCGGGCTCGGTGCCGACGATAAGGCCGTCGTAATCGTGGGTACCGACAACAGAATCAATTCGGGTAGCTGCCATGGTTAGGCTCCAATCTTTTTAACGTATGCGATGGCATCGGCGACCTCCGCCTTTGCCTTGGCTTCATCGTCCTCTTCCTCGGACGGCTCGGGTGCGGCGGGGACGTCCTCCGCGCCGCTATCGTCCTCGTCCTCCTTGGCGTCAGCCACGTAGGCCGCGCGCGCCTGGGCGTCTCGCTGCATGGCGGCGAGGGCGAGCTGGGCTGCGTCCATGGGGTTGGCGTACTTGGCGTCCTCCACCATGTCGGCGGGGACGGACGCGGCGATGCCGTCGATGGCGGCGATGCGCTCGCGCTCTGCGGTTGCTGCGGCGCCAGCGATCTCGTCCACGAGGTCGGGACGCGCGGCGCGCAGCTCGGTGAGGGTCAGGCTTTCGAAGTCCATTTCCTCCCCTTTCTCTTCTGCCGCCTGCGGCGGCGCTGCTGAAATATGTGCATCGGTGGCGGGATTGGCCCCCGTCTCCGTTGTCACCTGCTTGGTGGTCGGCTGCTTGCCCTTGGTCGCGTCCATCGCCGCTGCGATGCGCGATACCGGCATGTTTTTAAATGCGCTCACGTCATGGTGCAGGCCGTTGGTCACGATGCCCTCGCCGTCCTCGTCCACCTCGGTGGTGGAGGTAGAGGACTCGTCCAGCGTGTCCGCGAATCCGGCGTCCACGATCTCGTCTCCGATGAGCCATGTCTCGGCTTCGACAAGCTCGACAAGCTCGGCGATGTCGCGGCCAGTCTTGGCGGCGTACACGTTGACGATGGACTTGTTGCATGCGTCTATCTGGCTGCACATGGTGGTCAGGTCGGCGGAGTTGTAGTAGCCGAACAAAAACGCAGCCGCGCTGTGCACCATGAAGATGGAGCCGGGCATGACCACGACCTCGTCACCCGCGCACGCGATGACCGATGCGGCGGATGCGGCGATTCCCTCAACCTTCACGGTGATGGTGGCGGGGAGCGCCTTGAGCACGTTGTGGATTGCCAGACCAGCAAAGAGGTCTCCACCGCAACTGTTGAGGTGGACGGTGATGTGGCTCGCGTCCTTAATCTCGTCCAGCTTCTCGTTGAACTCCTGAACGCTGATGTAGACGCCGTCCATCGATTCGCCAGACCAGTAGTCCTTTGGCGATTCCTCCATGACCTCGCCGTAGAGGGTTATCTCGGCTTCGCCGCCCCCGAGGTTCGCCACGTTGAACACGGGCGTGATGGGCTTAGCTTTATTCGGTTGGAACAGTCTGGGCATTCTCGCCCTCCTTTGTTAAATCAGTGGTTGGGATTGCGTCCGCCAGCGCTTGGTTCTCGCGCGCCAGCCTGCGCACGTTGCTGTCCCAGTCGCTTCCGTTGATACGCACCGCCGCCGCTTCGCGCGTGGTGATGCCCGCTTCGATGGCGGACAGCTCGGCGTTTATCTCCTTGGTGGGGTCGAGCTGGCCTGCGGACGGGCCGATCCATTCGCACGCGGTGTACGCGCGTCTGATTAGCGGGTCTGCGAAGAAGCCCGGCGCGGAGATTCGACCGCTCGCCACAGCTTCGGTGAGGAACAGCTCCCACACGGGCTGGCAGAAATCGGAGACAAGCCAGCTGCGGCGCATCTTGAAGCCCTTCCACGCTTCCATGAGGGCGGCACGGCTCGCCGAGTAGGACGAGTTGAAGCTCTTCATGAGCAGGTCTGCTGGAATCTCCACCGCCGCGCCTATCTGCTCTGCCATGGCTCGCATGAACACGTCGAAGCCCGCGTTCGGGTGTGCGGGGTTTGCGAATACGACATCCTCGCCAGGCTCCATGTAATTGATGGTGTTCGGCCCAAGCTCGTATTCGTTCGGGTCGTTTGACACGTAATCGCCGTCCGTCCCCTCGCCGCCGCCGACCTCGTTCCACGGGTTATCGATGGGGTTCTCCACCTTCACAAAGGCGCTGAAGCTCGCCTGCACGATTGCCGCGTCAAGCTCTGCCTGCGTGTATCGGCGGGTTTGCAGCAAAGGCTCGATAGCCTGCGCCAGCATGGACACGCCGCGGTACTGGTCTGGTCGCTCCGCCTCCATGATGTGGAGGATGTTTGGCTGCCCCGTCTTCTTGCCGAACGCCTGCACGCGCGTCCATTGGAGCGGTTCGCGGTAGAACTCTTGCGGGTATCCGTTGCATATGTGGTACGCCACGGCGCGGCCAGTCGAATCGACCTCCACACCGTCATAGATCGCGTTGCCGTTGTCGGGGTTGCGCCCCTCGGTGGAAGATGCCACGGGCACCCCCATCATCGCGGGGGTGGAAACGCGGTCGGCTTCGATGACGTGGAGCCGCAGGGTGTACGGGCGCATCGGCGAAGCCTTGCGATGTTTAATCAGCGCGAACACGTCCCCGCTCATGAGCTGTGATTGCATGATGAGCTGTTGGAGTTCATAAAAATCGTTAAGCCCGAGCGCGTCGCAGGCGATTCTGTCCTCAGCCCACAGCGCGAACTCTCGCCGCGCCGCATCCTGCCATGCATCCGCCGCCGCGTCATCCATCCGCAGGTACTCGCGGTCGATGCGGGGGCGCGGGACAACGCCGGTTCCGACCACATTGGTGCGGGCTGTTCGCACGGCGCTGGTGGCTATCGGCGCTCCCATGTACAAGGCTCGCGCACGGTTGCGCAGCGCATAGTTGTTGTCATCGATGTCGCGCTGGGCGCTGCCGCTGGACACACGAAAGCCCTTGAGCGCTCGGCGGGTGCCGCTGGCGCCGCTGTCTCCGTAGCCCGATGCGCGGACGGGCGCGGCGGTGCCGTGGACGTTGGGCTTGCGTTTCTGCTTGCTCACTCCACCACCTACCAATCCCTATACACCACGCCGACCGACTTACGGCGCGAACCGCCAGCCAGCTGGGCGTCGATTTCTTCCAATGCTTGCTCAAGCGCTGCGATCGCTTTGCGAACCTCGGCGAGGTCTGCGTTGTACCGCGCGAGGTTTCGGCTGCCGATGCCGTAGCTCTGCACGCCGCCAGCTAGGATGTCGGCTTCCTTTTGCAGGTATGCTTCGTACCGCTTTTCATAGACCTCGCGGCGCTTCTCCAGCCTTTTGCGTTGCACCTCCACCACCTACCAATCCACGGAGCGGGTTTTGCGCCCGTTCCGTCTTCGTCTGGGCGCGGGGTGCGCCGTTTCTTGCGTTTTGCTATCCGTACGGGCGCGGAAAAGCGCGTCCATGTCGGGGTTCAGGATTTTTAGCGCCGCCATCGCGTAGTTGCGGCAGTCCAACGGCTCGTTTCGCTCATGCCCCGGTATCTTTTCCCAGCGCCAACGGTTGCCTGTGGAGCCAGTCGTTAGCACCATGCGTTCGCTGAGCAGGCCGTTGAAGTAGTTCTCGTCGTAGCCGCGACCGCGCGGGAAATGTGCGAAGTTGGGGCCGTGTTCCTGCACCTTCAAGCTCGACATGATGGACGATTTGCCAGCGTCCACGCCGATGGTGTAGAGCCAGCACGTGGCGCGTTTGTCGCGTATCGCGACCTTGGTTGGGATGGAGGTGTAGGGGATGCCCTCGCCGCCCTTGCCTTTAATCGCGAAGACGCGCGAGCCCTGCCTTGCGCGGCACCGCTCGTATACCTCCTGCGTGTAGTGTCCGCCTGAGTCAACGCAGGTCATCGAGATGCGGATACCTCCACCGTCCCTGTACCTGTAGACGTGCTCCACCACGCCATCGAGACGCTGCCAGACCTCGTCCGTGTCCGGCCTGCCCATGATGACGCCCTTCTCGATTCCCCACGTCTCGCCCCATTGGCCGTGACCGACCACCTCGTATTCGAGACGGTTGTCCTGCGTGTCCACGCCGCACGTAAGGCACAGCACGCCATCGGGAAGCTCCACCTCTGTGCCGTCTGGGCGCGTGCCGTAGTCCTCGCGGCGGGCTAGCAGCTCGTCATCTGATGCGAGGTCTCCACGGTCTTCCCAGAGCTTGCCGAGAAGCGTGTTGTAAACGACTTGGAGCTTCTGGGGGTCATCCTTGGCTTCGAGGAAACGTATAACGATCCGTTCCCACGGCACCCATGGACTTGCGAATGCGTTGAGCCAGAACGACCTGATGCCCTTCTCCTCGTAAGCGCTCGGGTTGTCTGCCCTCCACTTGTGCGGAGCGTCCCGCACCTCCTGCTCGGATGACAGGCAGCCGCATGACGGGCAGCACCATTCAACGCCGCCTTTCAGATGCCAGACCTTCTTGCCGTTGACCGTCTCGCTCCACGGGTCGAAGCGTATGTAATCGAAATCTACGTCATGCCATTCGCCGCAGTGGGGGCATTGGACTACCCAGCGCTCCTGCGTCCCGCCGGCGTATGCCGTCTCGATGTTGCTCGCGCCCTTGATTGTTGGGGTGGAGACCTCCACGCTCTTGGCGTTGTAAAACGTGGTCTGGCGTGCTTCAGCCAGCGCCCACGGGTCTCCTTCCTTGCCCGCGCTTTTCGCCCAACGGTCGCGTTCGTCACCGAAGATGTAGCGCGCGGGGGTGGAGGCAAGGGCGGACGGGGCGTTGGAGCCTGTCAGCATGAGCATGCCACCGGGAAACGATTTTTGAAGCACGGTCTTCGATGCCTTGCTGTCGCGCACGTCATGCACCTTGCGTTTCAGGCGCGGGCAGTCGCGCAGCATCGGCGCGATGCGTAGGCGCGAGAACTTCTTGGCGTCATCCAGCGTTGGATGGACGAAGATGACCGTGCCGGGGTCTTGATCCATGACGTAGCCGAGCGCGTTAAGCTCCACCTCTGTCTTTCCGACCTGAGACGCAGCCACGATGACCACCTTGCGCACCTTGGGGTCGCTGAATGCCCGCATCGGCTCGCGCATGTACGGGGTTCGGCTCGTCCTCCACGGGCCGGCTTCGGCTGAGCTTTCGGCGGACAATCTGCGATGCCTGTCCGCCCACTCGTCCACGCTGATGTTCTCAGGCGGCTCGAAGTGACGCACCGCGCGGGAGATCGTGCGGTTCAAATCACGTATCGCTTGGCTCTTCGTCTTCATCGGTCGAAGCTATCCAGCCTTTCCGTTCGCGCACCATCTGCGCATACACCTCGGGGTCGTATTCGTATTCGCTGAGCGAATCAAGCACTTGGCTCATCTCCGCTTGCAGCAACGCACTAATCTCCTGCGCCGTCTTGCACCGCGCAGCGTCCACCGCCACGCGACCGGGCACGGCGAGCAGCATCGAGCGCACCGAGTACACCAGCGCCGTGACCGCGCTCTCCACGTCCTCGGCTGAATGCATGCGACCTTCCAGCTCGGCGAGCTTCAATGCTTCTTGGTCTGCCTTGGCTCGCTTGTAGTCGGCATCTGCTTGGAGCTTCTTCTTCTCGGCTTCGGCGTCTCCCGCTCCCCTGCCCTTGGCGTTCTCCACCGCGAATGCGATGTACGCCTGGATGGTCTCATCGAAATCGTACTTGGCGGGCTTGCCCTCGGCGCTCAGCACGCCCTCGGTCACGAGCTGGTTCACCCGCCGCTCGGTCAGGCCGAGCGCGTGGGCGATCCTCCGCACGCCGACTTTCTCGGACATAAATCCCCCTTTGCGGGTAGGAATCAGGGTATTTCAAATTTTTGAAAGTTCGATTTATTTTGCGCTCGAAAGCGCCGCACGGGTCGACACCGCTGACAGAACCTATCGACCTGCGAGAACGACGGTCAGCATTGCGACAGGCGGTAGTTCAGCTTCTCATGCATGAGCTTCGCCAGCGCCTTCTGGGTCGTTCCGTATATGTTCTCGTTGGTGACCATCTGCGGTATGGACAGCGTGGTGGCGGCCTTGTGCTCGGCACCGGGATGGACGTATGACTTGCGCCCGCCCTTGGGGCCGTTGGACTTACCGCCCTTCGCCCTCATAGTCGTTCCACCGATTCGCTGCATAGGTGGCTTGATGCCGCCCATGTACATGTAGGGCGACTTGGCGGAGTACGCGCCGCCCATGCTTCCCGGCTTGCCCACAGGGGCCATGGCCTTCTTGTGCCCTTTCAGGATCTCCACCTTGATGGTGTATCGGCGTCCGCCCGCTGGTGCCGCAGCGGGCGCGGGCTTGAAGTGGAGCACCGTGAGCATGCGGCTGCGATACGTCATCTGGAAGTCGCGCACGCCCCCGGTGATGGAGCACCTGCCCTGGAACCTCTTGGAGTTGGGGTTGATCTCGCCCTTGGCTATCTTGTAGCGCCCCGTGGTGATGTCGGCCACGGTCTTCGGCGCTGAGCGCTTCATGTCGGTGATGGTGCGGTTCATCGCCTGCGCGTACTTGTCGCCCTTCTTGGTGAGCTGCTTGCTCAGCGACTTGACGTCTATCGTCGCGCTCAACTTGATACCGGGCACGCGCTCCACCTCCTATGTATATGGAAAAGGACGGGCTCGGATGTGCGTCCGTTCGTCCCGTCCTTTGACCATCGCGCTTACTCGCGCACCTTAGTTATATCAGCGATTCGCGTTTAGCGCCGTCCAACATCTGCCAGATTATCTAGATTCGTCCAGGCTGTCTATTTTCGTCCAGAATATTTATTTTCGCGCAGCGCCCCGCCCGTCTCCACGGTGGACGGGGAGGGGATGAGCCGCGCAGCGCCACGGTGTCGGCGCATGAAAAAAGCCCCCGCGTCTCCACGGGGGCGGTCGGCTAGGCCTTCTTGCTCTCGCGTTCCATATCCTCGCGGATGAGGCGCTTTACATACGTGGCGAACGCGCCGCGCGTGTCAGCGAACGCCAAGAGGTCGGCGTCGGCCGGGTAGAACGCGACCATCTTGCGCGTCACGTTCTCGCGCACGTATTTGGCGGACGCTCGGCGCTGCGCTTCGGATTGAGCCATGGCTACAACCTATCCTTCATCGAGTGATATATCCTGTTGACGATGAAGGCCGCAACGAATGCGATGACGAAAGTCTTCATTGATTCCTCCACTCTGCTATCATGAAAAGCGAGGGGGTCGGTCGCATCGACCCCGTTCGATTAAGACCTCTTGAAGTGCTTGCCCGAGCGTTTAGAGGTCTTTTCTTTTAGCGCTTGGAGCAGCTCGCCCATCGCCGTCCCCATGATGGAGCCGACAAAGCACCAAAAGAACTCTTGCTTCCAGTCCAATAGGTTTCCCCCCCCTTCGTTACCTCGCGTTTGACAACTACATTATATAACGCTGCCGTTATATATGCAAGCGATAATTGCAACATTTTCGCAGCTAGATAGCAGAAAAGCCCCGCAGGCAGATGCCCACGGGGCGCGAGGTCTAGCCGACCACTTCGAATTGCAGCGGGGGTTGGTATGCCGGGGCGCAGTATCGACGTGCCATCCACTCCAGCCCTTTCGGCGTCACGAGCGCGTAGGGGTCGCGCACGCGGCGCTCGCCGTCCGGCGCGGTGAATGACGTGGCGATGTTGGTCAGGTAGCCGCGCTCCACGGCCCTTGCCGTGGCGCGGTTGGTGCGCTGCTCCATCATGTGGTCTACGCGCAGGAGCTGGAACAGGCGGCGGCGGGACATGGAGCCGTCCAGTTGGCGCAGGAGACCGGATGCCTGCGTGATCGTGTACGCGCCGTCGGCATCGAGGAACGCGTCGGCCATAGCGGCCTTCGGGGCGAGGACGGCGTTCTCCCCCGCCAGCATGTCGATGTCAGCGCGCTGGCGTTCTATGGTGTCGCGTGCTATAAGGATGGCGCGCGCCATGGTCTGCTCGGGCGTCTCGTTTGGAACCTCCACCATGTAGCCGCCGCGCTTGCGGATGGACGGGAGGACTTCGTGTGTGACCCAGCGCTGGAATGCCTTGGCTTCCGGCTTGCGCGAGCGCATGACCAGTTTGTAGAAGCCGGGTTCAGACACGATAAGCGGCGCCGAGCCCTTACCCTCCCAATTAGGGAGACTTAGAACTTCATCATCATCAAGTCCACGGCCATCTTCGCGCAAATGGTTTGTCGCGATACCAAGCGCATCGCAAACGTCCTTCGCCACGAACCAAGGCTCGCCCGTGTCATCGCGCAGAGCTCTGATGACCCCGAACTCTTCATTTTCAAATGGTATGATTGATGACGCTGCATTCATATGCAGCTCCTTTCTGGGTCGATGAGACCCTGCCACGGGGCATCCGAGTATCTTGGTGGATTGGCGGATGCCCTATTTTTTTACGCGGACTTCCCGCGTTCAACGTCCTCTTTGACGAGGCGCTTCAGATACCTCGCCTTGTTCTCCACCTCCCCCATGCGCTTGTATAGCTCTGGTTCTGTCTTGCGATTGAAAGCCACGGTCGCGCGGATCAAGTTCTCCGCGTCGTAGCGAACCTTCGATGGATACGCTGCCACGTGTACCTCCTTTGTTGTTTACAACCATACTTCAACAGATACCTCGGGGAACCACCGCTCGCCGAGACGAGAAACGACGGCGGCGCAACCGTATACCTGCTGCATAGAAGGTTTTCTATTACGTTGATTTTGTGATTAAGTATGTATATAAGCCGTTCGCGGATTATGCATTGATTAGAACAGCGCCGCCTGACCCATGCCGTCCTTGGCTCGCGCGATTCCCACGGAGTCCACCCATTCGAGGGCGCGTTGAAGCTCGATGTAGGCTTGGCTGCGAGAGATGTACAGCGCGCAGGCCAGCGTGTCTATGGTCATGTCCTCGATGTAGTAGAGTTCGAGCGCATCGCCCCAGAGGGAGTGGTGCGGGTTGGCGGCGCGCACCCCGCGGCACACGGCGCGGGCGTCCTCCACCACGGCGAGCATGTCGGAGCGCTCGCGGCGGAAGCGCTCCTCCATGTCCATGCGCGAGTCGGTGAGGACGCGTGCGTCCGTGCAGCCCGAGCCATGCCCGATGGAATCGTAGGACTGCGCCTTGCAGGTCTCGCGGGACAACATCGCCTGAACCATGTAGGGGTGGCGCTCGATGCGGCGCACGGTGTCCCGCGCGATCTCGAAGTATTCCTCTGCTGTCAAATGGACGCACCTCCGTTAGTCGGCACATTATCCCACGTTCGAATAGGGAAATGCAAAGGACGCCCAGCTAGACAACCAAAAGACCAGCGGTGCAACGGGCGAGGTGGAGCAGCGCGTTGAGCGCGATGAGCAGCGCGATGAGCTTGCCGACGAGCTTCATGAATTCGTCCATGCTTCACCATCCCATCCCCGCGACCATGCGCCCCATCGCGATGTCGGCGATGACGAGCGCGAGCGCGGACGCGATGAGAAGCAGCGCGGCGGTGATGCCGACCATGACCGCGCGGAAGATGCGGAATGCGGTCGGGGTGGGCTTCATGTGGAGTGGTTCGTGCCTGCGTGTCATGACGCATCAACCGTCTTGTAGACGTATCCATTGATTGGCTTGCCGGTCTTTATGTGGCTCGCGATCGTGTTGCGCGTGCATCCGGCAGCTACTGCCGCAGCCTGCTTGCTTGCATACCTCGCGCCGTCCGAGCGTATGATTGCATGGGAGTTACCGCTCGTTATTTGCTTATCAGGCCGCCTTATCCATTCTCTAACGAGCTTTTCTGATACCGGCCTTCCAATACATGTACAGCGTTTGGCGATGGTCTTGAGGTCAACACCTTTATTTGAAAGCTTGACCGCCAGTTTGCGCTGCTCTTCTCGCTCCATCTGCTCGTATGCGAAAAAATCATCTAGTTCCATTCGATTCCTTTCTGGTTCGCGGTTTGCCGCGCTTGAACTCGCCGGCGCACTTCTTCGAGCAGCAGCGCGAGGGGTTGCCGGGATTGGTCGGCTTGAACGTCTTGCCGCAGACCGGGCACACGCGCTCGCGCCCGGTGATGGAGCGCACGCGGTCGTTCAGGCTCATGATGTTGAGCGCCGTTTCAAACGTCTCGCGGTCGGAATAGGTCAGCTTGTAGGTCGTCATCTTCGCGTGCTCGGAATGTGAGAGCCGCGCGAGGTTGGACGGATCGCAGTTCAATTTGTCCCCGTCCAGGAACACGATGACGTCATCCGATGTGAGCTTAACTCCGTGCGTCCGCTCGTAGACCAGCCGCTGTTTGAACTCGAACGTGTTGGGCTTGCCGGGCTCGCGCCGTTCGCGAACCTTGACCTCGATGTAGCCGTCCACGTTGACGCGCTCGTAGCCCATGGGTCTGGTGTTGCGCGGGATGCCGTTCTTCTTGAATCGCGTAGCCTTGGTGCGCTCGATCGCTTCCGGCGTCATCCATTCCGTCTGCGGCCTGCCCTTGTTGCGCGATACATGACCCTTGACGAATCGACCGCCGACCGTGCCGGACTTTATGCCGAAGCGCGTCTTGAAGTTCGCGACCTGCGTCACGCGAAGCTCCACGCCCCAGCGCTCCTTGAAGGCGGCGATTGTCTCCTGTTCGGAATGGCCGGGGATATAATCGGCCATCCACTCGCACCATTCGGGGTGCGCCGCCCAGCTCACGGCGCCGGTGTTGCGATGCACGCCGAGATCGTTGGCACGAGCGGTGAGCGTGGTCGGCTTGATGGGGCGTCCGAAGCGTTCCTCGAACAGCCGCGCCGTCTCCTCCACCTTGCGGTGGGGGTAGTTCGCGCGAATCCACTCGTCCTCGGCGGGGTCGTTGCGCCTGCGTCCCATCAGAATCCCTCGGGGAGTTTGGGATGGTTGACGGTAGCCCTGTCGAGGTATTCGGTTGCCTTGAGCGAGTTGGCGCGCGATGTGTTTATCTGCTGGGCAACGTTTGAAATGGCCTTCGCTCGCCTTATCTCCTTCTCCAGCTGCTCGTCCGTGAGCGATTCGTCATCGAGCCGTTCCAGCTCGGCGAACAGGTGGTTGTCGAGGTCTATCTGGCGGTTCTTGATTGCCATTAGTTAAAGTCCTTCCTGTATGCGTACTAACGCGTGGCACGGCATCCACGTGCGGTTGCCCTGCGTGTCGGTTATCTGCACCTCGCAGCGGTCGGGATGCAGCGCCTCCACCTTATACATGCGCATGCCCGGCTCGCCCGCTATCGCCACCATGTCCACGCGATGCGCCGCTCGCCCGTCCGCGTATGTCGGCTGGCGCCTGCGCGACTCGTTGACGATGCAGTCGTACGCCTGCTCGCCCTTGGGGAGCCTGCCCGTGCTATCTGCCATCGGTATCAGCCTTCTTAGAGAGGTCGAGGAGCATGTCACGCGCCGATGTGAGCTTGTGCATGATGACCTCGCGCTCGTAGCTGTAGGGCAGCCGCAGCACCTTGTCCAAGACCCTGTTAAGGTCGAGCGCGATGATCTTGGCAGCGAGCCACGTCTCAATCGTCCGCATCGTCCGTTCCCTCCACCTCATATTCGCCGATAAGCAATTTGTTGCAGATTCGTCGTATCTGCTGGAGCCTCGGCTTGTAATCGTCTGGCATGCGACCGAGTCTGTAGACGTCCATCTCCATGCCGCATGCCAGCTCGGACAGACGGTAGACCGATTCATTGAGCGTCATCGTCTCCACCTCCTAGTAATCGGCCATGCGGATGAAGTTGAAGTATGGATCGATAATCGAGCTCTTAGGAATCGCTATATTGAGCCCGCAACCCCACGCCCTGTTCCCCGAGCTTGTTCGGACGTTGACAGCCGCCATGCATCTATCTGGGTCGCACGGCAGATAGCTCGGTGCGCCGTCAGCGCCTACCCCCGACATAAGCGGGCATATGGTCTCCAGGTCTTTACTGTCCGTCATATCCTCCACCTCCAAATAAGACGGGAGCGCCGTTTTAGACGCCCCCGCGATACGTGTTATTTCTTGTTGCGCCCGTCCCACCATTCGAGCAGCCCAGCGCGTTGGTTGGCTCCCAGCCCCTGCACGCGGCGGTTCTCGGCGATTGAGAGACGCGTCATCACCTCGTCCGTCGCCACCTCGCCCACGCCGGGGAGAGCGCGGATGAGGTCGCGGACGCGCACGCGCCGCATGACGGGGAGCGCGATGGCGTGCTCTAGATCGATGCGGCCCTCCTTGAGGTCGCGCTTGATGTTCTTGCGGGCTTGGCGTACCGCAGCCGCAGCCGCGAGGTCGAGCTGGAGTTGCTCCGTGGTGCGTTTAGGTAGTGGCATCAGTGCTCACCCTCCATGTAATCGATGATGTAATCCAGGTACTCCCGCGCCTTGCGGTAGTCCTGCAAGCCGTTTTTAAGCGGTGCGCGCCATAAGTATTTGACCGCTGTCAGCGCCCAGTGCGCCACGCAGCTCGGACATGCCGCGCGGTCGTAGCCCGATGCCATGGAGAGCTGGGCGCGGCGGCACTCGATTGTGCCGTCTCCCGCGTAGTGCGGGGGCGCGGTCACTTGGGTATCGTCCGTCATTCCTCCACCTCCACCTCTCGCGCCGTGTTCAGCCTGCCGCAATAAGGGCAGTAGACGTAGTCCTCCGCATACACCGAGTCGCACGACCTGCCGCAGCAGTCGCATTCGTACACTCGCACCGGCGCGTTCGTCCGCTCGGATGCGGTCGGCTCAAGCTCGCACGTGAGGTCGCGGTCTGGTTCTATGAGGTCGGCGAGACGGTCGCACAGCGCCTTGATTCCCATCCATGGGTCGCGCTTGCCGCCGACCGCCGCGCACAGCGCCTCGTACCATTTCGCCAAAAGCTCCACCCCTTCGAGCTTGGTGTGGAGGTCTACGCTCCGCAGTCTCGCCGCCACCTCGAGGCGCTCGTCATCAGTAACGGTCATTTCTCCACCCTCCTGTTCCAGATCACTGCCAGCTTCTTAAGGTCGCATGAGTTGTGCGTTCTGCACCCGCAGCCACTGCACCTAATGTACGGTTTGGTCGAGCTGCCGTCCCGGAACTCGGCGCGACCGCCGCAATGCGGGCAGTCCTTGAGGTCGATTTGCTCGCGTGGATGCAGTACCGTCATTCGCCATTCACCCTCTTTAGCTCGTCATCGAAGTAGTCTCGTGCGTCATCCAGCAAGCCGGTCGCATCCACGTCTATAAACCGCCCGCAGCCGTGGCATTTGAAGTCGACGCTCATGCTCTTCGATTCGTTCCAGAAGTCCAGCTCCGCGCTAACGTCCCCGCCGCATACGGGGCATTTGAAGGCTGGAACGTCAAGGTATATGCCGCCCATGTCAGTCACCGTCCCATACGCCGTCTGGCCGCAGCTTCGCCAGCGCGACCAGCTGCAGCAGAGCGCGTTTCGCGTTTCCGTCCGTGGCGTCCCAGTAGTTGCCCGTCGCATCGTCCGCGAGACGCGCAGCCGCCGCTTCGAGCACCGGTATTGACTCCGCGCCCGTCATGCCGTAGATCGTGCGGATGCCGCCCTCGCCAAGCACTCGCTTGTAATGCCCCGCGTAGTTGTAGGTCACGTTGAGGTGCGCTTCACGCGTGCCGCCCATCGCGTACGTGCCGCCGCGCATGTCGTGCAGCTCGTCGAGCAGGAGCACGTCGTGCGTCACGGGGTCGCACAGGTTGATGTCGTAGCTCATTTCTCCGCCTCCTTCTCCGCGAGGGCCTTGGCGCGGCGCGCGATGTCGCGGGCCATGACCTCGCTGTGCCACCACGGGCATTCGGAGCAGCTATCGAACTTGCTGCCCTTCACTTCCTCGGCGTAGCAGCACGGGTACTTCGCTATGTCCTCCTCAAGGCGCTCCCAGCTGTCGGGGCGATTGTGGCTAAGGAACTTCGGGTCGAATGTCAAGCGCTTGTCACCGTCGAAGCAGCGCACGCCGTAACGGTTTAGCTCCTCGACAAGCCACTCGCTTCCGTCCTCGTGCCACACCGTGTCTCCGACCTTGATGAGCACGCCGTCAGCGTCGATTGCCGGCTGCATGTGCGTGAAAGCGACGGAACTCTGTGTGAGAATGTACTTGTCACCACGTGCCCTTACATCACCATTCTTATCGATGTTCTCGACTGTTAACTTGTCTCCGTTCGAAAGTTCCGTGTCATATACCGTGTCCCCCACGTGAATCTCCACCCCGTCGGCGTCGAGCACCTTGGGTGCGGGGCGCTTGAACGGCTCGCCGTATTTGCGGCATTCGCCATATGCTGGCACGGATGTAAGGTTGGTGACCATCACGCCGCTTTCGGTGAAGACGAAGCTCCGCACATCCATCCCGCTCACATCGTCACCGATCCACACGTATGCGCCGTCCTCGTACTTCGGCCACATGTCGAGGATGCGCCGCTCCATATCCGTGTATTCCATCTACTCCACCTCCTTCGTAAGCTCCATGACCTGCTCGTGCATCGCGATGATCGCGTCCAGCAGCTCCGATTCGTCCGCGCCGATTGCCACCTGGTCGCGCTCGTTGAACTCGATTGCGCGGCGGATGGCGGCACCGAGGTCGTTTGGGTAGCAGTCGAGCGGTTTCAGCGCCCTTCCGTCCGATGCGGTCTTATACCGGGAGCGCGAGTTGTCGAAGCCCTCTTCCATCACCTTGTAGAGCTGGCACCATTGGTTGGACGGTGCCAGCTCGTAGTTGCCGATTCTCATACGGTTCTCCTATTCGATTTTGTTGTTTTGAGCCATCGCAGCGGCGACACAGACGTTTTGAGCGCCATACCCTAGCGAGTAGGCTAGTGGCATTGAATCGCGCCTATATCGCCGTTGCCGATTAATCCAACGCCAACCGCGTGCCATCGGGGCGCTGGGCGCGTTCATCGCCGTCCAGCTTGACGTAGTGGAACATCTGCGAGTCGTAGAGCAGTACGCAGTCATGACGGAAGACGATTGACGCCACGTGCACATCGCACATCACGCCCTTGACGCAATCGCCGATGACCACGGGGGCGCCGTCCGCGAATCGCGGCCACGCCGCGCCGTACGCGCTTCCCTCCACCGGAGAGGGGGTGATGATAGACTGCGCCAGACGCTCCGCCGCCTTGATGAGCGAGCCGCGCACCCTCTCCGTGTCCTCGTGCATGGCGCGGTGCAGCGCGGCGTGCTTGCGGTTGGCCTTGTGGAGCTTTCGTTCGAGCCTATGGACCGTTAGCCCTAGCTCGCGCGTGCGCTCCTGCTCCATGCGGTAGTCGTGGAAGCGGTCGATCGCATGGTCGCGGAACCTGTACGCCAAGCGCTCTATGCGGTCGCGCTCGACCTCCAGCCGCTCGATTGTCTTGTTGCGGTCGCAGATGGTGCGCTCTAGCCACTGGATGGTCATGCCGCGTTCGGCGCACTTGCGCTCAAGCTCGCGGACGTTCGCCGCTGGCGCGTGGTTGAGCTTCGGCACCTCCGTCCCCGTGTAGAGCTGGGATAGGTATGCCGCCTGCTCGTTCGTTAAAAACCTATTCAATTCAACCACCTTCTAATTGTTACCCGAGCAGGCGCATAGCTGAATGCCGCACGTCCTCCTCGTTGACTATCGCGTAGATCATCGTCGTGTCTATCTTCTCGTGTCCCAGCATCTTGCTCACCTGCTCGATGGGCACCCGCCGCCTGATGGCGTTGGTCGCGAACGTGCGCCTGAACCTGTGCGGGTGCGCTTTCTCCACGCCGGCGGCAGCGCCTATCTTCCGCACCATGGTCTCCACGCATCCTATACTCGCCCTCTTCGGCTCGGTTCCCTGGAGCGAAACGAACAGGGCTGGGTTCGAGTCCTTCCTCGATTCGAGGTAGATGTTGAGCCAAAGCTCCGTGATGGAGTTGAAATAGCACTTCCTGCGCTTGTTGCCCTTGCCCAGCACCATGCACTCGCGCTTTACCATGTCCATGTCGGATATGTCGAGTCTTACCAGCTCGCCAACGCGCATGCCGCTCGATAGCAACAGCTCGAATATAGCCCTGTCGCGCGGCCGCTTGATGACCATGCGCATCTTCTCCAGGTCGTCGTCCGAGAACGGCTGCTTCTCCGACTTCTCGCCCTTGATGGAGTGGACGCGCTTGACAGGCGATTTGGTTATATAGCCCTCGTCTTCCATCCACTGGAAGAACGTGGACAGCACGCGCCGCTTGTTGTCGAGGGTGACGGCGCTGCACTCCCCCTGCTTCGTCATGAGGTACCCGCGTATGTCGTTGGCTGTCACGCGCAGGAACGTCTTGGTGCACCACGCGTTGAAGCCGGCGAGCTCGAACCGGTAGTAGCCGATGGTGCGCGGAGACTTGCCCTCAAGTTGCTTCGCTTCGAGGAACTGCGCGGCGTATCCCTCGTTCGTCTCGGTGTGGTCGGTCGGGTGGAACACGTCCTCTAGGACGGAGCACAGCAACCTGGTCTGCTCGGGGCTCAGGTGCTCGCGCATCCTGTCCACCACGTCGTTGAGCGCTTCGGTCTCGGGATCTATGACGCGGGCGCGGACGTTGACCACGGAAAGCCCGCCGCTCATATCTTCCCCTCCGCCCTCCTGAACCTCCACAGCGGGTCGAGCGCCGCCACGGGCGTGAGCAAGCTCCACCACGAGTCCATCGCCAGCGTGTTGCCGCAGCTGACGCGCCCGGCCATCCCGTTGAGTGAGAGCTGCACGTAGCACGTGAGCGCGGTCTCCTCGTTGATATCCTGACCCTCGGCCCAGTACGAGACGCCCGGTATATGGCCGTCGTCTCGCATCTTCTTCGCCCCGGCCATGAGCATCGCCCCTCCGCCGCAGGCTGGGTCGAGCGCGGACACGAAGCTTTTGTTTTCCGGCATGGCTATGTCCCCGCACAGGTGGGCGATGTGCGTCGGCGTGAAGAACTGGCCGCCCGCCTGCGACCCAAGATTCAGCCTCATAAACAAGTCTCCGAGAATATCGCAGTACTGCGCGTCCTCCACCGCCATTATCAACTCGGCTATCATGCGCGGCATCTCGCCGTCATCATCCGACTGCTCGCGAACCTTCGCGCCGATCTTCGACGTGTCGTTGCCGCATGCCTGCGCTATCGCGACGGCGGTGGTGGCCACGAACTCGGAGTAGACGGGATACAGGCCGCGGCCCCTCGATGACTCCACGATCATGTCGGCGAGCTTCTCGATATGGCTCTTCTCCGCCTTAGCCATCGTCATCCGCGCCCTCCCACTCATCACAGCATCCCTCGATGTCCACCATGCAGACTGACGCGCTATCGATGTCGAGCTTTGCCTGACCCGTTCCGCGCACCATCTCCTTCCACTTCATCCAGCACAGGCCGCATCGCGTGCGGTGCCACCCGTCCCATCCGTCCACGTAGTGGTCGCATGTGGCGCACGTGTGTTCGATGCTTCTCTCCACCGCATCGAGGGAGCAGACGCCGTTCTTCGCCATCACTCCACCTCCAAGTAGTACGCGCAGTCCGTACCGTCCTCGTACATCGTCATGCAGTCGGCGATTGCGTGGCAGTCGCGGAATTCATGCCTCAGCTTCTTCTTTCCGACCTCCACCGCGCAGATGCCGCACCCGCCGCAGCCCTCCGACCAGTGCTCGCCCCAGCCGCAGCAGCGCGAGTCGGCGGCGGTCGGCACGCCGTTTGATTCGAGATCCATGGGAGACCTCCTTTATTTCGTTGTCGTGTTAATTCGTAACCTCGTCCCAAGTGACGAAATCGCCGTGCGCGCCGTCATATGCCAACTCAATCGGGTCGCCGAATGTCCCGCGCCTGTTCTTGACCAGGCATAGCTCGACCTCGACGTAGTTCCTCGTCTTTCGCGCGTTCTTATGGCGTATCAGCGCCATCGCCGTAAGACCCGTGTACTCTATCCATGACGAACCACGAAATATGTCCGCGCCGGGGTTCTCGCCTTTCTTGCTGTTGCGCATCTCGCTGCCCTTGGCGCGGTTGACCGCCGCGATGACGATGACCGCCACGCCGTAGCGGATTCCAGCGAGGTTAATCTTTCGCACGGCCTCCTTCATGGCCTCCGTCTCATCCAGACCGAATTCCGCATCGATGCACTGTAGGTAATCCACGAAGCAGACCCTGCCGCCAGCCGCGCCCGTCATCTGTATCTCATTGAGGATGTAGCCGAGGTCGTTGGCCTTCGAATTGACGATGTTATCCACGATGCGCATGTTCGGGCACCGCGAGACGAGTTCAAGATCTGCGCAGTACACGGGGTCTTCATCAGGGTTGTACGTTTTGTTCGCTATCTTCGCCTTGCACTCCGCGCCGTGCTCCTCGAAGTCAGCCCATGAGAACGGCTGCAATCCCTCAAGGTGCTTCGACAGACGCGAGCCCATGCGTGCGCGGACTTCCGCGGCGGACAGCTCCAGCGAGATGATTGTCACTCCAGTTGGCTGGCCCGTCTCCTCGTCCGTCATAGACGCCATGCGGTGCGCCATCCATAGGCAAAGGGCGGTCTTGCCCGCGCCCGTGTTCCCGCCGATGAAATGTATGCCGGGGCGGAACCCGCCTTTAATCAGGTCGTCAAGCTCCGGGATGGTGCTCGGCACGGGCTTGACGGCGTTCTCGTACGAATCGAGGTAATCGGGCATCGTGTCCGCGATATTCCAGTATGAGGTTCGCGGACGCCCGGGCGCTCCCAATTCCATAAACCACCTTCAATCACAGGACGGCGTTCTCCGTTCCGTCCGCCTGCTTGTATCTATTTCTGGCGCTCGGCTGACTTAAGGAAGCCGAAGCGCACTCTAGTGTTCTAGTGGGGGTGGCTGTAGACCTCCCCTTTGGGAGTGCCAGAGCCACCCCATTCGGAGTGTCAGAGCCACCCCTTTCTGAGTGATTGGGGTTGCTGGTGACCACCCCTTTTGAATGGGGCATGATGACGTATTTCTGGGCGCGTCCGCGGTAGGACTTGCCGAGCCGTTTTATCGCGCCCTTGCGAATGAGAGCGTTGATGGCATCCTTGATAGTCAGCTCGCTCAATCCAAGGGCTACGGCCATATCGGCGCGCGGGTACCATGACGTGAACCTGCCGCGCCCGTCAGGCTCCATGCTCGAAATCAGGAGGAGCAAAACGCGCTCCTGCGTACCCGAAAGCCCCATCTCCGACCACGCGGATACCCATGGGATAAATGCGCGTGCGAAGCGCGTCTGCTTGCTCATTCCTCGAACTTCACCCCCAAAAGCTCGCATATGACGCGCGCCGTGTCCCGCTTGTCGCAGAACAGGAAGCGCGCGCCGTGGTCGTATTCGATTCGGTCGATGATCTTGCGCAGCGTCGGGCCGTTCAGCGGTTTGAACCGCCGCGCCACGCACTTGCTTTCGAGCGGGTCGCACTTGCGGCACCTTCGGCAGACGCCGCTCACCCATCTGGCGAGGAGGTCGCGGTCGGCGTATTCGGGATGCTCCTCAACGAGAATGTAGAGCCGGTACCCCGCCTCCGCCGCCCTGTCGCACTCGCGGACGAACCGCGCGTGGTCGTGGCCGACGTTCCCCGCGACCTCCTGCATGTCCTGCTTTGAATCAACAACGATGTTTCCACCGTTATCGACCTCCGCGTAATCGCCGAAGTCAAGTTTTTGGTAAAAATACTCGATGCCATGGCTGTCGAACCAGCTGTCAATGTTGGTGTGTTTGCCAACTTGCTGTCTGGTGTCAATTTGAATTCGTGTCATATTGCCACCTATATCCGCCAGCAGTCTTTGATCTGCCATGGATGCAGCTTGATATATCGCTTCTTAGAATATTGGTCATTCGCTCTGCGTCAGCGCCACTTCTAAACCGCGCTATTACGGTACCGGTATCGTTAATTGCAACAATAGGTATCGCACGCTTATCTGCTCGCCGTTTCATACCAGTACCATAAGTAGAGTTGTACGAAGGCGTGCACCATTCAAGATTATCGACGCAATTATTAGTCTTGTCCTCATCGATATGGTTGACCATCGGCAATTTTTCAGGATTTGGAATAAACGCATCAGCTACAAGCCTGTGGGTGCTCATCATGTGCTTTTTTCCATCTTTGCAAAGCGCGACAAAGAGGTAACCATTGCCGCGCTTCTGCTGTGGTCTCAAGCGCTGAGGGATTCTTCTAGGTACTTTTCGACCTTTTATGGTCGCAGTTATCGTTCTTTCAACGCCGCGAACGCGGCCAAGGTTGCTGACCTCGTAATATCCTTCGAAGCCAGCAACCTCTTTCCATATCTCTTTAGACATGTCAGCCATTGCCCACCTCTTAGAAGGGCACGTCCTCGGCGTACAAATCGACCTGCGGGGTCGCTGCGCCCGACTTGTCGAGCACGGGGTTGAATCCCGCGTCCTTGAGCATCTGGCGCTTAACATCGTCCTTGAGCGTCTTGGGCAGCGGGTCGGCGTTCTTAGGATCCATGAGGTCGGTCAGCAGGCACATGCGGTCGGGACGCGGGGAGCCGAGCTTGAACTCGCCCGTCTTCTTGTCGAGGTATTCCTCGGCGCGGAAGACCACGCCGACCGCCTTGCCGACGAACATGTTGAGGTTGCCGGCGTTCCATGCCGCCTCGGGGTCGAAACCGGGGTTGCATCCCGCGATGGTCTGCAGGCGACCCTTGAGCATGCCAAGCGCCTTGTCCTTGTAGCTCAGGACGATGGAGTGCGACCAGGGCTTGTCGTTGTAGAACTTGTCAGAGAAATAATTGGCGTGCTCGCCCTGAATGATGTCCACCATCATGCGGACGTACTCCTTTTCTGCGAAGTCCTCCATAGCCATGATTGAGCAGACGTACGCACCCGCGGGGAGCTGCTGGTAGGTGCTGCCCTCGGCAGTGGCCTCTACCTCGTTGAAATTGACGCTACGCATTTGCATCTTCCTTTCCGGCCTTCTCGGCCTTGTTCTTCTTGTTGTCGGTGAGGGGTGCGAAACCCCAGTAATCCCTAATCGCGTCATCTACGATCTGCAGGTCGTTGTCGATTCGCTGGGTCACGAACATGCCGTCAGGTGACTTGGTGATGCCGTCCCCGTTGGTAACGAAGCGGTAGTGGCCGTCCTCGCATACAGATCGGAGCACGATGGATACCATGCCTTCGAGAGTGACCTTCTCATCGAGCAACTTGCCGATTGTCTTGAGCTTCGGCCTGCCAAGCTCGTCCGTGTCCTCGTGCATCATCAGGTAGACCACTCGCTCGGGCGGCAGCTCCTGCGCGATAAAGCGGATGAGCGAGTAGAACGAATCGCCGATGTCGTTGTAGAGCGCGAATACGCCGTTACCCTTGCCCGCGTCTGCGTGGCGCGTCATGAACATGTCCGTGATGAGGTATCCAGCGTCATCGACCACGAGGGCGTTCGCCTTGGCGCTCTTGAGAGTTGCGCGCACCTTGTCGTAATCGGTCGTTGCCACGTAGCGCACCTTTCCGCGGAACGGCAAGGGCTTTCCGAGCACGTTGATAAGGCCGAACGACGATGGATCCATGTTGCGCATGGACGTGGACTTGCCCGTGCCCGAGCGCCCGATTATCAGAACCGCTACTCCCATTACTCAATCACCACCGCGTGCGCATCGCGCTTGATTCCGAGTGATTCGTCATCGATTCCCATCAGGCGGCGGTTGTCGCGGGTGAGCGCATCCACGCGAGTTTCCAGTTCGCTGATGCGGTTCCTGCGATACTCCGCCGACTCTATGAGGTCGCGGTATTCCGCCAGAGTGATGCAGACGGTCAAATCGCATCCGTTCGCCGAATCGTACTTGCCCATCTACTCCACCTCCCCAGTCCCGAGCATCCCGGCAACCGCGCTCGGCAGCTGCTTGCCCATGGCTTGCGCGACCTTGAGTTTGTCAACCTTGAGCATCGAGCCCTTGACGCGCTTCGGCTCGCATACCTGCTCCATCGCGCAGCCATCGGGCAAAAAGCCGTAGCCCTTCGCCGCCTTGAGCACATCGCCCATCGCCTTGCCGATGACCGCGTCCAGCGTGTCCTTGCCCTCGTCCGTGGTGCGCAGCCAGTTGACCAGCTTGCGCGGGTCGCGGCATACGATGACCGTCTCATCGATGGGCTTGGTAAAGGTCAGCGAGAACGTGCCGACCTCCTCGCCGTTAACCTCCACCTGCATCTTGGATGCGCCGGTGTTCTCGTACAGATCGAGCAGCGCCGAATCAACGTGCGCTCGCAGGTTGTCGCTGCTCTTGGTGGAGGTCATCTCCCCCACCGCCTTGCTCACCGCGTCGGCGAGTGCCAACTGCGCGAGCATGTCCTTGATGTTGTTCTCCATACCTAATCCTTCAATCGTCCGACCATGTAGAGCCTGCGTATCTCGCGTTCGGCTGCGTCTCTCGGCGCGTCCCTGTCGATGTCGAGCGGATGCTTGCGCCAGACCAAGTTGGTCGTGTTGTACTCGTCATTCGCGATGCATTTCATCGCGTACCAGCCGTCTTGCTTCCTATACGCCTGCCAACCGAAAAAGCCGCTCACAGCTTCGCCGTCGCGACAATGAGCGCGACTGGCAGCATCGCGACCATCGCCAGCACCGCCGCATCTGGTATGCGCACCATGTCCAGCGCCGCATCGATGATGGACGGGGCGAACACGAGCGCCGCGAATCCAACGCATCCCGCGATTGTCTGCATGCGCGTTGGACGCTTGTAGTCCGTCTGGACGGTGGATGGTATGATTCTGTTCGTCATAAGGTTCTCCAATCTTTGACCGTGCCCCGCAGGTGGTTCCAGCACCTACGGGGCTTTGTTTTTATGTTCTTTGGCTTCCATGGATCAATCCGCTGCATCAGCCCACGAATCGACCCACTCTGGCTTTATGCACAGGCCGCGCTCCTTGCCAATCGGCACCTTCGCCCTCAGCCGACCAGCGCTCACCTCGGCGCGTATGTCGCGCTCAAGCACGCCCGTCACCTGCGAGACCTCGGATACCGTGTAGAACAGCTTCGGTTTCAATCCGCGCTCCCGCGCAACCTCGATGAAGGTCATGTAACCGACCTCCTTGTATTGCGTTTGTATTGCAAATCGCCGTCACCGGCTCGGGCTGCTCTCCTGAATGTCTTATCTCGTCGCACTAAAAGAAGGGAAGGCCATATGGAGGTATTGCATGTCAGGAATCAAAAGGTCGCGGATACCCCGTCTCACAGGGTTTATCGCAAAATCGACCACTCGCCAGAGTGGCGGAGAGCAGTCCGCGCCGATGGCGGACCTTTATGAAGCACTGCACGTCGCCAGCGCGCGAAGGTCGCGTGTTGGGATTAGAGCCGTCTGTAACAGAGAGGAGACACTAGGCCGTGGAGTTCGCCTAACCATCCACGGCCTACAGGGGTTCGGTGCGACCCCCGCGCGCTGCCGGCGCTCAATGCTTCGTTTTCAGCCGCTTTTGCTACGGGAGCGGCAAGCCCCACCCATCGGCGGCAACCCGCAGGCTCCCCCTGTTCGGTGCTCGATGGGCTGATGCTGTTCTCAAGGTACGCTCGCGTCCCCGTGTCGCGTCCGCCTGAATCTCATTGGAGACCTGTGGTAACGGCAGGCGGTCGCGTCTCGGAGACGCATATATCGGCGTGTTTTACGACCAGCCGAGTAGGTCGTTAGGCGTGCAGCCGAGGGCTTCGGCCATCGCGAACAGCTTGTCCGTGCCCGGGACGGTCGTGCCGTCCTCGTACTTCACGATGGTCGTGATGTTGACCCCCACCAGCTCCGCGAGCCTGCCCTGCGTTATGTCTGCCTTGCCGCGCATCCCGCGGATGTTCGCGGCAAGCTCGCTGTTATCGAATTTCATGTGGCTACCACCTCCTTTTCATCGATTGATATGCGTTTACTCCGAAATAGAAGCCGCAGAGGGCGCACGAGAACGCCCGCCAGAATCTAAGCGATTCGCCATCCCCCATCACGAACGCCGCGATCACGAATAAGAGCGCAATGGCGTTGAGATGGAAGGAGGCCGACTTCAATCGGTTGACGGTTCTCATCGACCACCTCCTTAGTGACGGTCGGCTTTCATCTAGCGCCTTCCGTACCTTCCATCGCGCCGTCTCCTCGCGGCAGCGGTCCCCTGCTTGAACCCGATGAGCAGGATGCCCATAGAGAACATCGGGAACGACCAAGGCCCCGGCGACAGCGCCGCGATGACCATGAGCACCGTTGAGACGAAGTACATCGGATACCACCTCCTTAGTGATGGTGCAACTTCTTGCACCGCTCCATCTACTATAGTGATATTTATTGCACCGTCAATAGTAAAGGCAATAAATTTTTGCACCATGGGTAATTTTTTTATATAATTGCTATTGCATTGGGACATAGAGAAAGAGGCCTGATTATGAAGTTGGCGCTCGCTGAATATCGTGATAAAGCAAGGTTAAGCCAGACGGCACTTGCTAAAGCTATAGGCAAATCAGTCAGGACAATTAAGATGTGGGAAGCGGGGGAATCGTTCCCCAATGCAGAGTCTCTATGGAACATATCAGTAGTTCTTGGAACTGACCCAAACACTTTAATGGGCTGGTACGACACCCATCCCATCCAGGACGCTCCCCCGTTCTCGCAAGACGAGCTGACCCTTGTAGACAACTATCGCAGCTGCACGCCACAGTGGAAGACCAACGTGTCGATGACCGCCCTTGCCGCCGCTGGCGAGTCTTTAAAGGTGTCCGAATCTGCTCCACTTGCCGCTGAGGGGTTGAGCGCATAGATGAAAGAATCGACCAGAAACTGGATACAGTTCGGGATCACCACGTTGGTCGCTCTCGGGTGGTCGGCCTTCGACAGGCGCCATGATCTGATTCCATTGATTAAATCATGCGCACCGCTGGTTTCCAGCGTCGTGCTGCCGATTGGATATATGTTGATAGGCTTCTCATTCGGATTCGCCACATGTAAGCGCATCGAGATACGCGACAGGAGAAAAAACAACAACCCGTTCGGAACGAAGCGAGTCGAGACCACGTATACGAAGGTGGAGATGACGCCCGAAGCGATGGAGAAGGCTAGGCGCGATGTGGAGCGCAAGGCTCTTGAAATGCGCGTGCACGATCTTGAGGACAAGGGATGATGGCGATGGGATTTCTAGACGCATTCAAGAAGCCACCGACCAAGGTCACTGGTACCCCGTTCCATGCGGCGGACGGATACGACACGGTGGAGTCCATCGAGCGCTTGGGCACCGAGCTTCTAGATCTAGCCGAGCGCGAGGGCGCGGACGTGTCGGAAGCTCGCGCGGCGCTCAGCTCGTCCAAGGGCTGCACGCGCGATGTCTCATTTGACGGCGGCCAGTCTCATTACGCGAAGAGGAACAAAAAAGATGGGTGGAGCGTCCACATAGACGTGGACGATGACCGCAGGCGCTTCGCGTTCTCCACCGGAGATAGGAAGCATGTCGTGAACGTCATCGCAACACCGGGCATGGAATTGGACTATTTCAAGGCGAACGGCAAGCGAATCAAATAAAAAAACTCCCCCTCCACCATACTTGGGGATCGTTCTGATGGAGGGGGATGGCTGGCGGGCGCACGTGTTAATGATGTGCGTCGGAAGCGAATGGCGTTGACGGTATCCGAAAGGTGGGGTTAAATGAACAGCAACAGTACCCCGCACGCGACCCACGGAAGTGGAGCGAACCAGGCGGGGTCGTTTTCTATCTCGATGAAGCCGCCGCTCACATACGAACAGCAGGTAGACCTACTGAGGTCGCGCGGGCTCATCTTCCGCGCCATCATTAAACTATTGATGTTTTGGTAAAAATAATTTGACATTTCTCGCCAGTGAACAATAATTGGTGTCAGATTCGGCCCTAGGCGAGATGCCCCGCAGCGATAAGCGGTGTGCGTAAGCCTAGGGCCTTTATTTGTTTGGAGCTAAATATGACCAAGACCGCGATACTCGTTGACGGCGGATTTTATCGCAAGCGCGCGAAGGCGCTATAGGGAGAGAAGAGTCCCGAAGAGCGAGCCGAAGAACTGAACCGCTATGTGTTCAGGCACATCCTCGAAAAGTCGGACGGAAAATCGGAGCGCGAGCTGTACCGCATCTTCTATTACGATTGCCCTCCAGTTCAGAGGACCGTGTATCATCCGCTCTTAAAGCGTAACATCGACTTCGGCAAAGCTGAAACGTACCGATGGACGCTCGATTTCTTCGATGAACTCAAGTGCAAGCGAAAGATGGCGCTGCGAATGGGCAAGCTCTCTGACGTTCGTCCGCATTTTGCGCTCGACCCCGAAAAAGTAAAGCGGCTTTGCTCGGGCGCGATCGGCGTGGAAGACCTAGATGAGCGCGACTTCCACATCTCGTTCTCGCAAAAGGGGGTGGACATGCGACTCGGACTCGACATCTCCTCGCTCGCGTACGAAGGCATTGTCTCGCAAATCATCCTCATTTCGGGAGACAGCGACTTCGTCCCCGCCGCCAAGATAGCGCGTAGAAAGGGTATCGACTTCATCCTTGACCCTATGGGGAACTCCATCAGCAGCGACCTGATGGAGCACGTCGATGGCAAAGAATCGTTCACCGATAGGGATCCCATGGGCAAGCCAGCGAGAAAGAAGCATCAGAAGTAACGGAGAAAACATGGTTAGCCCCGCTCCCCCATCAGCTTGCAGGCGAAAAACGTGGCCGTCACCACCAACAACGGCTGTAGACCAAATAAAAAACTCCCCCTCCACCATGCCGGCAAGCACGAGGTGGAGGGGGATGCGAAGCCAATCGAGCAAACGAAAGGCAGGTTCTATTATGCCATCAAACGAACGGGATGGCGGACTTAGCTTTCTTAACGAAATCGAGCGCCTTCTGCATCATGGAGTTCTCCATCATGAACTCGACGCCCTCGATTGTCACGCTCGGGTTCACGACCTGCACCACGTCACCAGAGGGCTTGTGCACGACAACCACGCCGCGTATGTAGCCCCTGTTGGCGAGGTCTGCCACGATGGCCGTCCAGTACCTCTCGTTGATGCCGAGGGCGTCGGCGGAGAACTTGAGCGGGTCGGGGTCTGTTCCCGCTTTAAGGCATTCGTACAGGTATTTGAGGATCGTGTACATGATGACGTGCATATCGTCTCTCGCCACGCTGGAACCTCCCGTCTCTATGGGGTGATTTGATTATGGCACAGTCCCGCAACTCATGGGGCAGCAACAAGCCGGCCCGCCGCAAGGGGTACCGCACCCTGCGATACTGGGCGGACGAGCACGACGGCAGGGGCTACGCGCGCCACTGCAAGACCATCAAGGGCACCAAGCGCGACGGGGACGCCGAGCTCGCGAAACTGCGAATGGCGCACTCGGAAGACCGCCCCGCGCCGACCGTGCAGGAATGCTACGAGACGTGGTTCGTCCCGGACGCCGAGTCGCGCCTGTCCAAGCAGACGCTCAAGGTGTATCGCAGCGCCTGGAACGCGCATATCCGACCGCGCTGGGCAGATTGCCCCGTGACGGGAATCAAGCCGCTGGACGTGCAGGAATGGCTGTTGACGAAGACCAAGTCGCAGGCAGAGATAAGCTCCAAGGTGCTCGCTGGAATCCTCGACTTCCCCGTGATGTACGAGATGCTAGACCGCAATCCCATGAGAATCAAATACCGCATGCCGACCGCAGGAGAGCAGCGCGACAAGTCGGTGTACGACCTCAAAGAGTCGCTGGCGATTCTTCGCGCCGCCAAGGGCAGCTACGCCGAGTCGGCCATCATTCTCGGTCTGTTCGGCTCGTGCCGCGTCGGCGAGTCAATCGCGCCTCTCGTGGAGGATGTGGAGCCGATGACGGCTGGTAACGGCATGCCGGGTTGCTCCGTGCTCATCTCAAAGCAGGTGGACAAGAACGGCGAGGTGGAGGACATGCTCAAGACCAAGTGGTCTGAGCGCCACATCGTGCTCGCCGGGGAGCCTGCGCTGCGCGTGCTCCAGATCGCGGACGAGCGCCGCGCCGAATCGCTGCCGTGGCTCTGCGATGACGGGACTGGTCAGCCCGTGCCGCCGAGGTACATAACAGCCGAATGGCGCAGGGTCGCGGAGTCGGCTGGGGTGGAGTACCACATCCTGCGCAACCTTCGCAACTCGTGGCGCACGTACATGGAGTGGGAGCTGGGCGTGGATGCGGCGAAGCTGGAGACGCTCATGGGGCACAAGGGTGACACCGTGACCGCCAAGCACTACAACCGCCCGAGCGTCCAGATGCTGCTCGATGCGGTGGCCGAAGCGTACTCCCGCGCGGGGCTATTCGGCAAGATTAGGGCAAAATAGGGCAAAATCACTTTATGCAAGCGTTCTACCTGCGGTTTTATTAATCTGAGTACACCTGTCTATTGTACTCTCATGCGCGCCCTTATGCACTCACCGCGCACGCATAGGAAAATACCCCCATCCCGCAGGCGATCGCCCAAGCAGATCGACCGACAGGATGGAGGCATGCAAGCGGCTAGCGAACCAATGCCTCTATCTGGTCCGCGAGCATCTGCGCCGCGCGGTCTTGCGCCAAATCCTTGGCCGCCCGCCTCATCGCGGAGCGCTTGGACGAGCTCGTCAGCAGGTCTGCCAGGGTATCCTCAAACGCCTTGCCGTCGATATCCTCGTCCGCGAACATCACGGCCGCATGGGCATCTACCAAGAAGCGGGCGTTGGTGGTTTGGTGGTCCGCCGTGGCGTGGGGATAGGGCACCAGCACGGAGGGCACCGCCAGGGCGGCGATCTCGGCGATGGACGATGCCCCGGCGCGCGAGAGCACCAGGTCGGCCGCCGCCAGCATATCGCCCATATCCTGGATATAGGGCTGGACCGTCCAACGGCCTGCTTCCTCATCCGTCAGGGCCAAAAGGTCGCGCGTCGCCTCAAAGTCATCGGCGCCGGTCGAGTGCACAACATGCAAGCCGGGGACCGAAAGCAGGCGCTCTTTCAACGCGGCGATGCGCTCGTTGAGGTGATGGGCGCCAAGAGAGCCGCCAAAGACCAGCAGCAAGGTCTCGTCCTCGCCCACCCCCAGCGAAGAGCGGCCGCGAGCGCGGTCGCCCTCAAGCACGGAGCGGCGCACCGGGTTGCCGGTCATGACAATCTTGGTATGGGCGCCGGCGTGTTCGCGGAAGATCCTCTCAACGCTGGGCTGCGCGATAGCGATAAGGGACGCGGCCTTGGCGGACTGCTTGTTGGCAAGGCCGGGCACGGAGTTTTGCTCGTGTAGCGCCACGGGGATACCCATCTTGGCGGCGGCGCGCATAAGCGGAAGCTCGATGTAGGCTCCAAAGCCGATGGCCACGTCCGGCTTGAGCGAAGCATCGTCCTTAAACGCACGGACAAGCCTGGATTGCTCGCGGCTTAGATGGTACAGAGCGGTCGCCAGGGTCCATGGGCGGGCTCGGTCAAAGCCGGTAACGTGTACGGGGAAGAAGTCGAATCCCGCCTGGGGCACCAACTTGCCTTCAAGGCGGCGCGACTCGCCAAAGAAGCGAACCGCATGTCCGCGCCGCCGCAGCTCCTCCGCAAGCGCAAGCGCGGGATTAACGTGTCCGGCAGTGCCGCCGGCAGCGATAGCGACAGAGAGTTTATCGGTCATAACGACCCCTCCTGGTTGAATTCGAATATCCGCCGCGACCACCATGGTTGTCGCGCCGGCCAGAACCATCATACCTGTTCACGCGCGGGCCGGAATCGCGCGACCGCAAGCGGTCCGAGGGGTCGCCGTTAAGGTTCACGCGATCATAGCCTCCGAAGATGCCGGTGCGACCATAGCCCGCAGGGCCCCGCGAAGATGCGGACGAGGACCTTGCGCCCCGGGCAGAACCCCCCTGACGCGGCGAGCCCGACTGCGAGGAACGCCCGCGCGAAGATTCGCCTCGCGCGGAGCCGCCGCCCGTAAGCACGCTAAAGCCAGACGAGCTCGCCCGTCCACCGCGGTCGCGATCAACCACGGAGAGGCTCTGGCGACGCACGTCATGGATGGTGGTCTGGTTGCTCTCGATCGAGACGCGCAGGATAAGACCGGCCATGATCATCGACGTCAGTACGGAAGATCCGCCGTAGCTAATGAAGGGAATGGGTTTGCCGGTCATAGGCGTGACGCCCAAGATACCCATGACGTTGACAAAGAACTGGATGCCAAGCATGAGCGAGGAACCGTAAGCTATAAGCCTGCCAAACCGATTAGGGCAGCGCGTTCCAATCCTAAAGGCAGAGACCAGCAGCGCTATGAAGACCGCAAAGAAGATGACGGTGCCCACCAGGCCGAGCTCTTCGCCGATGATGGCAAGAATGTAATCGTTATGCGCCTCGGGCAGGTAGTTGTACTTCATGGTCGACCCGCCGATGCCGCGGCCGAACAATCCGCCCGACGCAAACGCCATGATGGCCAGCGTCGCCTGGTAGCCGTCGCCGTAGGCGTCTTGCCACGGGTCGAGCATCACCATAAGGCGGGCGATACGGTAGGGCTGCGCGACAAGCGCTGCGGTGCCGGCTACCGCGAAAGCGCCGATGATGTAGACGATATAGCGCCCGGGCAGCCCGGAAAGGACGAGCATAAAGAAGACCGCGACGGCGATGATGAGGGTACTGCCCATGTCCGGCTGGACAAACACCAAGGCTAGAGGCAGGCCGATGCCCAAGACCAGGCCTTTAATGAACTTCTGGGAATCGATTTCTCGGTCGATAAAATAGTCCACGGCAAGGCGCGCTGCGATGATGATGGCAACGGGCTTGGCAAACTCAGAGGGCTGGATGGTGGTAAAGCCAAGGTCGATCCAGCGAACGGCGCCGCCCGACCCCGCACCGATCGCCTTAACAAGCACCAGCAGTCCCATGATGATGACCCAAAACGGCTTGGTCCAAATATAGCGATACGACTCAAGCGAGAAAACGGGCGCGATGCATATGATAAGAATGAACGCCAAACCGATAGCCATATTGACAAGCTGGCGAACCAGGAAGTACGTCGAGCTGCCGGCCTCTTGAAGCGCCTCGACCGAAGAGGCCGAATACACCATAAGCAATCCGAATGAGCACAGCGCCGCAAGGCAGACGATAAACACCAGGCGGGGCGCCATGATGCGCGCGGGAACGCCGGCGATCAGGCGCTCGCCCATGCCGGAATGCTCAAACTCGGTAGCGCGACGGCGGCGGGGGCGCTCGGCCCGGCCGCGAACCCCTTCCCCGGCGCGTGCGTCCATGCGCGCATCCTGGTTGTTTCGCGTATCACGTGCCACTGGCAGCTCCTCGTCCAAAGATAATCTCGCGATTCCTTAAAACCGCCCCTAGTCCATTTCAACTTCCGCTGCGTGCTCGCGCAACTCTCGTAGGTACGCCTTAAAGCGGCGCCCGCGCTCCTCAAACCCGGAGAACTCGTCGAAGGACGAGCATGCGGGCGATAGAAGCACAACGTCTCCCCTGCCGGCGAGCGAACGCGCGACATCTACGGCGTCGCGCAGATCGCTGGCGACCGCGATGTCGATATCGCTTGCGCCCGCGGTCTCCTCCAACGCGTGCCGGAAACGCTCGCGCGCCTCGCCAAAGCAGACGACGGCGCCCACCTGAGCGGCGACCTGCTCCGCGAACTCGTCCAGGGGCGTGCCCTTATCATGGCCGCCAAGCAGCAAGATCACGCGATCTTGCGGAAATGCGGTGAGCGCCTTGAGGACGGCGTCGGTGTTGGTCGCCTTGGAATCGTTGACGTAGCGCACACCGTCAAGCTCACCGCACGGCTCGACGCGATGCTCCAGCGGCGCAAACACCTTGAGGCCCTCGCGAACACCGGCCGCGGTGGCGCCGCAAGCCAGGGCCGCAGCGGAGGCCGCGAGCGCATTGATCACGTTATGGTGACCAAAGATCTTGAGCTCGCCTACACTCACCAGCGACGTCTCATCGTCCGCCAAACGCACCGTAAGGACGCTGTCGCGCACAAAGGCCGCGTCGGCGGTGCCCGGATCATCAAAGGAGACGCTCAGCACGCGCCTGCCGGAAACAAAGATCTGGTCGCGGTAGGCGTTGATACCATCGTCCTCCACATCCACGATTGCAAGATCATCCTTGTCCATGTTCTTAAAGAGGCGGATCTTGGCGCGGGCGTAGTTATCGTGCGAGCGGTGCCAGGCAAGGTGGTCCGGCGTGATGTTGAGCAGCACGGACACGCGGGGGTGAAGCTCGCACGTGGTGGCCAGCTGGTAGCTGGAGAGCTCGGCGACCAGCCAGTCGCCCTGCGAACGCGAATCAACGGCGCTGATGGCGGTCATGCCGATGTTGCCCACGGCAGAGGCCGCCATGCCGCTAGAGCGCAGCAGGTGCTGGGTGAGCGAGGTAGTGGTGGTCTTGCCATTGGTGCCCGTGATGCCGCACCAGCGCTGGGGAGACAGGCGCCAGGCAAACTCGGGCTCGCCCATAATCTGGACGCTCGCCGCACGAGCGGAACCAAAGAACTCGGAGAACTCCGAGATGCCGGGGCTGGCTACGCACACGTCATAGGAACCCTGGACAAGCTCGGTGCCGTAGACGAACTCAACACCCGATGCCTCGAGCGAGCGGGTTTTCTCCGTAGGCGAAGAGGAGCCGCCGCCGTACACCGTAATGGAGTCGACGCGATCGCCGCGATGGCGAAGGGCCCAGGAGACGACATCGAGCCCCGTGGTTCCCTGGCCGAGGACCAGCAGGGAAAATCGATCTGGCAATGACATGGGTACTCCCCTATGCAAGTTGGAAGAAGAAGGCGAGGCCCAGCGCCCCGCATGCGGCGGCGATGATCCAGAAGCGGATGACCACCTTGGTCTCCGCCCAGCCAAGCTTCTCGAAATGGTGATGAATGGGCGCCATGAGGAAGACGCGCTTGCCCGTGGCCTTAAAGCTGACGACCTGGATGATGACGGAAAGCGCCTCGACGATGAACAAGCCGCCCACTACCAACGAGATGACCTCCGTGTTGGTGAGCACGGCGACGGCGGCAAAGCCCGCGCCCAGCGCAAGCGAACCGGTATCGCCCATGAAGATGCTTGCCGGATAGGCGTTGAACCACAGAAAGCCAAGGCAACCGCCCGCGCATGCGGCGCAGAAGATGGCCAGGTTGGCGTCTCCGCGCAAGAAGCAAATAGCGGCCATGACCAACATGGCGATCATAACCGTACCGCCGGCGAGGCCGTCAAGGCCGTCGGTGAGGTTGACGGCGTTGGACATTCCCGCAAGCAGGAGGAACACAAAGACGAGGTAGAGCCAGGGCACCGAGATGGTGGTGCCCGCTACGCTGAACGTGGTGGTGAGGACGCCCAGATCGATCGCGAACCCGCCGGGGAAGCGGATGACCGGTTCCACGCCGCACAGGTTGACGGCGGCGAGGAAGAACGCGACCACGATCAACGTGAGGCCCACCATCTTGGCTCGCGGCGTCAAGCCAAGCGAGCGGCCCTGCGCCACGGAGGTAACGTCATCGAGCAGGCCCAGCGCACCGGTGGCCAAAGCGGCGCCTGCAGCCAGCATGATGGAGGGCACGGGCTGCGCCAGCAGCAGGCAGGACACCACTATGCCCAGCAGGATCACCACGCCGCCCATGGTGGGGGTGCCCTGCTTCACCAGATGGCGCTTGGGACCGTCGGCGCGAACCTGCTGGCCAATGCCCTCGATTTTAAGAAGCTTAATCCACAGCGGCATGAGGAGCGCCGTAACTATAGCGGCGATACCCAGGGCGACAAACGCCTGATACGTTGGGTAGGCGGGGTTGAAGAACATCTAGCACACCTCTTCGACAAAGCGGTCGAGACCCACAAAGCGCGAGCCCTTAACAAGTACAAGGTCGGTAGGGGCGAGAACATGCGAATAGCGGGCGATGAGCTTGTCGCAATCCGTCACCACCTGGATGCTGTCCTCGTCCATGCCCATGAGACGGGCGGCGGACGCCATCTGTCGAGCGTTCTCATCGCCCACGCAGATCAGCAGGCCGGGCTTTTTGGAAGCGGCGTATGCGCCGACCAACTGGTGCAGGCGGGGGGCCTCATCGCCCAGCTCGCCCATCTCGCCCAGAATCGCCACGCGCGCGCCGCGGCACGGCAGCGTGGAGAGCAGATCCAGGCCGGCGGCCATGGACTCGGGGCTAGCGTTGTAGGAGTCATCGATGACACGCGCGCCGTTGGCAGCCAAGCGAACCTCCTGACGGTGCCCGGTGATCTGAGCCTCACGGAACACCTCATCGATGGTGAACTGCGGAATGCCCAGTTCGGACGCGACCGCGGCGGCGTACAGCGCGTTTGGCACAGCCTGCTTGCCGGTGATGCCCAGCTTGGTCTTGAACTGCGCGCCGTTGGCGAACATAAGGTCAAAGACGGGCGAGCCGTTTTGGTCCAGCTCTATGTTGGTGGCGCTTACGTCATCGTCCGCAGACGTGCCGCACAGCACCACGTCCACGCCAGCCGGCTTGGCGAACGTAGATGTGATAAACGGCGTGAACTCGTCCTCGCCATTGAGGATGAGCTTGGAATGATGCCCCTCGAAGTTCACGGACGAGGGAGCCATGCCGCAAACGATCTCCGCCTTGGCGCGCGCGATGTTCTCGCGGCTGCCCAGCAGGCCGATGTGCGAGGTGCCGATTTTAGTGATGATGCTGTAGGTGGGCTGGGCGCAGCGCGACAGGCGCTCGATTTGGCCCAGCGAGTCCATGCCCATCTCAAGCACCATGATCTGGGTGTTGCGCGGAGCGGCCAGAATGGTGAGGGGCATGCCGATGAGGCTGTTGTAGTTGCCGCGCGTGGCGTGGACGCGGTAGCGCGTCGCGAGCAGGGCGCACAGCACGTCCTTTGTGGTGGTCTTGCCAATGGAGCCGGTGATACCCACCACGGTGCAGCGCATGCGCGCACGATAACCCTGCGCCAGGCGCAGGAGGAACTCGGTGGCGTCGTCCGCGGTAAAGATGGCGCACTCGTGATCGTCCGCCTGCCTTATCAGCTCGCGCGACGGCTCGCGGGTCAAAACGACGCACGCCGCACCCGCCTCGATCGCCTGGGAAGCGTAGTCGTTGCCATCGACGCGCTCGCCCGGGAAGGCGACAAAGATGGAATCGGTCTCCACCTGGCGCGAATCGATGACGCAACCCCGGCAGACGCGGTCGGCGTTGCCGGTCCATGGCTTAGCACCCGTCACGTTCTCGAGGTACTTTACCGCTATCTCTATCATGCTAGACCCTTCGTTAGCTTATAGACAGCCTGCTATTGTACCGCTCGGTCAAGCCGCAATGGTGCAGTCCATGTGAACAGCGCATGACGGCAACATGCGCCCGCCCGCGCTCGTCCACGCCGGCGGGCGACGGGTGCCATAGGGCGATTATTACTCCCCCGCCTTGATGCCAAGCGCGTCGATAGTCGCCTGCATAATGGTCTTGAACGGCGGCGTCGCCACGCTGGAGGTGTAGGCCGTGCCGTCCAGGGTGATGTAGACCATGGCCTTGGGATGTTTGGGGCTTACAAAACCCAGGAACGACGCCATGTTGTTGTTTTCCTGGTAGCCGCCGCCCTCTCCGGCGCGCTCCGCGGTGCCGGTCTTGCCGGCGATGTTGTAGCCCTCGATCTGGGCGCCCGCGCCGGTGCCCTCGGCCACAACCGTCTCCATCATGGAAACAACCTGCTCGGCCGCCTCTTCGCTGATGGCACGCTTGTCCTTGGAAGCCCAGTCGATCTCCTCGCCCTTTTTAGACTTGAGGAAGTGAGGGGTTACCATAACGCCCTTGTTGGCGATGCCGGTCATAGCGCGCAGAAGCTCGATGGGCGACACGGCGATACCCTGGCCAAAGGACATGGAGCCCAAGCTGGAACCGTCGTATTCGCTGCGATCGCGAATGATGCCCGTGGATTCACCCGGGAAATCGATGCCGGACTTGGTACCCAGGCCGTATTTCTTTAAGTATTTAGCGAAGTTGTCCTCGCCCACTTTACGGCCAACCAGCACCATACCGGTGTTGGATGAGCGGCGCATGATCTCGCGCACCGACATAGTCATGGTGTAGTCGCGCTTGTCGACGTCATAGACGTGGTCCGAACCAACCTCGACGCTGGCGGGAACCGAGAACTCGGTGTCGGGCGTGACCTTGTCCATATCGATTGCCATGCCGCAAACCAACGCCTTGAATACCGATCCGGGCTCGTAGGCGTCGGTCACAACGCGAAGGTTCATGTCCTCCGTGCGCGCCTCGGCAAGGTTGGATTGATCATAGGTGGGGTACGAGCACGCCGCTAGAATCTCTCCAGTTGTAGGATCGCATACCACGGCCGAACCATAGTTGGCGCCGGACGAGGTCACAGCCTCCTTCATGGCATCCTCGGCCGCGCGCTGGATGTTGGCATCGATGGTAAGCACCATGTCCGTACCATCCTGTGCGGGGACCTTCTCATAGGCGCCGCCCGCGATATAGCTGCCGTCGCGGGCGCGCTCGCGGACAATGCTGCCGCTCTCGCCCATAAGGTCGTCGTTGTAGTAGCCCTCCAGGCCGGAGATGCCCTCGTTGTCGACGTTGACCACGCCCAGCACCTGCGAGGCCATGCTGCCATACGGGTATACGCGCTTGATGGTGGGCTCAAACTCAATGCCCGCGATGTCCTTCTCGGCGAGAAGGTCGGCGTCTTCTTGGTCCACTTGGCGCTTGACGTAGGCAAACGTGGTATCGCGGTCCAGGATGTCGCGAACCTCGGCGGCGTCCACGCCCAAAATATCGACCAAGGCGTTTACCGCCTTGCGCTTGCTCTCGATAAGCTGCGGATTCACGTAGACGTTTTGGCACTCCACGCTAGACGCCAGGACGTTTCCGTTGCGGTCGTAGACGGTACCGCGCTTGGCGAAAAGCGTCTGGTGCGACAGGCGGCGGTAATCCGCCTGCTGGCGATATTCATCTGCATTGAAGACCTGGTAATCCAGGAGCTTGGCACCGCACAACAGGGCGCCAAAGCCCATAAGACCTCCGAGGAACTTTCTCCTTGTTACCAAGGAGCGCTCAAGCTCCTCGTCCCTGCGCTGCTCTTCACGCGCATTGCGGGCGCTGCGGCCATCTCGCGGATTATGAGGGCGATATCCCCTCTCGTCATAATTGTTATAGGGCATAGTCCCTCTAAAAATCGCGGTGCTCTACTGAACGGATGCGGCCGGCGCTGCGGACACGTCGACGGTGACGCCGCCCTCGGCCTCGACCATGCCGAGCGTGCCGGCGGCGAGGTCGCGAATACGGGTGGTAGCGCCGTAGACGGAACGCATGACCTCCAGGTTGGAGCTTTCCTCCTGAGCGGTCTCAAGCGTGCTGTTGAGCTGCGCGTTGCCGTTCAGAGTCGCCGCGGTCGCGCTCGCTATGGTAACACGGGCGACGCCAAGGGCGAAGAACATGGCCACCAACACAAGGGCGACCTTGATGACGCGGGTGAACACCGGGCTGACAGCCTGGTTTGCCTCTCGGCCCGCACCGCCGACCACGTCGAGGCGCGGGCGCTCCAGGCGTTGGGGGCGAGCGGGGGCGAAAGCCTCCTCGCCCATATAGGGCTCGGCCGTCATATCGTAGGCGACTGCTGCGTTTGTGTTGTAATAAGCCATGATATGAGACCCCGGTCCTTAGCTATAGTTATGGTTCGTTTAAAGTTGCGCCGCGGACCTGCCCAATCGTTATCGCCGTGCGGCTACAGCCTCATGGCGACGCGGATTTTAGCTGATCGAGCCCGCGGATTGCGCTCTACCTCCTGAGGGGAGGCGACAAGCGGCTTTCGGGTGATTACCTTCAATGTCGGCACGTGCCCGCATACGCACACCGGAATCTCCGGCGGGCAGATGCACCCCTGGCTCATCTCCTGGAACATGTGCTTGACGATGCGGTCTTCAAGCGAATGGTAGGAGATGACGCATATGCGGCCCTTGGGGTTGGTCCAGCGAATAGCCGCTTCAAGGCCGCGCTCCAATACCTCGAGCTCATGGTTGACCTCGATGCGAATGGCCTGGAAGCTCCTTTTCGCCGGATGACCGCCATGGCGGCGCGCCGCCGCGGGTATGCCCGCTTTGATCACCTCGACAAAGTCTCCGGTGGTCTCGATCGGCGACGTCTCGCGGCGGCGCACGATCTCGCGAGCAATCTGCGATGAGAACTTCTCCTCACCGTAGACGCGAAGAATCCGGGCGAGGTCTGCTTCGTTATAGGTGTTGATGACCTCAGCTGCGTTTAAGGTGTTGTTACCCGGATCCATACGCATATCAAGCGGGGCGTCCTCGTTGTACGAGAACCCCCTTCCAGGGATATCGAGCTGCGGGCTGGAAACGCCCAAATCGAACAGGAATCCATCGACCCCCGGCACCTCTGCAGAGCACAGAAGGTTATCAAGGTCCCCAAAGTTGCCTTTAAGAAGCTTGGTGGGGGTTCCCGGCGCCTCGCGCTCAAGGCGGGCCGCCGCGGCCTCGAGGGCCATGTCGTCCTGGTCGACGCCAAGCAACAGTCCGTCCTCGCCCACCTGAGCCGCCATCTTTACCGAATGGCCCGCGCCGCCAAGCGTGCAATCGCACACAACGGAGCCGCGCTTGAGCTTCAGGGTGTCGAGCACTTCCTGGAGCATGACGGGTTCATGCCGAAATGCAGGTGTCAAAGTTCCCGATTCCATGTTCGCGTTCAGTCCTTACGAGTAGAAGAGGTCGGCTAGGTCGTCATCGTCGGCTTGCTGCGTCTGCTCCCACACAGCGCGGTCCCAGATCTCCAGGTGGTCGAAGTTACCAACCACGGTGACTTCGCGAGTAAGGTGCTTCTTCTCGCGAAGCGCCTCAGTGAGGCCGATACGCGATGCCGAATCGATATCCATCGGAGTCGCCATCGAGTTGATCTTCCTCATGAGCGCCTGGTCCTCGCGCTTGCGGGGGTCGAAGCCGCCGCGCTTGTCGAAGAGGCCCATAACCCACTTCTCGTACTCATCGCTCGAGAACACGTACAGGGCTTCGACATCGGGTGCGGGCAACACGTAAACGTGCGAAGAGAGCTCGTCACGGACGGCGGCAGGCAGGGACAGACGACCTTTGGCATCGAGATTGCGCTCGTATGTTCCGGTCAATATCACTGCTGCGCCCTCCCCTCGGTTGCTCGGATGCGCGTGTACGGGGAACCACCCCCTCTGTCGACGCTTTCAATATTATGGGCTAGAGCGACTTTTATCAACACTTTTTCCCACTCTCTCCCCCCACCCTCCACCCATCCCCCCACTCATCCCATAAAAACGACCACTCGCGATTTCAAGCAACCACTACATATTGTGTTGTATCAGCTGTTTTTGCCCACCCCTCGCCCCTGGATAGAGCGCCCTAACCTTCAAGTTAAGCTTGAATCGACTTTTGAGAGTTTGTGGCAGCGTTGTGAACCCGCAGGTAGATGGCATTTTTTGATAATTAGTCCGCCCAGTCATGCCAAATGGGGACCGTCCGCACCAGCGCGCAACGCCCCACCCCCACAAATTGGGTTCATATCCATATTTATCTCAATTTTTGAGGCCCAATGGAGTCGGCGACGTCCCACTCGCTCCCCCCCCACCGCACCCCACGCCCGCACCCGCTCTCGAGTCCCACTCGCTCCCCCGCGCGGTCCCACCAAATCCCACGCGCGGTCCCGCACGCGCCGCGCTCGCGGACCGCTAGGCGCGCGGATGCGCCGCCAGGTACACCTCGGTCAGCTGGGTTCGGTCAACATGCGTGTAGATCTGCGTGGTCGAGATATCCGCATGCCCCAAAATCTCCTGAAGCACGCGCAGATCCGCGCCGCCGGCGAGCATATGGGTCGCAAACGAGTGCCGCAGCGTATGCGGGTGCAGGCCCTCGATACCCACCGCGCGGCCGTATCGCTCGCACGTGGCATGAAGGCTCTGGCGCGACAAGCGCCCGCCGTTCTTGTTTAGAAAAACCGCCGGGCACTCGTCTAGCGTTCGCGCATGGGCCGCAAGCCCGTCGCGCGCGCCGCTATACATATAGTGTTGCAACGACTTCGCAGCCGACCCCGCGATGGGAACCAGCCGCTCCTTGGACCCCTTGCCCGTCACGCGCAGCAAGCCCTCGTCCAAATGCACGTTGCGAATATCAAGCCCCACCAACTCGCTTGCGCGCAAGCCGCATCCGTACAGAACCTCAAGGGCGGCATGGTCGCGCTCGCCTGCGTCGGTTTGGGGAAACGGCTGGTCAAGCAAGGCGGTGGCGGCGTCGATAGAGATCACGTCCGGCAGGCGCTCGGCCTTTTTTGGCAGCTTGATCGCAGATGCGGGGTTTGCGGACGAGAATCCCTCGCGCAGCATGAACCTGTGCAGGCCTTTCACGGCAGACAGCGAGCGCTCCACAGACGAGACCGCGTATCCGCCCAACCGCCGCGCCATCGCGAATGCCTCGATATCAGCCCTGGTCGCATCGCGCAGCTCAACGTCGCGGCGATCCAAAAACGCCACGTATGTTCCCAAGTCGCGCCGGTACGCCTCGATCGAATTGGACGAGAGGCCGCGCTCGACAGCCAGATGGTCCAGGTATTCGGCCACGGGTCCGCACCCGCCCGCAAAAGCGGAAGCTTCATCTTGCACGGTCGCGACCCTCCCATCTCTATCAAGCAGGGGCGCCGCGTAGCACAGCAGCGCCCCCGTACAAGCAGCGCAACGTTGCGCCGCATCTACAATACTCCCCTAGCAGCCGCTCTCATGCAATGCGATCGACGCGCGCACAAACTCGCGGAACAGCGGCTGCGGCCTAGTTGGACGGCTCTTGAACTCCGGGTGGGCCTGCGTGGCGACAAACCAGGGGTGAACGTCGCGCGGAAGCTCCACCATCTCGACCAAGCGCTCGTCCGGCGAGAGGCCGGAGATCACCAAGCCGGCGTCCTCAAGGCGTCCTCGAAACGCGTTGTTGAACTCGTAGCGATGACGATGGCGCTCGTAGACCAACTCGCTACCGTACGCCTCGCGGGCGAGCGTGCCCTCAGCCAGCCTGCAGGGGTAGGCGCCCAATCGCATGGTACCGCCCTTCTCCGTCACATCCTCCTGCGAGCTCATGAGGTCGATGACGGAATACGGGCCGTCGGGGTCGAACTCGGACGAGCTTGCGCCCGCCAGGCCCACCACGTTGCGCGCAAACTCGCACACGGCGACCTGCATGCCCAGGCAGATGCCAAGGTATGGAATCTTGCGCTCGCGCGCGTACTCGGCTGCGCAGATCTTTCCTTCAAGCGCGCGCTTTCCAAAGCCCCCGGGCACCAAAATGCCGGAAGCATCGCCCAACGCCTCGTCCACGTTATTCTGATCAAGCTGCTCGCCGTCCACCAGCTCCACCTGCACGCGACGGTCAAAGAACACGCCGGCGTGATGCAGCGCCTCGATAACGGAGAGATACGCGTCGGGCAGCTGGGTGTACTTGCCCACCACGGCGATCTTCACCGCGTCGACATGGCCGTCCGCATGGTCCTTCTTGGCCAGGAACGCATCCCACTCCGCCATGTCGCGTTCGCGCGGGTCCAGCCCCAGCCGCTCGCAGACGCGCAGGTCGAAGTCCTGGTTGGCGAGAAGGGTGGGCACGTCGTAGATAGACGCGCAGTCCTCGTTGGTAAAGACGCAGTTGGTGTCCACGTCGCAAAACGACGCGATCTTGGAGCGCGTATCGTCGCCGATCTCATGATCGCTGCGCAAGACGATGATATCCGGCTGGATGCCCAAGCCGCGCAGCTCTTTAACGGAATGCTGCGTGGGCTTGGTCTTGACCTCGTGCGCGGCGGCGATGTAGGGCACCAGCGAAACGTGGATGCAGCATACGTTCTCGGGGCCGGCATCTTTTCGGTACTGGCGAATCGCCTCGATAAAGGGCTGGCTCTCGATGTCGCCAATGGTGCCGCCCAGCTCGGTGATGACCACGTCGGCCCCGGTCTGCTCTTCAACGGCGCGGAAGCGGGCCTTGATGGCGTCGGTCACGTGCGGAATCACCTGCACGGTACCGCCCAAAAAGTCGCCGCGGCGCTCGCGAGCGATTAGGTCGCGGTAGATCGCACCCGTGGTGAAGTTGGAGTCGCGGGTAAGGTTCTCGTCAATGAAACGCTCGTAATGGCCCAGGTCAAGGTCGGACTCATAGCCGTCCTCGGTGACAAAGACCTCACCATGCTGGTACGGGCTCATGGTGCCCGGGTCAACGTTGAGATACGGGTCGGCCTTCTGCATGGTCACCTTATATCCGCGAGATTTAAGAAGACGCCCCAGCGAAGCCGCGGTAATTCCTTTTCCCAGCGAAGAGACAACGCCGCCCGTTACAAATACATGCTTGGCCATAGGTACACCATGCCTTTCCGATTAGTTAACCTACTGTTCTAACCGGGATTTAATTGTACCGCTCGATCGCTTCCAACATAAAGCCGCAATGAAAACGGGCGCCATGGTTCACAAAATGGAAACCATAGCGCCCGCGCGCATGCGAATTATATGGACGATGGCCCGCAGCTAGTCCGCCGTCCCCGCAGGTCGCCGGCAAGCTTAACGAGCAAGCGCCTATTTGTGGTAGAACGTGTGGCGCTCGTACTTGGGCTCGCAGCACACGTTGATACCCAGCTTGCGGTAAAGCTCCTCGTCCGTTTGGGAAATGATCACGCTAAAGAACGCGTCGCAGCCGCGCAGCTTGGGCAGCCCGGCGATCACGCGCTTGGCGGTCTGGCTGGTTGCGGACGAGATGGACAGGGCGATCAGCGTCTCATCGGAGTGCAGGCGATGGTTCTTGGAATCCAGCTGCTCGGTCTTAAGGCGGCAGATGGGATCGATGGCGCCGTCGTCGATCACGTCCTCTTCAACATCCACGCCGGTGACGGTCTTGAGCGCGTTCATCAAAAGCGAGCTCGCCGCGCCCAGGCGCTCGGAGGTCTTGCCGGTAATGACGTTGCCATCGGGAAGCATCATGGCGCCCACCGGGCCGCCCGTCTCTTCCTCGCGCTCAAGGGCGGCGGCACGGGTGGGCAGGTAGCCCTTGTCGATGCCGGCCTTCTGCATGATGGCCTTGAGGCGGCCCACCTGCTCCTCGCCCGTGCCGGTGCGCTTTACGTTCACGGCGGCGGTAAAGTAGCGACGGACGATTTCCGCCAGCGAGGCATCGCGACACGCCTCGTCATCGCTGATGGCGAAGCCGACCATGTTGACGCCCATGTCCGTGGGGCTCTGGTACGGGCTTTCACCCAAGATCTTGCCCATAAGGGCCTTGACCACGGGGAACGCCTCGACGTCGCGGTTGTAGTTCACGGCGGTCTTGTTGTAGGCCTCCAGATGGAAGGAATCAATGATGTTTGCATCGTCCAAATCAACCGTCGCGGCCTCATAGGCGATGTTGACCGGATGGTTCAGGGGCAGGTTCCACACCGGGAACGTCTCGAACTTGGCGTAGCCGGCCTCCACTCCGCGCTTATGCTCGTGATAGAGCTGCGACAGGCACGTGGCGAGCTTGCCCGAGCCGGGACCGGGCGCGGTCACCACAACAAGCGGGCGAGTGGTCTCGACAAAATCGTTCTTACCGTAGCCGTCCTCGGAAACGATGAGGTCGATGTCGTGCGGGTAACCCTCGATGGGATAATGCAGCTTGCAGGTGATGCCCAGATCGGCGAGGCGGTGGCGGAACACGTCCGCGGCGGGCTGGCCGGCATACTGGGTCAGCACCACGCCGGCGATGCGAAAACCGTGCGCGCGGAAGATGTCGGCCAGGCGAAGCACGTCCTCGTCGTACGTGATGCCCAGATCGCCACGGGCCTTGTTCTTCTCAATGTGGTTGGCGTTGATGGCGATGATGATCTCGACATCGTCCACCAACTTCTGGAGCATGCGGAACTTGGTGTCGGATTCAAAGCCGGGAAGGACGCGGGAAGCATGGTAGTCATCAAACAGCTTGCCGCCAAACTCAAGGTAGAGCTTGCCGCCCAACTGGTCGATACGTTTGCGGATCTGCTCGGTCTGCAACTCGATGTACTTCTCGTTATCAAAACCCTGACGCATGCGCACATGCTCCTTCCAGCGTATCAGTCGGTAACTCCCGCATTATACCGAAGCTTTAGCGGGCAACCTCCACGCACTCGACCGCTCACGGCTTTTACGCACCGACCCCCAAGATAAAAGCGCCCCCTCCCGCGCACGGAACGGGAGGGGGCGAAAGGTAGGGGTCGCAACCGGTCGATCGTTCTTGGACGAGCGGCCGGCCGGACATCTTATAGGCAACCGCCGGACTCGAAGCATGAAGCTACTTCATGCAAGGGGTCATGCTGGCAGCTGCAAAGCCGATGAATCGACCTAAATCATCACGCACGCGATGGTGAGGATGACAACGGAGGCCAGCGCGATGCAAACGATGATCTTCATGGCGAACTTCAGCCAGGTGGTCCACTCGATCTTGGCAAGGGCCAGACCGCCCATGATTGCGCCGGACGTCGGGGTGAAGAGGTTCACGGCACCGATGGCGGCGGAGAAGATCATGACCATGACCTCGGGCGAGAAGCCAAGCTTGACGGCCAGCGGGCCCATGATGGGCATGGAGACCGTAGCCATACCGGAGGTGGAGGGGATCAGGAAGGACAGGCCGAAGTAGACCAGGTAGCTCATGGGAGCGAAGATGATGCCGGAGAGGCCGGCCAGCGCGTTGGCAGCGGCGTCGAGCACGTAGACATCCAGGCCGGTGGAGGCCATGAGGACGGAGATGCCGCGGGCCAAAGCGATGATCAGGACGACGGACATCATGTCGGCGGCGCCGGCGATGAAGGTGTTCACGATCTGCTTCTCGGACAGGCCGCCGATGATGCCGATCACGATAGCCATGATGAAGAACCACGTAGAGGCCTCATCGAAGTACCAGCCGCCGATGGGCACGCCGGTGACGATTGCGGACCAGCCGAGGGAGTCGGTCACGGTGGAGGTGGACTCGCCGGTCACATCGCCATCGAGCACGGTGGTGGTGCCGTTGGCGTCGTCGTAGACGGCGACCAGGTCGTCGCCGGTTACCTCGACAACTTCCTCATGGGAGGCGGCGCCGGCGTCGAAGAAGTCGGCAACGCCCTGGTTGAGGTCGGCCAGCGGGATGAAGCCGACGATCATGACGACGAAGGTGAACGCGAAGGCGACCAGAACGCCCTTCTGGCGACCGGTGAGCTTGATGTCCTTGGTGACCTCGGCGGCAGCTGCGCCATGGGCCTCCTCGGCGTCCTTGAGCTCCTGCATGGACAGGATGGTGGAACCCTTATCGGCCTTGACCTTCTTGGCGTACTTCATGACGAAGAAGATGGAGATGAGGGTGGTCACGATCCACAGCACGGCGCCCAGGCCAATGATGATGGACTGGTCGACCTCGATGCCAACGCCGCGCAGGGAGTCGACGGCAGCGCCGACGGCGAACGGGTTGACGGTGGAGCCCAGGCAACCGCAGCCGGCACCCAAAAGGACGGTGGCGGCGCCGACCAGCGGGTCGAAGCCAGCGGCCATCATGGTTGCGGCGAGCAGGGCGTAGAAGGGCACGGTCTCCTCGCACATACCATAGGTGGTACCGCCGAGGGAGAAGATGAGCATCAGTATGGGGATGATCATGAGCTCGTTGCCCTTGAGCTTCTTGACCAGGACGGCGATGCCGTTATCAAGGGCACCGGTCTCGGTCATCATGCCAAGGAAGCCGCCGAGGATCATGACGAACAAGCATACGGGGAGCGCGTCCGCGAATCCGCGAACAGGTGCCATGAAGAAGTCATCCAAACGGGCAGCGGTGACTTCGCCAGGGGCGATGCCGGCGACGGCGACGGTAACGAGAGCGACGACGGCCAGCAGGATAAGAAGAATGGTGAACGATGAAGGCATACCACGCTTTTTCTTAGCGGTCTCAGTCAAGGTTCTCATCCTCCCTTCATTTCAAGATTCTTGTCTGTCCACCGCGTCCATACCGTGCCGTGCTACTTAAAGACGCGATGGGTGCAGAGGACTGCCAAATGCAATGCCCTAGGGGCGGGCACCGAACGCGCGGCGCCCGCCCTTAAAGGAGGCACGACAAAGAAATTACTTCAGGGTCGCGTACATAACGGCCTTGATGGTGTGCATGCGGTTCTCGGCCTCGTCGAAGACCTTGGACTGCGGGGACTCGAAGACCGCGTCCTCGACCTCCATCTCGGTGACGCCGAACTTCTCGGCGATCTCGGCACCGGTGGTGGTGTTGGTGTCGTGGAAGGCCGGCAGGCAGTGCAGGAAGATGGCGGAAGGATCGGCCATGGCCATGAGCTCGG
>SAMEA3387495__coassemble_1143_pt1 | contig 62388 bp, 40 predicted proteins | sample SAMEA3387495__metabat2_low_PE_015 | metagenome-assembled genome bin SAMEA3387495 (sample SAMEA3387495) | Felis catus | biome: Faeces | place: United Kingdom | collected 2012
GGCCTGGCGGGCCTTGACGTTGTCCCACGGAGCCTTCTGGGTGTTGAAGAGCATGAAGCGGGTGCCGAAGCCGTCGACGACGTCGATCTTGCAGCCGGCGGACTCGAGCTGCTCGACGGCGTCAGCGGTAACCATCTCCATGACGAGCGTGGAGCCTTCCTGCTGAGCGGTGACGCGAGCGGTGGGGTCGACCAGGATGTCGTAGTGCAGCTTCTTGTCCTTGGCGGGATGATCGCCGTTGTACTCGGGGTTGGGAACCATGTCGACGGCGGAGTCGGAGATGGACTCATACATCCAGGGGCCGGAGCCGACGGGCTTGGCGGTCATGTCCTCCTTGGTGGAAGAAGCGGGGACGACGCGGACGATCGCCAGACGCTCCTTCAGCAGGGAGAAGTTGGGAACGGTGGTCTTGACGGTAACGGTGGCGTCATCCTTCTTCTCGACGGAGGCGATGGGGGCTAGCATCGGGATGTAGATGTTGCCCTCGGCGGTAGCGCGGACGAAGGACTCGACGATGTCGTCAGCGGTCACGGCGTTGCCATCGGAGAACTTGGCGCCGTCGCGCAGGGTGATCTCATAGGTGGTGTCGTCGATCTGCTCGGGGTCGCCGGCGGCCAGCTCGTTGTAGACGCTGTAGTCATGGAAGTCCAGGCCGTACAGACCCTCGACGACGTGCCAGTTGGTGCCGCATGCAAGAGCGGAGGAGGTGCTCGACGGATCGAAGTTGGTGGTGGTGTAGGCGGAGCCTGCGGTGATGGTGCCGCCGCCCTTGGTGCCGCCCTCGGCCGGAGTGGAGCCGGCGGGCTTGTCGCCGCCGCCACCGCAGCCGGCGAGACCCAGGCCGGCAACTGCGGCAGCGCCGCCAGCGAGACCGAGGAAGGAACGCCTGTTCATCAGATCGTGCATTAGAGCTCTCCAATCACTAGAGCTTTCACGCGGCAGGACAAAACCCGCCGTGCAATTTACGGACAACCTAACCATACCGACCACATCCGAACGCTCGGTTGTCCGCTCGGCGAGCGTTATCCTGAATCGCGCATACGGAAAAACCGACCGTTCACGGATTTGTTGACTTCTTATTGCCAAGGTGTTATTACCAATACCACTAATACCAGTTTATTTCGTGCTTGTTTCGTGTACATTTGTACATTTTTAGAGTTACCCCAGTTGAGCACTCCACTTTAATAAAACGCCCTATCACTCTCGTTTTTCATCGAATTCTTTCAGCCCTTTTTTCTCCATACCACTTGTTATAACCAGATAACAAAAAACATCCCGTGGAACATGCCGTTCACGGGATGAAAACTTGCACTATACCGTTTGTTATGAAAGAGGATGAAATGTGTGCTAAGCAGCCTTATGCGCGAAGGGTATCGTAAAGCGCCCGGGCAACGTCCTCGCTTACGCCCTTTACCGCCGCGATCTCCTCCACGCTCGCCTCGCGCAGTCGCTTCATGGAGCCAAAGTGCTTCATGATGTCCTTTTTGCGACGCGGGCCGATACCCTCCACCTCGTCCAAAATAGACACGGTCATGGCCTTGTCGCGAAGCTCGCGGTGGAACGTGATCGCAAAGCGGTGGGCCTCGTCACGCACCTGCTTGATGAGGTAGAGCGATGCCGAGCCGGTGGGAAGCACCACGGGAGTCTCGTCCCAGGGCACAAAGACCTCCTCGTCCGCCTTTGCCAGGCCGCACACGGGGATGTCGAGCCCCAGCTCTTCCAGCTGCGTGAGCGCCGCGGTCAGCTGCGGCTTGCCGCCATCGACCACCAGAAGATCCGGCCGCGAGCCAAAGCGCTCGTCCGCCATGCGCTCCGGAGCATAGCGGCGACCCAGGACCTCTTGCATGGAAACGAAGTCGTTCGCCTCGTCCAGCTCAGCGCGGATCTTGAAGCGGCGGTATTGCGATTTGTCCGCGCGACCGTTGGTGAACACCACCATGGACGCCACGGTAAACCGACCGTGGATGGTGGAGATGTCGAAGCACTCGATGCGAAGCGGCGGCGCGGGCAGGGCAAGGGCGCTCTCCAGCTGAAGCAGGGCCTGGTTGGTGCGGTCGTCTGCATAGCCGGTGCGCATCATGTAGCGAAGCAGCGCATGACGGGCGTTTCGCTGCGCCGTCTCGAGAAGGTGGTGCTTCTCGCCGCGCTGGGGGCGGTGCAGGCGGCACACGCGGCCGCGCTTAGAGGTAAGCCACTCCCCTATCATCTCGCCGTCTTCAAGCTCGCAGGCGACGTCGACCTCTGCGGGGATATCCGCCGTCTCATCGTAATAGCGCTTGACGAAGCCCTCTATGAGCTCTTCTTCCGAGACGTCGAAGCCCTTATCCAGAATGAACTCGCAGGTGCGCTGCGTGCGGCCCTCGCGGACCACAAAGACGCAGGCCCCGGCGATGGTCTCCTCGCGGTAGAAGCCGATGACGTCGATATCCACGCTGGTTGGGAACACCACCTGCTGGCGATCGTCCAGCCCGTCGATCACCTCGAGGCGGCGCTTGACGCGGCCGGCGCGCTCGAAATCAAGTTCCGCGGCGGCGGCGGACATTTCCTCTTTAAGGTCTGAGATGAGGTCGCGCCGCTGACCGGACAAGAAGCGCTCCACACGGCGCACGTTCTTGGCGTAGGAGTCCGCGTCGATCATGCCCGCGCACACGCCCGGACCGCGCCCCACGTGGTAGTCGAAACAGGGGCGGCCCTTCTGCGCGCAGATAAGGCCGATGAGGTCCGCATCCTGGGGGCTTTTCTCCAACAGGCGGCGCACGCGCTTCCACTCCGTGCAGGACGCGCTGCAGATGGGGCACACCTTGCGCAACGTATCGATGGTCGCCCGCGCCGCGCGGCTGTCCGTGTAGGGACCGAAATAGCGCGTATCTGGACGGTGCTTCTCGCGCGTGTACTTGATAGCGGGAAAGACGTCGCCCTTGGTGATGGCGATGTAGGGATAGGACTTATCGTCCTTGTAATCAACGTTGAAATAGGGATGGTATTGGCCGATGAGGTTTCGCTCGAGCACCAGCGCCTCGTGCTCGTTATCGACCACGATGTAGTCGAAGCTGGCGACCAACTGCATCATGAGGGGGATCTTTTGGCGGTCGTCCTGCAAGGTGACGTACTGGCGCATGCGGGCGCGCAGGTTCTTGGCCTTGCCCACGTAGATAACCTGGCCGGAAGCGTCTTTCCACAGATAGCAGCCGGGGTCGGTGGGCACCTGCGCCACCTGCTCGGCGATACTCGGCACGGGACCGCCCGCGATGTCCATGCAGCTCCTTCCAAACGCTGTAGATTCCTCGTCCAAAACGCACCGCGCGCACCGCCGTGAAAGCAAGGGCACGGCCATGCGGTATCATGTCCCCTTAGCGACCGCGCGCCGAGGGGCCGCGCGACCTTGCCCGTGAAACATCTCGATGCAAAGGGGACGAATATGGTCCGCATCTCGCATGATGCATCTATCCTACCAGTCATCTTGGGAGGCGACATTGGCGCCTACGCTATTGGACGCGAGTTCCACGAGGCATACGGCTGCAAGGCGATCTCGCTGATTCAGGAGCCCATAGGCATCATCAAGCACTCGCGCATTTTTGAACACGTTCGCTGCACCACCACCGAGCCGGAGGAGATCTGCGATCACGTGCGCCGCATCGCGGTGCGCAACCGCGATAAGACCGTGGTGCTGATCACCAACTCCGAGCCGTGCATCCCCGCCGTCAACGCCGCCAAGGCGCAGATCGAGGGCATCGTCTCTCCCACCCCGTCCGCCGAGGTGATCGCGCAGGTCTCGAACAAGAACCGCTTTAACGAGCTGTGCCGCGCGCACGGCCTGGACACGCCCGCAACCGAACTGGTGCGCTTGGCCGGAAACGAGCCGATCGCCCCCAGCAAAATCGCCTTTCCCCTGGTCGCCAAGCCCGCGTATTCGCCCGAATACGCCGGCTTTATCAACATGGGCTTTAAGAAGGTCTACTTTATCGAGCGCCAGGAGCAACTGGACGAGCTGTGGGCCAAGCTGCGCGACGCCGGGTTCGCCGGCAACTTTTTGGTGCAGGAGCTTATCGGCGGTGACGACACCTATATGGACAGCGTCACCCTCTACATAGATAGCCATGGCAAGACCACCATGTTTGGCGGGGCTCAGGTGCTGCTGGAAGACCACGCGCCCTCTATGCTGGGCAACCCCGTAGCCATGATCACCCAGCCCATGGAGGACGTATGGGACAAGTGCGCCCACATGCTCACCAGCATCGGCTACCGCGGTTTTGCCAACTTCGATATCAAGCGCGACCCCGCCACGGGCCGCCGCTTGTTCTTGGAAGTCAACCCGCGCATTGGCCGCAACTCGTTCTACAACTGCGCGGCGGGGGCCAACCCCATGGCGTTTTGCGTTGAGGACCTGGTTTGCGGACAAGACGTGGAGCCGGTGCGCATCACCAACGAGATCCTCTACTCGCTGGTGCCCACCCGCCTGCTGCGCCGCTACGTGCGCGACCCGGAACTGCTGGCGCGCGTCGACCGCCTGGTGAGCCAGAACCTTGTGTTTGACCCGCAGCGCTACGCCGCTGACCGCTCGCTGCGCCGCATGGTGGACGTGGAGCTGACGGAGAACAACCAGTACCGCAAGTTCGCCCGCTACTACCCCGAGCCCACCGAGACCTCGTTCTAAGCCGCCGGGCGACAGCGGCGGCGCGCCTTGCCGCCTTGGCGCGCGCCGCCGACACTAAGGCAAAAAACGGTCCAAAGTAATACCCAGAGCCACCCAGAGCCCGCGTATTACTTTGGACCGTTTTGAACCGTTTCATATGGTCCCCCGTAATACTGATTTTGGAATTGGTATTACGGGGGACCACTTTTTCTCAGAATTCTGGTTCTTTTTAATACCAATCTTAAAATGTGTATTACAGCGAACCATTTTTCCCTCATAAAATGGCTCGATTCGATACATGTATTACAACGGGCCGTTTCCAAGGGTGCCAAGCGGCAGGCACGAAAGGCCGCGCACGGAAGGCATGGCCCCAAAGACCTACTTGAACAGCCTGCGATACAGCCTGAGCGAGCCCTCCCATACGCTAAACAGCGGGCTCAGCGGCTTATCGAACGTGCCGATCCACTGCGTGGGCTCCTCGATAAAAAGCATCTTGAACTTGCTGATACCGTCGTTGAGCAGGCCGTTGAGATCGTAGAGCACAGCTCCGCTCTGCTTGGCCTCAAGAATCGCCGTCCACTTGAGCAAGTAGTTGGCGCGCTTTGTTTTACCTTCCTCGTTCACGCCGCCCCAGAGCTCAAACGCAGCGGCAGGCGTGGTGACGTTCCACAGAAACGCGAGCAGGCGACCTTCGCACTCGGCGACAAAGACCTGGTTCACATCGTCCATAGCGTCAAATGCCACCTGGTAGTAGTGGTCATCATGGATAAAGAAGTTATCCTCTTCGGCCGTCTTGTGATAGAGGTCGAGGATGGCCGGCAGGTCCTCGCGGGTTGCACGACGCACCTCGACGCCCATGCGCCCGGCCTTGCGAATGTACTGGCGAGCCTTCTTGGAATGAAAACTCTTGAGGATGGCGTCCTCATCCGGCACGGTATCGATCACTGCGGTGTTGGCGATCAAGATGGTACTCCCCTGTTTCCAACCGTCATTGAGGGTCACGCCGGAAACGCCCGGGTCGATCTTGAGCGAAACGGCGTGCACGTGCTCGCGGCACCACTGGGCGATAAGGTCCGCAGCGCGGGGCAGATCGGCGGCATCCTCAACAATGGGGCCGCGCGGAGAATAGCAGATGCTCTTGAACGGCCAGGGAAGCTTGCGCACCAGTACCAACGCGGCGCAGACAAATGAGCCGGCATCCTCGCACACCACATGATGCGCGGTCCAAGAACCGGTCTGCTCCTTGAGCGATCCCCAGCCCCAAGACTGCATGGGGTGGCCGTTATGGGTTCGGACAATCTGGTCCCAGGCCTCTTGCGTGTCGATCAGACGATATTCCACGGTTGATACTCCATCTATCTCTAATATCCGGCAACCATGCCGGGCTTCATTACAAAGATTGGCAGACAGGTAGGTGGACGATGAAGGGCGGCGCAACCAGAAGTGGGCCCGCCCCCGCTGTCCTATGCCCTGCGCACCAGACGACCTACCTTGCCAAAGATAGCGTCGAAGAACGGCGCCTCGGACTTATGCATAGCGTATGACAAGCCATAGCACACAATCAAGGATGGGATTCCGGCGGCGCAGGCATAGATCAAGCCGCGCATCATGGATCCGCCCACTTCGCCCGCAAACATGCTGAGAGCGAGCAGGATACCGGCGCCGGTCGCCGCGCCCAACAGGCCAAAGACCAGCCCGCGCACGCAGCTGGACACCACGGACGAAAGACCCAGGGAGCCAATCTCGCGGCGAACATTCAAAATGGTCACCACGTCGACGGCGATAAAGAAGAACGTGGAGCTAAACGGAACCACGTACAGGCCGTAGACGGGTGTGAGGACGATGCAGAACGTCACCTGCACCACGGCGGCCACGCAGGTGGCGATGGCGTAGAACTTCATGCGCATAAGCGAGGAGCATACCTTCTGCAGATAGGTGGACAGCGCGTAGAACGGCAGCGCCACGGCCTGGACCTGCAGGTAGGCAGCCGTAAGCGCGGCATCCTCGGCATCAAAACCGCCAATGACCGCGATGAGCACCGGGGCGAAGACGATCAGCAGCAGCGAGCACGGAATGAGCGTGAACATAAGCTTGCGCATGCCGGAGACCAGCGCGCGCTTGTAGGCGTCCATGCGGCCCGCAACGCGGAAGTTGGACAGCTCGGTAAACATAGTGACCGAGATGGGGATCGCCAAAATGGAGTATGGCAGCACGTACCACACGCGCGAGTAATATGCGATGGCGGCGCCGTTGGCCGTGACCTGCAGGGCGCAAGAGGACTGCACGGCAGACGTTGGGAACGACGCGAACGTGACCACCAGCGTGGGCAGACCGATAGCCAAGGTCTCCTTGATGGCGGGGTCGTGCAGATCGACGCGGAAACGCAGGCGTACGCCGTGGCGCGCCAGGGCGGGTATCTGCATAAAGACCTGCGCGGCGACGCCCAAGGGATTGCCCGCGGCCAAGATGATCAGTGCCTGCTCCCACGTAAGGATACCGCTCTTGACCACATATGCATACAGCGAGAACGACGCGATGGTGATGACGTTGTTCACAATGGGAGCGGCGTTGCTCCAAAAGTAGTCGCGCTCCGCATTGAGTACGCCGGAGATAATAGACGAAAGACCGTACAGCACGATTTCGAACGCGAAGAACCTAAAGAACCATACCGCGAGGTCGAAGTTGAAGTCAGAGCTGGCACCTGCGGACTGCGTCCAAATGAGCGGCGCCGCGAAGATAAAGCTCACCACCGACATCACGCCCATGAGCATGACCACGAGAGAGAGCAGGTTGGACGCGTAATCCGCCGCGCCTTGGCGTCCCAGACGCTTGCGTACGGAAACGTAGACGGGCAAAAACGAGGTGATGAGCATGCCGCCCATGACCAGCTCGTACAAGAAGTTAGGCATGGTCGAGGCAACCGTGTAGCAGCTCGCCACCGCCATAAGGGCGCCGGACAGCGCGTTGGCCTGGGCCATGGTGCGGCCAAAGCCGGTGATGCGGCTGATGATGACGAGGACGCTCGCCGTGTTCGCCTTTTGCGAGGCGATCTGCTCGACCTCCTCCTCGCTCTCAAAATCCTCGTCCATAGCTGAAATTACACCCGTGGACTCAACAGGCTCAGATTCCAACGCAGCATCCCCGCGGGCGGCCGCATGAGCGCGAGCGGCAACATGCGACGGGGTAGCGTGCGAAACCAGAGCTGCATGGTCACCACCAAGCGCGCCGGTCACACCGGCGTCGCTAAACAACTCGCCGGTGGCGAAATCGCTCCCTTCCTCTGCTACAAGCTCGGAATCAGCGGGGAACAGATCGCCCACGTTGTCCATCTCGCCCATAGGCTGCACGGGAACAGGGGCCAGCGCCGCCTCTAAACGCGAGCGCTCCGCAGCAGACAGATAGACAGACGTCTCGTCCGGTCGGCGCATGGGCATGCCATCGCCTTCAAAGCGCGTGCGCGCAGCGGCCAGAAACGCCGTCGTCTCATCGGGACGAGGCGCCTCGCTCCTTACGGTGGGCTTGGACGCAAAATGCCTGCCCCGCGGTCGTTCGTCCATATCCATTGGGTCCCCCCTAGGTCCCTTCATTGTTCCATAGTCTCTTAACTATAAATCAGGCTCCGGGAATGACCCGAAGCCTGATAATCATCACACGTTGACGTGTTTTCTATGTAACTGCAATCTCGCGAACGGATTACACCGGAGAGCCGCCGCCCATATACGTGGAGCTGCCGGTGTTGAGCGTAGCGGTAACAACGCCAACGCCGGGCATGGAGGCGTGAACGTAACGGCCGCCGCCAATGTAGATGCCCACGTGGTAAATCGAGGTTGCGCTGTAACCCCAGAAGACCAGATCGCCGGGTTTCAGCGAGCTTGTGGAACGCACCAGGTGACCCTTGGACTGAACCAGGTTGAACTGGCCTTGCGACCAATGGGTGATGGAATAACCAACCTGCGCGTAGCTGTAAGACACCAAGCCGGAGCAGTCGAAGGTGTTGGGGCCGGCAGTACCGTATACGTACTCCTTGCCCACCTGCGCCAACGCGATATCGACCACGCTAGAAGGAGCGTTGCCGGAATCAGAGCCGTAATCAGGAGTGCTGGGCTTGCTGGGCTTAGACGGAGTCTCGGGCTGGCTGGGGGTCTGGGGTTGGCTGGGCTGCTGGGGCTGGGAGGGCTGCTGGTTGCCAGCAGAGGTGTTTCCTCCATTTCCTCCAGCATTACCGGCATTGCCCGAGTTGGAACCGCTATTGGAACCGTTGTTGGAAGAGTTGTTGTTGGACGAGGAGCCGTTGTTCTGCTGCTGGGCGGCCTGCTGCTTCGCATACTCCTCCTGGGCGATGCGAAGGGCCTCCTCCTCGGCAAGCTGCTCCTTCAGCTGGCTATCGAGACCGCTGTAGAAGTTCTGCTGGGCGTTGACGCGAGCGGCGACCGTGTCGGTCTGTTGCTGTTGATCGGCGACCAGCTGCTTCTGCTCGGCCTCCTGCTTCGCCAGGTCCTCCTGCTTGCTCTCAAGCTCGGACTTAGCAGCACGCACGGCGTCGATTGCCTGCTGATCGCGCTCGGCGATCTTGTTCGCGTAGAACATGCGAGAAAAAAGCTCGCTAAAGTCATTTGCACCAAGGATGACGGAAAGAAGGCTCGCGTCACCACGCTTGTAGCTATCGGACAGGCGACCGCTCAGTTCCTCCTGAGCCACCTTGAGCTCTGCTTCCTTCTCAGAGATCTCGGTCTTGGTGGCCTCGATCTCAGTCTGGACGTTGCTCAGGTTGGTCTTAACCTCTTGAAGCTTATTACCAGCGAGCTCGAGCTCCTGCGTGTAACTCATAAGCTGAGCATACGCCTCGTTAACGCGCTGCTGCAGCTGGTCAGAAGGCTCAGCGTAGGCGGGCTGAGCGGGAATAGTGCAAGCCGCGAGTGCAAATGCAGTGGCAACCGTAACAGCCGCGCGAGTACGTTTTAGCATCATTTCATCGACCTTTTCTATCGACGGCGGACCGTTCTATACTAGCAGCCCCGCAACCATCGCGCCAATGGCGTTCACGTCCTCAACACCTTTTAGGCCGTTTACAGGCCCCAATCACACGCTCGCGTCGGTCGCGCGGCAAATGTCGGCAAACGTCGCCGCGCAGTAAGTTCCAAGGTCATCGGGCGTGATTTCAATCTGCACACCGCGGCGTCCGCCAGAGATCATGATGGTGTCGAATAATTGTGCAGTTTCATCGATGAGTGTGGGGAAGCGCTTCTTCATGCCCACCGGAGAGCACCCGCCGCGGACATAACCCGTTGTTGCAAGCAGGTCGCGAACATGCAACATCGACAGAGACTTCTCCCCCGCCGCCGCTGCCGCGCGCTTAAGATCCAGCTCCTCGGCAACCGGGATGCAGCACACCACATGACCGCCCTCGGGCGTCGCCGTCACCAACGTCTTGAACACGCAATCGGGATCCTGCCCCAGCACGCTGGCAACATGCGTACCGGATAAATCGGATTCGTCCACCTCATACGTATGGACCGTATAGGCGAGCCCGGCGCGATCGAGTTCGCGCATTGCATTGGTCTTCTGAAGCTTCTCGCGCTTTGCCATCGCGCTTCCTCCTTGCGATCCCCACGCCCCGGCTCCGCAGGCGAGCCCTCGGGCTGATTACTTGGACGAGCTTTTGGGTGGAAACCCTCTAAAACGAGTCCCGATACAACAAAGGCCCCCGCTAGGAGGCCTGAAGAAATCTGGAGCCGGAGGAAGGATTTGAACCTAGAATCTGCGGAAAACGAGACCGCCGCTCTAACATTGAGCTACACCGGCATATATGCGCTGCACTTGCAGCGATATATATAGTACGCGCGCTTGCCGCCGCACACGAGGCCGAAGGGGAATATGCACATCTTCAACACGAAGCCTCATCGCGAGGCGACCGACGGGACCCTGGCATGGCCCCTTCACGCCCCTATGGCGAGCTCTCTGGCACCCAAAGGAATCCATCACCCCGTCCCCCGAATACGTACGCGCCGCATGCCGACAAGACAGAATATTCCACACAATCGCGGGGAAAATGGAATAGTGGTATGTTCTGGACGAGTGCAGTCCGGATCCGGGCTTGCCCGGCAAATGTGAAAGGAGCATATACATGCTACTAGAAGGCAAGAAGGCAGTTATCACCGGCGGCACCCGCGGCATTGGCTACGCGATCGCAGAGCGCTTTATCGAGGAGGGCGCCGTTGTAACCGTCTTTGGCTCCCGCCAGGAAACCGCTGACGCCGCAGTCGAGAAACTGCTGGCAGCGCACCCCGATGCCAAGGTTTGGGGCCGCACCTGCGACCTTACCTCCCTTGACGCCGTGACCGAAGCCTTCAAGGCTGCCGCCGAGGACATGGGCGGTCTTGACACCGTTGTCAACAACGCCGGCATCTCCCAGTCCACCCCGCTGCTGGACTACACCGCAGACGAATGGCAGAAGGTCATGGACCTCAACGTCACCGCGGTCTTCAACGGCTGCCGCGCCGGCGCGCAGATCATGACCGAGGCGGGCCACGGCGGCACCATCACCACCACCAGCTCTATGGTCTCCAAGTACGGCCAACCCTCCGGCTGCGGCTACCCCACTTCCAAGTACGCGGTCAACGGCCTTACACAGTGCCTGTCCCGCGAGCTCGCGCCCAAGGGCATCCGCGTGAACGCCGTCGCCCCCGGAATCACCAAGACCGACATGGTCGCCGCGCTGCCCGAGAAGATGATCGCACCGTTGATCGCCACCATCCCGCTGGGCCGCATCGGCGAACCCGAGGACGTCGCGAACGCCTTTGTCTACCTGGCAAGCGATATGTCCTCCTACGTGACCGGCGCCGTCATCCCCGTCGACGGAGCAGCCCGATCCTAATCGCGCCGCATTAATCGCGCATCGCGCTAGGCATAGCTCAAACAGAGGGCCCCGGCATCGTGTCGGGGCTCTTTTTCTCCAGCACTACCAAACAAGAAAATGTCACGTTTTAATACCTCATATCTATGTATTAGAACGTGCCACATTGAAGCGCTTAAAGTGGTTCGTTCTAATACCAATATCAACATCGGTATTACCATGTGCCACTTTTTCCTAAAAAAACGGTACTTAGTAATACCGATTCCAACAAATGTATTAAAAAGACCCATTTGAGCCACTAAAAATGGTTCATTTCAATACCTCATCTACCGAGAGCGACAGTAGGAGAAAACTGGAGGTTTGGCAGGCGCTCAACGAGAAGCCCAGCCCCACAAGTCCACCCAACAACAACGAACGCGCTGCCGACACTTAGATATCGACAGCGCGCTCGCGTTCGCGCTATGTATAGGCACGCACCTCCCGGGGGCGGGCCCGTTTCTTAGAAATGCATCCTACCATCCCACGCAAGCAGCGCGGAAACCCTCGCTACTCCCCCAGCTGGGCCTGGCGCGCGCGGTCGCGCTCCAAGATGGGGGCGAGGAACTTGCCCGTGAAGCTCTCCGGGCACTTGGCGACCTGCTCCGGCGTGCCGGTGACAACCACGGTGCCGCCTCCGTTACCGCCGTTGGGGCCCATGTCGATGATACGGTCCGCCACCTTGATGACGTCCAGGTTGTGCTCGATCACCAACACGGTGTTGCCGGCGTCGACCAGGCGCTGCAGCACGTCGAGCAGCTGGCGCACGTCCTCAAAGTGCAGGCCGGTGGTGGGCTCGTCCAGAATATAGAACGTCTTGCCCGTCTGGCGGCGGTGCAGCTCCTTGGCCAGCTTGACGCGCTGGGCCTCGCCACCGGAAAGCGTGGTGGCGGGCTGGCCCAGACGCACGTAACCCAAGCCCACATCGTAGAGGGTCTGCAGCTTGCGCTTGATCTGGGGGATGTTACCAAAGAACGCCAGGGCCTCGGTCACGCTCATCTCCAGCACGTCCGAGATCGACTTGCCGCGGTAGGTGACCTCCAGCGTCTCGCGGTTGTAGCGCTTGCCGCCGCAGACCTCGCACGGTACGTAGATATCCGGCAGGAAGTGCATCTCGATCTTGATCTGGCCATCGCCCTTGCACGCCTCGCAGCGGCCGCCGGAGACGTTGAACGAGAAGCGGCCCGGCGAGTAGCCGCGTGCCTTCGACTCCGGAACGCTGGCGAACAGCGCCCGCAAATCGTCCCACAGACCAATATAGGTCGCCGGGTTGGAGCGCGGTGTGCGGCCGATGGGGCTCTGGTCGATATCGATGACCTTGTCTATCTGGTCGATACCCTCGAGCTTCTTATACGGACCCACCACGCGCGTGGAGTGGTGGATGGCGTTGGTGAGGGCGGGCGCGATGGTATCCGTCACCAGCGACGACTTGCCCGATCCTGATACGCCCGTCACCACGGTTAGGGTGCCGAACTCGATCTTCGCCGTGACGTTTTTAAGGTTGTTGGCAGAGGCGCCGGTGATCTTGAGGGCGCCGCGACCGGGCTTGCGGCGCTTCTCGGGCACGCGGATCATGCGCTTGCCGGTGAGGTAGGCGCCGGTCATGGAGTCCGGGCACGCCATGATCTGCTGAGGCGTGCCCGCGCAAACCACCTTGCCGCCGTGCTCGCCCGCGCCGGGACCCATATCGATCACAAAGTCCGCCGCGCGGATGGTGTCCTCATCATGCTCGACAACGATGACGGTGTTACCGATGTCGCGCAGGCGCTCCAGAGTCTTGATCAGGCGCTCGTTATCGCGCTGGTGCAGGCCGATGGAAGGCTCATCCAAGATATAGAGCACGCCCATGAGTCCCGCGCCAATCTGGGTCGCCAGGCGGATGCGCTGGGCCTCGCCGCCGGAAAGCGTGGCGGAGGCACGGTCCAGGGTAAGGTAGTCCAGGCCAACGTCCACCAAAAAGCGCAGGCGCTCCAGGATTTCCTTGACTATGCGTCCGCCGATGAACTGCTGGCGCTCGCTAAGCTCCAAGCCCTCGAAGAACTCCAGCGACTCGCGGCAGGACAGGCGGCACACGTCGTAGATGGACTTGCCGCCCACCGTGACGGCCAGCATCTCCGGGCGCAGGCGGGCGCCGTGGCACGCGGTGCAGGGCTCCTCGCGGATGTAGCGCTCCAGGCGGGCCCGGGTGTTGTCATTGGTGGTCTCCGTATAGCGCTCGTACAGGATGTTGCGCACGCCGGAGTACTTGGTGTCCCAATGCGTGTCGCGACCGTCCTGCGTGTGGTAGTCCACGCGCATCTTTTTGTCGCCCAGGCCGTCCAGGAAGATGCGGCGCACGCGGGCGGGAAGGTCGCGCCACGGGGTGGTCGCCTCTACGCCCAGGTGTTTGCACAGCGCGCGGAAGATCTGCGGGTAGTAATTTGACTTGCCAAAGAAGGTGCCAAAGACGCCGTCCTCGATAGAGAGCGAATCGTCCTCGATCAGCGCCTCGGCATCCACCACCTTTTTAAAGCCAAGGCCATCGCACTCCGGGCAGGCGCCATAAGGTGCGTTGAACGAGAAATCGCGCGGCTGCAAATCGTCGATGGAGTGACCATGCTCCGGACACGCCAGGGCCAGCGAGTACTGCAGCAGGTCGCCCTCGGTGCCCTCCGGCGCATCGCGGTCCGGCAGCAAGTACACGCCCACGTTGCCGTGCGCCAGGCGGGTCGCCTGCTCCACGGCCTCCGCGATGCGGCCCAGCGAGTTTTCGCGGATGACGATGCGGTCCACCACCACCTCGATGGTGTGCTTGAACTTCTTATCCAGCTCGATGTCCTCGTCCAAACTGCGGACCTCGCCGTCGATGCGAACGCGCGAGAAGCCCTCTGCGCGCAGGTCCTCGAGCAGCTTGGTGTACTCGCCCTTGCGACCCATAACCACGGGAGCCAGCATAAAAGCACGGCGTCCGTTGCCGGCTTCCAAAATCTTATCCGCCACCTGGTCGGTGGTCTGGCGCTCGATCACGCGGCCGCACTCCGGGCAGTGCGGGGTGCCTATGCGGGCGAAGAGCAGGCGCAGGTAGTCGTAGATCTCGGTCACGGTACCCACCGTGGAGCGCGGGTTCTTGCTGGTTGTCTTTTGGTCGATAGAGACCGCCGGCGACAGGCCGTCGATGGAATCCAGGTCCGGCTTATCCATCTGGCCCAAAAACTGGCGGGCGTAGCTGGAGAGGCTCTCCACGTAGCGGCGCTGGCCCTCCGCGTAGATGGTGTCGAACGCCAAACTCGACTTGCCCGAGCCCGAAAGACCGGTGATGACCACCAGCTCGTCGCGGGGTATGGTGACATCGATATCCTGCAGGTTGTGCTCGCGCGCGCCGCGGATGACGATCGAATTATCAGACATGCTGCAAACTCCCATGCTGGGCCAAACAAGACCCCTTCTCAATAGTTTTGCAACTTCACAGTCTAGCGCATGGACGATGACAATGCACGAACATTTGTACGTATTAAATTGTCACCACGGGAACCGCACGTCTTGTTCGCCTCCCGCTCAAACGCCTTCCACGCGCCAGAGACTGCGCGCACGGGTACAATGGGATGCGTATGATTCAACCGAGCCGGACGGCACGGGCGCGAAGGGGACGCATCCCCGCCGGCCTCGTCCAAACCCGACTCAATACGCGTATTCGCGCGACCATCCGCATCCATATCGGGCGGCACGCGCGCAGAGAGGACAACCATGGGTTGTGAGCACGCACAGGCCGCGGGCGGGCAGACCGCTCCGCAGCAATTCGATGAGAACAATCTGTCCGAGGTGAAGCACGTCATCGCCGTTTTGTCCGGCAAGGGCGGCGTTGGCAAGTCGCTGGTCACGGGCTCGCTGGCCATCGAGCTGGCGCGCGCGGGCCACAAGGTGGGCATCCTGGACGCCGACATCACCGGCCCGTCCATCCCCAAAATGTTCGGTATGAGCGGTCGCCGCGCCATGGGCCTGGGCAACCTGCTTTTGCCCGAGATCTCTACTCACGGTATCAAGGTGATGTCCAGCAACCTGCTGCTGGCAAACGAAACCGATCCGGTCTTGTGGCGCGGACCCGTGATCGCCGGCGCCATCCGCCAGTTCTGGAGCGAGACCAGCTGGGGCCCGCTCGACTACCTGCTGGTCGACATGCCTCCGGGCACCGGCGACGTGGCGCTCACCGTGTTCCAGTCGCTGCCCATGGACGGCATCGTTGTCGTTACCAGCCCGCAGGACCTGGTCAGCATGATCGTCGCCAAAGCCGTGAACATGGCCGAGAAGATGGACGTGCCGGTTCTGGGCGTGGTCGAGAACATGAGCTACGTGGAGTGCCCGGACTGCGGCAAGAAGATCGAGGTCTTTGGCCACAGCCGCCTGGACGAGGTGGCAGCCGCCTACAACCTGGACATCCTGGGCCGTCTGCCCATCAACCCCGCCTTCGCCGCAAGCTGCGACGCCGGAACCCTTGAGGACGACCTGCCCGCCGGCATGCTGCCCGAGGCCGTGGCCGCCATCCAGGCGACCGCCGAGTTCCTGGACGCTAAGGCCGCGCTCGAGCAGGAAGACGTCGCCGCCGATGCCGACGCTGCTGCGCCCGCCGAGGACGCCACCGACGCCGAGTAGGCAGACTCTCAAAGAATCCTCGTCCAAAAACACGCACCCGCGCCCAACCGCGCCCGCCCGCGCCTGGCCGCACCACCCGCCCGCTGCCCGAAAGCGAGAAACCATGAACGCCCGCCCGCAGACCCGCTACGACGTTGCCATCATTGGTGGAGGGGCCTCCGGCCTTGCCGCCGCCATAGCCGCGGGCCGCGCGGGCGCCTCCGTCTGCGTGCTCGAACGCGACGTGGCCTGCGGTCTGCCCATTTTGGCCACGGGCAACGGACGCTGCAACCTGTCGAACGCCCGCCTTGATAGCCGCCGCTACTACAACGCCGCAGCCGCCAAGGCCGTGCTGGGACGCGACGGCGCGTCGCGGGCGGAGGCGTTTTTTGACTCGTTGGGGCTTATGACCTGTGAGGTCGAGGGACGGCTCTACCCCATCACCCGACGCGCGGAGACCGTGCGCAACTGCTTGCTGGGAGCCTGCGGGCGCCTGGGCGTTGACATGCGCTGCGGCGTTGAGCTGCAAGGCGCCGCCCTTGACCCGGCGGTCGCGCGGGACGCCGCAGGCGGCGCATGGATCCTCGACATCCGCGAACCCGAACGGCCCGTCTACGTCCACGGCGACCAAAACGACCGCGCCGCCCTGCGCCGTGCCCGCAAGACGCTCGCCGGCGCACAGATGGCCCAGCGGCAGATTCGCGCGCGCTCGCTTGTTATCGCCGTGGGCGGCTGTTCACATGGCATCTGCGACATGCTTGATATTCCCCATGTGGACGAGGAGCCCGTGCTGTGCCCCATCGCCGGCGCGTTGGCGCGCCCCGGCAACGGCGCGGGCACCGGCAACAATCCGCTCGATGCGCTCGACGGGCTGCGTCTGGAGGCCATGCTCACCCTCAAACGCAAGGGTGCCTGCATCGCCTACGAAGAGGGCGAGGTGCTCCTGCGCCCCTACGGCATCTCCGGCATCGCCGCATTCAACCTATCGCGCCGCTGCCAAGCGGGCGACCTTATCGAGATGGACCTGTTCCCCACCTGCAACAACGACCAGCTCGCCCACATGCTGCGTGCACGTGAGCAGCATGTGGGCCCTTGGAACGGAGAGGCGGCATGGTTCGACGGCGTACTGCCGCGCGCGCTGGCCGCATACGTGTGCGAGTGCGTTAACGGGACGGGCGACGCGATCGCTGCCAGCGCCGCGTTGCTGCACCGCATCAGCCTGCGCGTTACCGGCACGTGCGAGCACCAGCAGGCGCAGGTGCGCCGTGGCGGCATCCCGTTTTCATCCATTAATGCTGACACGCTTGCCGTCACAAGCCGACCGCACCTATTTGCCTGCGGCGAGGCCCTGGATCAAGATGCGGACTGCGGCGGCTACAACCTGGGCTGGGCCTGGCTTTCCGGCCTGCGCGCGGGCGAGGCCGCCAGCCGTTAGACACGGCCAAATGGCCGCGCATATCAAGCAGCCGCCCACCTTGCGACAGCCCGCCCATGCGACCGAACATATGAAACGGAGTTCCCCGTGATAGAGATTTCCGAGATCAAGGTTTCCCTCAAGGAAGGCGCCACCGAACAGGCGGCCCTCGAAGCGGGAATGCGCGAAGCCGCCCGCCTGCTGTCGCTGGCGCCCGCGGACATCGCGCACAGCGAGCTGCACCGCACGTCCATCGACGCGCGCAAGAAAAGCGACGTACATTTCACCGTAAGCATCCGCTTTGGCCTGCGCGACGGCCTTGACCAGCAGGAGGTCATTTCCCGAGCGGACGCCAAGGTCTCCCGCCGCATTCGTATTGTGGACGAGGATGCCCCCTCCTACCCCGCCCCGCTTGGAAAGCATGCCCGCCCCGCGCTTCGACCCGTGGTGGTGGGCGCCGGCTGCGCGGGCCTGTTCGCGGCGCTCACGTTGGCGGAAGCCGGATTGGAACCGCTCTTGATCGAGCGCGGCGACAACGCTGCCGACCGCACGCGCGCCGTTGAGCACTTCAACGCCACGGGCGAGCTTGACCTAGAGAGCAACATCCAGTTTGGCTTGGGCGGTGCGGGCACGTTTTCCGACGGCAAGCTCACCACGGGCACCAAAAACCCCGCGCACCGCCTCATCCTCCAAACCTTTGTGGACGCCGGCGCCCCGCGCGAGATCCTGTGGGAGGCCAAACCGCACGTGGGCTCCGACATCTTGCCGGGCGTGGTGACGCACATGGTGGCGCGCATCCGCGAGCTGGGCGGCGAGGTGCTGTTCCGCACGCGCTTGGTGGATATCGACCGCGGGCCAAACGGCCAGATTGAAGCTGTCCACGTTTCGCACAACGGTGAGGACGAGGAGCGCATCGCGTGCTCGCACCTTATCCTTGCCTGCGGCCACTCCGCACGCGACGTCTTCGAATTGCTGGATCGCCGCGGCTTTGAGCTGGCGCGCAAGACCTTTGCCGTAGGCGCGCGCATAGAGCACCTGCAGGCAGACATCGACCGCGCGCAATACGGCCCCGCCGCCGGCCACCCCGCGCTGGGCGCCGCACCCTACAAACTGGTAGCGCATACCAAAAACGGCCGCAGTCTCTTCAGCTTCTGCATGTGCCCGGGCGGCGAGGTAGTCGCCGCGGCCAGCGAGGCGGGCGGCGTGGTCACCAACGGTGCCAGCCTGCACGCGCGCGCCGGTAAAAACGCTAACGCCGCGCTGCTGGTCAACGTCAACCCGCAGGACCTTCCGGGCGATGACGTGCTCGCCGGTATCCAGCTTCAGCGCGAATGCGAGCGCATGGCATATGAGCTTGGCGGTGGCGCGTACAAGGCCCCCGTGCAGCTGGTGGGCGACTTTTTGTGCGGTATTCCCTCCGTGCGCGGCGGCAAGGTAACGCCCACCTACCCGCGCGGCGTCACCTGGGGATCCATCAATATGGCGCTGCCCCAGCACGTAACCGAAACCATGCGCATGGGCATTCCGGAACTCGCGCGTCGCCTTCGTGGTTTCGATGACGAGGAAGCCGTGCTCACCGGCGTGGAGACGCGCTCCAGCTCCCCCATCACCGTGGTGCGCGACCGCGCCTGCCACGCCCAGGGTGCCCAGGGACTCTACCCTTGCGGCGAGGGTGCGGGCTACGCGGGCGGCATCATGAGTGCTGCCACGGACGGCATCCGCTGCGCGGAATCGCTCATCGCGGACCTGGTGTAGGCGCTCTCAGCAACGTCGCGCGACGCTAGTCATTAGGGTTGTAGATATCGCAGACGCTCAGACCCAACGACGGGCTGTAATCATATTCAACGATGCAGCAGTTGCCCAGGCGCTTGCCGCTCGAACGATAGTCGTAATCCAGAGCGCGCAGCACCTGGGCACACGCGGCACCGTGGCTCACGGCCAGCACGCATTCGTGATCCGGGCGATCCATGATGCACTTCAGGGTGTCCATCAGGCGCGCCCTGAACTCCATCTCGCCCCCAAACGGAACGTAGAAGTCGCCATAGGGCAACGGAGGATTGGTGTCCTCGGAAAGCCCCTCAAAGGTGCCAAAGTTCCACTCTTTCAGCCCCTTCTCGCGCACGTACGGCACGCCCGGAACCACCAGTTCGCAGGTGTCGCACGCGCGCTCGGAGGTGCTTGAGTACACGTGGTCGAACGCGATGCCGCACTCGCGCAGCCACTCCCCCGCCGCGCGCGCCTGCTCAATACCCGTGTTGGTAAGCGGAGAGTCGCACCACCCCTGCTTGCGCTTAAGTACGTTGAACAGCGTCTGACCGTGACGCATCATATAGAGCTTCGCCATGCCCCATCCCCCCTACGGCGGGTCCGAACGGACAGGAGAACAGAATATGAAGGAAACCAGAAGGATCGACTACAGCGACCGCAGGATCATCCAGGACATGCTCGACGCGCACGAGAGGCTCGCGGACATAGCCGACGCCGTGTGCGCCGACCCCACGTCCGTCTCCAGGGAGATACGACGAAACGCCGCGGTGACTACCAGGGCGCGACGGACGTTGCGAATCTTGTTGTGCATGGATGCTCCAATCTGCCACAGATGCGGCCCCATGCGGCAAATGCTGACATCGCGAGGCGACATTTTGTTCCCCTCGGCGCGAACGGCCGGGATGCGGCGTCCCATGATGGCACATGGCGCCTTCTGGAAGCTGATGGCACCATGTGCCGATCGGACGTTAAAGAATGACCCCGCACGTTTCCGCGCGGGGTCTCGGAGATGGTTTTATGGAGTTGTGCGAGGCTTAAATTCAGCCGTACTCGGCGGGATGTTCAGTTACTTCGTATTACCAGATGCGTTCGTAATGCTCAAGACCATTGAAGAAAACGTAGCTAACGCAGTCTTCATGATCTTCGAATAATAACCATCTGATGCCATCCAAAGGGTTTAACTGCTGCATGAGGACTGACTTTCGTATCGTTCAATTAGCCGGACATACAGATTGGCCAGCTCACTAAGCGCATGATCGCTCGCTCTCCAAGCATGGGAATCATCTATCAGCACGTGTTGATAGACGTCTTTTACCTGGTATTCTCGACCGTCCTCCATCTTAACCAGGAACTTCTTCCAAGGCCATCCATCCTGGGGCTCGAGTTGGTCGGCATCAACCCTTTCTCCATGCGCCCCGAGCGTCAAGAGGATTCGCTTCAGGTCAGCGAACTCGGCATCGTCGAGGACACACAATCGCTCGTTCATCCCGCCGTCATCGTAAACATAAATCTCTGCCGAAACCGCATTTTCAAAAGTTGGAAATCCCGATTCGGCCAACGAACGATCATTGAGCAATTTCGTCGACAGCAACAGCACAATCAAGGCAATCAACGAGACGAGGATGATTTTTTTCCATGTATCGGGGAACCCCTTCATGATAATCCTCACTATCGTGACGAAACCCCTACGTATAGCGCATGGTCGTTGCAACGAGACTCATGTTCGCCCCCGTTCCAGCGCTGCGAGCCCTCCAAGTTCCCCCGGACCTGTTTGCAGTCGTAAAAGACGAGGTGAGGGGATCCATGAGGGAAAGAGCCTCATTCGAGTTAACCCCACGTATCACGGTCGCATGTCCATTTCCTGACTCATACGACCAACTTCCGTATATGGCAAACCCACTAGAAAGATTGTTGTTTATGGTTCCAGCGGACGGAACCCCGCCATAATACGTATATGCCACCCCGAGCGCCTTCAAAACTTTCGCCGAATCACCCCTTGGAAGACCTTTGTCATAATCGATAGCGCCATACCAGAACTTAGCAACGCCCTCACAGGTGTAACTCGAACCAGTACGACTATTCGCGATCGAAGCGCATGTTGCCGCCCAACACATGTTTGACCCCGCCGGCTGCCGCACAATGGGGACGCTAACGTATGCATTGTAGGCACGTATCGATGGCCATGCCGGAAGCTTGTCCCCTTGGCCGTACGCTGCCGTATCGATCTCAGGAACGCACGCAGTGTCGATTATCCCCCTGTCGGGCATTGCCGGATATTTAAGCAGCTCCGTATAGGCAGCTTCTTGCCGACTGTACAGGTAGGCAGCCGTCTGATCATATACGATGGCAATCTCGGATTCGGGCGATGCAAAATCCATGGTCTCCGGGACAAGACCATTTGTCGCCTGGATTCCGTCTTCCGTCTCCATAATCCAAAAGACTATTCTTTGATTCTCTAAAACTGGGAAATACAGCGGCCCTTTATTGAAAGAGCCGATGGAATAAACGTAAGTCGGTATTCCATCCCCAAGATAAAGATTGTCGAAATCAACATCAGAAAGACCGAGGCTATCCGCCTGGTCCCTAATTCCAGCAATATCATCCGGAAGTTGGCTGACCCCTTCCGATGAAAGAGTCTCCAAATGCTCGAAACCTGATACGCCAGCACCGTCTGCAAACGCCTTCTTCGCGTGAACGGCATTTGCCGCGAAGGTACCCGCAAAAAGCAGCAACAGATTACGCCTACTGATATTCATTGCGACTCCTTCCGTCGATATGGAGATGGCTTCATTTTAATTTCAGACAAATGGCACCCCCCCACCATCTATATTTCGGTCGGTAGAAGTCTGCAGAAGTCGGCAAACGGTTCGCCCACAAGAGTCGCATGCGTCTAGACAAGCTTCGCTTGTGCGTACGAATGCGACTCTTGCGCATATCGACCAGGGGGCGATATGCTCACCGAATCTTTGGTCCGGACATCCACCTGCTGGAATGATGAATATGATGGATGTCGAAACCTCTATATATTCTGAATGGTGTGCAGAATGGCGCGTGACAAACAGATGAACGTCTTGCTGACGGCGGAGACGGTCGACGGGCTTCGAGCGGAAACCGCGAGGAGCGACGTGAGTTTGAGCGAGGTCGCGCACGGACGCATGGAGGGCCGCGCCCGCACACAAGACTGCGATGAAGCCGGAGGCCCCCAGCCGTAGCAACGAAATGCGGTTCCGACCCGCGAATATTAGAGTGCCGAACGCGCGTCGAGCAGACACGCCCTCAAGCGGCGCGGTCGCCGGGTGAAGATAGGTAGGCCCGGCCGTGCGCGGTAGCTCCGCGGACGGCCGGGCCGGTTTTGCCTATTGACAATGTTCAACTCATATTAAATGGGGGCCGCGTAATGCGATCCCCATAAAGCTATCTGTTATGCCGCCCGGATGCGAGCGAACCGTGCCCCGCCACCAGCGAGACATGCAACCGCAAGCGCGCTTGCGGCTACGCCACGGCCTTGGCCTTCTTGGCGCGGCGGAACGGGCAGGAACCCTTCTGCGGAGCCACACCGGAGAGCACCAGCGCGCCGTAGACAAAGCCCCAGCCGGCCAGGAACAGCTCCAGGAAGGACAGGGCAACGGAAGCGCCCTCGCCCGCAAAGTTCATCATGTTGAAGAAGCTCACGGCCCAGATGGCAGCGGCGAGAACCAGCGTCATAAACCAGTGGCCAACGCCCTTGCGGTCCATCTCAAGCGCGATGAACATCACGTAGAACGCCAGGAAGATGCCCACAAACGCGTAGGTGAGCGAGAAAACGGCGATGTCATACGGGAAGAACAGCTCCCAAAAGCCCGCGACAAACATCAGCGCGCCCAGCACCGGCTCGGTCCAGCCAAGCACCCACGTGGACTTGGAGACAAAAGACGCGATGAACGTGGCGGCGCCCAAGAAGATACCGATCCACGGCAGCATCTCCAAAAGGCCCGCAAGGCCGTTGTGGGGCGTAATCATAAACATTCCCAGGCCGCCCTCTACCGGCGTCACATACATGTAGACGGCGAACAGGAAGCAAAACGCGGCCATGATGACCAGGTTCCACTTCACGTCGAGTAGCTTCTTGATGATTTCGTCTTTCATCGATACCCCTTTTTCTTCCCATTAGATCGCGCAGGCGACAGCGCGCTCCTCTTCAAACTCAAAAGTATAGCATCCAGACTTACCGAGTTGAAACATAGGTTAGCGGAACGAGGAAGGGTTAACGTACAACCGGGGTGCCCACCGGTCTTATCACGGGATGCGTTCGGCCCCGCGGGCCTCAGAGCATTCCTTTGATTGCCGCCACGTTGGACGCAATCCAGCCACGGGCGCGCACCTCCTGCGCGAGATGCGCAATAAGAGCAGTCTCGCTCAACCCGTGCGTGCCAACGAACATTGCCCTGCGATCGGGGCCGTTTATCCGGGTTACCGAGAGTCAAGGTCTTAAATAGTCTTAAACGGTCTTAAATCCCAACGAAACACTTTCTGGTGAACACAGAACCGACTCCTCACTACCGCTCACACCTCAAATTTGTCCGTTTATCAATACATTAGATTAACTGTCATAACCTTTATAGCTTATACCTTGATGAGCTCTCTCCCCAAGCCTACCCTGTATTGAAAGGCGTCGCTCGCTCACGGGCAGAAGGAGGCGGGCCTCGTCCGGTCCCCGGGGAAAGAGGAGGAAGCTTATGCACAAATGCAAGACAAGCAAGGCTAAGATCGCTGTGATGGCCGGACTGTGCGGAGCCTTGGTTTTTGGCGGCGCCGCGCATGCAAGCGCAAGCGACATCGACGGGCACTGGAATGAGCGCAGCCTGCAGGAATGGATCGACTACGGCGTGTTGCTTGGTTACGAGAACGGGGATTACGGCCCCGACAGGCCGGCAACCCGCGCCCAAATCACCACGTTCCTCGACCGCATCATGGGCTATCAGTATTCTGCTAAAAACACCTTCACAGATCTTGACCAGAATTGGTACACGGACGTTATCTTGAGAGGCGTCTCCGCCGGAATCATCTACGGCGACGCCCAGGGCACCATGCGCCCCAACGATCTTGTGACACGTGAGGAAGCCGCCGTTATTTTGGCCCGCGTCCTGGATCTGGATTCCGCGGGCGCGCAGCCAGGCGGCTTCGCCGATGCCAACGCGATCTCGCCGTGGGCGCAAAACAGCGTGAATGCAATGGTTGCCGCAGGATACATCCACGGTTACCCAGACGGATCGTTTGGCCCCAAGCGCCCTATCACCCGAGCCGAACTCATCGGCATGCTGGACAACATGTTCACGGATCTCTACCAAAAGGCGGGCACGTACAACAAAGACGTTGCCGGCTCGGCGGTTGTGGCAAAATCCGGCACCACGCTAAAGGATGAGGTTATCAAGGGCGACCTGGTCATTTCCGAAGGCGTTGCAAGCGGGCATGTTGTTCTTGACGGCGTAGAGGTCAAGGGCAAGCTGATCATTCGCGGCGGCGGCACCAACTCCGTCGTTATTAAGGGCTCGTCCAACGTACCCACCGTTGTAATTGACCGCCAAAAGGACGAGGTGCGCCTTGCCGTTCAGGACGCCGCATCGGTGGACAAGGTTGTTGTTGGGGGCGATACGGCCTCCGCAAAGGTTGACGGCACCGTGGGATCCGTTACGGTTGAGTCCTCAGGTGCCACAACAGCGATTACAGGAACAGTAGATACCGTCAACATCGCCAAGACGGCAAAGGGCGCCAAGGTAAACGCGCATTCCGGCGCCGTCATCGACCGAGTGGCGATTGCGGGTGCAAACGCGACGCTAAGCGTTGGCGACAGTGCCCTAGTCAAAGAGGCGAGCATATCCGCAGCGAACACCGTTGTAACCGGCGCGGGAACCGTAACCAGCGTGACCGCAGAAAAAGGTTCCAACGCGGCAAAAGTAGAGACCATGGGCACCACGGTGAAGAACAACGGAGCAGGCACGGTTGCCATTCCCGGCGGATCCGTCGCACCCGGCGAGACCGCAACCACATCCAAGATAGGGGGCGTTTCTACCGAGCGCGAGCTACTCGCCAAGCTGAACGACCAAAGCGTCACCAACATTCAGCTGGGATCAGACATCGCTATGTCCTCCCAGCTGGTTATCGACCGCCCGGTAACCATTACAGGCAACGGCAAATCCCTCACTTTCGCCGGCAAGGACTCGTCCGAGCTATCCGCGCGTGTGATGATCGCCAGCAATAACGTCACGCTAGATGATGTGGGAGTAAAAACTGTAGAAAACACAGCGGTACATGCGGCTGGATATGGAATCGTCATCAGCGGGGCCGACGGGGTGACCTTGAACCGCGTTGCAGTTTCCGGCGCAAAGACGGGCATTCAGGTAAATTCCTCCAAGGTGAAGATGACGGGCGCCATCGACATCTCTGGAAACGGTTTTGCCGGTATCGAAGTATCCACATCCAAGAGCGGCCAGCTCGCAAGCACATCCCCTTCGCTCGATGTGTCATCCGCAACCCTTGTAAATAGGGACGAGGATTTTACCTCGCATCCCACCATGATGATCGAAGGGTACGACTGCAAGGATACGGTTTATGATTCCAACGGCGCTCCCGCTATGCACCCGGCAGGGCTTAGCAACCAAGTCATCACCGGTTTTGACACCAAGAACGGTATCTGCAAGGTGGTTCATTCGGAAAGCGCAAACGGCAGCCACCAACTTTGGTACCTCGTAAACGATAAGCCGGATTCGATCGCGATTGGCCAGGACTCTCAAGACGGAACGATCACCAATATATACGGGGGATTCCTTGAAGGCGGCTCCATTATGGTGAGCTGCGCGCTCGACAACTCCATCGTTTCGCAAGGCTATGCAAACGTTGACTGGATTCGCGTGGCGCTGACCGACGGAAACAACAATCCGCTGGGCTACATCCATGTTGATAAGGAGAACGTGAAAGCATACTGCGACAAGTACGACCGCAGCAACGACGGACAAATCAACGGCACCATGGCCTTCTTCTTCAATGACGATACCGCCTACCGCCAGTTTGACCTGTACTTCATGTCACCGGTGGATTCGAGCTATCCAAACCTCGAAAATGCCGTTGTCATGGTAAGCGTCGACGGCAAGGTGCACCAGAAGTCCTTCTCGTTTTTCTCCCATCAGTAACCCGGAGTAGCTTCCGCTACCGATAAGGGAAATCAGAAGACGCAACAAGGCCGCCGGGTTTCCGCCGGGGTGTTCTGAGGCGCAACGCGCCGAACACACCCCCGTTAGAAATCCCGAGCGGCCACTCTTTTTCATCGTCCAAAAATACCGCTAGCTCTTACCGAACCTGGCGCCCTTGCGGACGCGGCCGCTTGCGAACTTGGACCCCTTTCGAGCATCGCGGCGTAGGCGCTCGATCACCTCGTCCTCGCTGGCGCCTTCTGCCAGAGCCTTGAGGTGCACCACCGCGTCGCGCAGACGGGCCGCCTCCTCGAAGTCCATGGCCTCCGAGGCGCTGCGCATGTCGTCCTCCATCTGGGCGATGATGCGCTGCAGTTCGTCGGGAGGAAGCTCGGAAAGCTCTTGCGCCAGGCGCTGGCCATCGGAGGTCTCCACGCCGGGAGCCGCATCCGCCCCGTCCTCGCCCGCCGGGGTGAAGAACTCGCCGTGGCCCAGCGAGTCGCCGCGGCTGCGGTCGCGCTTGCCCAGGGTCTCCGAGGCTTCCGCGATGAAGCTCGAGATGTCGTTGATGGCCTTGCGGACGGTCTTGGGCTCGATGCCGTGCTCCTTGTTGTAGGCCATCTGGATCTCGCGGCGGCGCGCCGTCTCGTCGATGGCCTCGCGCATGGAGTCCGTGATGGTGTCCGCGTACATGATTACCTCGCCCTCCGCGTTGCGCGCGGCGCGGCCGATGGTCTGGATGAGAGAGCGGCGGTTGCGCAGGAAGCCCTCTTTGTCCGCGTCGAGGATGGCGACCAGCGAGACCTCCGGCAGGTCCAGACCCTCGCGCAGCAGGTTGATGCCAACCAGCACGTCGATCTTGCCGGCGCGCAGGTCGCGCAGAATCTCGACGCGGTCCAGCGTGGCGGTGTCCGAGTGCATGTAGTTGACCTTGACGCCGGCGTCGAGCAGATGGTCGGTGAGGTCCTCGGCCATGCGCTTGGTGAGCGTGGTGACAAGCACGCGCTCATGGCGGGCGGTGCGGACCTTTATCTCGTCCAGCAAATCATCGATCTGACCGCGCACGGGACGCACGTCGATCTTGGGATCGAGCAGGCCGGTGGGGCGAATAATCTGCTCCACGTTGTTTTGGCTCACGCGCAGCTCGTAGTCGCCCGGCGTGGCCGATACGTAGATGAACTGCGGGATGCGCGCCTCGAACTCGTCGAAGCGAAGCGGGCGGTTGTCCAGGGCGGACGGCAGGCGGAAACCGTGCTCGACCAGCGTGACCTTGCGCGAGCGGTCGCCCTCGTGCATGCCGCGGATCTGCGGCACGGTGACGTGGCTCTCGTCGATGATGCAGACCATGTCCTTGGGGAAGTAGTCGATGAGCGTGAACGGGGGCTCGCCGGGCTTGCGGCCGTCCAGGTGGCGAGAGTAGTTCTCGATGCCGTTGGTGAAGCCCATGGTCTCGAGCATCTCTAGGTCGTAATCCGTGCGCTGCTGCAGGCGCTGGGCCTCCAGCAGCTTGTCCTCCGCCTTGAGCTCTGCCACGCGGTGTTCCAGCTCTTCCTCGATGGTCTTGAGGGCGGCCGTGACCTTGGGCTTCTCGGTAACGTAGTGGGAGGCGGGCCATACCGGGATGGCATCGTACTCGCGCAGGATCTCGCCCGTGACCTCGTCGATCTCCGCGATCAGCTCGACCTCGTCCCCAAAGAACTCGAAACGCAAGGGGTGCTCGGCATAGGGCGGGTAGACGTCGACCACGTCACCGCGCACACGGAAGCGTCCGCGCGACAGATCGTAGTCGTTGCGGTCATATTGGATGTCGATGAGGCAGTGGATGAACTCGTCGCGCTCGAGCGGCACCTTCTTGTCCACGTTGGGCGCCAGGCCCGCGTAGTCCTCCGGGCTACCGATGCCGTAGATGCAGGACACGGACGCGACCACGATGACGTCGCGGCGAGACAGCAACGAGGCCGTGGCCTGGTGGCGCAGCATCTCGACCTCCTCGTTGATGGAGGAGTCCTTCTCGATATAGGTATCTGACTGCGGAACGTAGGCTTCCGGCTGGTAGTAATCGTAGTAGGAGACAAAATAGACCACCGCGTTATGCGGGAAGAACTCCTTGAGCTCGCTTGCAAGCTGGGCTGCCAGCGTCTTGTTGGGAGCCATCACCAGCGTGGGCTTGCCCAGTGCCTCGATGGTCTTTGCCATGGTGAAGGTCTTACCGGAGCCGGTGACGCCCAGAAGCACCTGGTAGCGGTCTCCGTCTTTTACACCCTTGACCAGCGATTCGATAGCCTGGGGCTGGTCGCCGGACGGCTCGAAGGGCGAAACGACCTCGAAAGCGGCCGGCTCTCCCGTGACACCGAAGCGGCGAAGCTCTCCTCCTACGCGCTCGACCTCGAAGCTCTCCATTGCTCTCCCCTCTTTGGGCGCCGTGTTCACAACCATTTTGCCATGTACCGCAAAACCGCGCACCGTATACGCGCGAGCGCGCCACGATGCGCTGGCAGATTGACATACGGGGAGGCAGGGCGCCTACATGAACGCGTCCGGATAGAGCTGGCGATAGCGATCGTGCGCGTTGTTGACGCGGATAAGGTAGGCCTGCGTCTCCGGGAAGGTAATCGCGTTATGCAACGACGTGTCCTGCTGGACCCAATCGTCGACGTTGCCCATCCCGCCGTTGTAAGCGGCGATAGCCCGGTCCGCCGACCCGTTGAAATACGTGATGAGGTAGGAAAGGTAGGCGCTGCCGAACTCGATGTTGACCGCGGGGTCCTCGAGGTCGTCCGCGGAATAGAGCGAGCCGTCGACCAAGCCCTTGTTCACCATATCCTGGGCGGTCTCAGGCATAAGCTGCATAAGCCCGCGCGCGCCCTGGCCGGACTTTGCATCGGGATCCCATCCGGACTCGGTCTCTATAACGGCGGCGACAAGATAGGGGTCCACCCCGTGCGCGGAGGCGGACCGCGTGATCTCGTCCTCATATTTAAGGGGGAAGATGGCGCTTACCAGCAGCGACGGCGCATAGGAATACGCCGCCGAGACGCCGCCCATCACGGCCACGGCCAACATGGGCAGCACGCGGTACCACGCCAGCAGGCGAGGTCGCTTAGCCATGGAGGCTCTCCTCCGCGGCCGGCAGATCAAGGCCGTAGCGGTCAACCAGCGCATCGAGCTCGCGGAACAGCGAATCATCTGCGAGAGCGTTATCGATGACGAAGGTCGCCATGGCGACAAGGTCCTTCTCAGCAGGCTGGCATTCTGCACGACGGTCGAAGTCATCGGCGTCCATGCCGCGCTCCACGGCGCGAAGGCGACGCGTCTCCAGCGGGGCCGTCACGGCGATCACTTCATCTGCCAGCGCGAACGCATCGGCAAAGCCCGCCGGGGCAGAGATCTCCACCACGGCGAGCTGGTGCTCGGGAACCATGACGGAACAGCAGTTGGCCGGCAGCAGGCGAAGCCCCAGTTGCTCCAACAGGATGGGATGGACAATGGCGTTGAGCCGGTCGGCGTCCTCCGGCGTATCGAACGCACGGCGAGCAAGGACAACCCGGTCGATGCCGCCCATGGCGTCGAGCACGTCCCAACCAAACTCCTCCGCGATAGCGTCCACAACTGCGGAGCCGGGCTGATAGAGGTCTTTGGCCAGCTGGTCAAGGTCGATGCGCATGGCGCCGCGACGCTCGAGGTAGCGAGCGGCCGTGGATTTGCCCGAGGCGATGTTTCCTATGAGAAAGAAAGTAATCATGGTTACCTATTGTTGCTCAAAAGCACATCCGGGCGTAAGCGCGGCAGAAGTCTTCGTCCTAATTACACGCGAGGGCCGCAAGCGGCAGGGACCCCGCGCGGGAACGGCCCCGCAGACCGCGCGGGCAAAGCCTCGTGCCCTAGGCGTCGCGACACCCGGCAGCGGGAGCGCCCGTCGCGGCAAGGGGACGAAGAACGGTCAGCACGCACAGCAGCAACGAGCCCAGCGCGATCACGCCCCCGACGAATCCTATGAAACCGATGCCCACCCCGGACACCACCGCGCCGCCCAGCGCCGTACCCGAACCGATACCCAGGTTGAAGATACCTGAGAAAATGGACATGGCCACGGTCGAGGAGTCCTTATCGCAGCAGCGGATGATCTCCGACTGGTAGGCGATGCTGAACGTGGTGGCGAACATACCCCACACCGCGCAGGCGGATCCAAACGCGACGGGCGCTGAAGCGGTGAGGCGCATCAGCAGCAGGCCCGCGGCCACCCCCGCGCACGAGCCCGCCAAGAACAGGGCGCGGCGGCGGTCGTAAAAGCGCGTCATCGCGATGCTGCCGGCGAGCCCCGCGATGCCGAAGACCATGAGCATGAGAGTTATGAGCGCATCGGGCATACCGCCCACCTGCTGCAAAAACGGTTCGATATAGCTGTAACCGGTGTAGTAGCCCGTCGCGAACAGTATCGTGGTGGCATAAATACCCATAAGAACGCGGTTCTTGAGCAGCAGCGGCAGCTGGCCCAGGGTGAACGGTTCTCCCGCCGGCATCTTGGGAAAGCACGCCATCAAGTACACGACGATAGCCGCGGCCACCACCCCGACGATGGTGAAGGTCATGCGCCAGCCCACCAGCAGGCCGATGGCGCGGCCGATGGGCAAACCGAAGATCATCGCGATAGACGTTCCGGTCGCAACCATGCTGACGGCAAGGGCGCTATGGCGCACGTCGACCAAGCGCGAAGCGCACACCGCGGCGATGGACCAGAAGACGGCGTGAGCGCAGGCAACCACCAATCGGGCGAGCACCAGCACAAGATAGCTGGGCGCCGCCGCAGACAGAAACTGTCCCAAGGAGAATAATGCGATCACGCCGAGCAGCAGCTTTTTGAACTCGATGCGCGATGCCGCCATCATGAGCGGCAGCGACAAGATCATGACCGCCCAGGCGTACACGCTGATCATGATGCCGGCCTGCGCCTCGGTGAGAGAAAACGTCGCCGCGATATCCGTCAGCAGGCCGATAGGCATAAACTCCGACGTGTTGAACACAAACGCCGAAAACGTGATGCCCAAAAGCGGCAGCCACTGTCGCAGAGAGATTCCCCTTTGCACCATACGTCCCCCAATTGCACCGACGGCCCTCATCCCAAGCAGGCCGCGTTCTATTCCAGCGGGAGGATTATAAGGATCCTCGCCGCGGGGCAAAAGCCCTTTTCTAACTTTGAGGAATCGTTAACACATTTCTGTCCCATCAAACGCGCGCCATAACGAGAACCACGAAAGACGAAAAGAGCGAACATCTGTTTGCGTCTATGCTATGATAGATAGTTACGCAAGCGGATATCGCGCGCGACCAATCAGGCGGCGCGGGAGGATGCGGAGGCAACACGGCGCGAAGGGAGGCTATATGGACGAGAAGCGGCGCAAGCAGGCGCGATTCGCCGACGTCGCGGCGCGTTCACAGCGAGTCGAGCGCGCTCGCGCCCTCATTGACCAGATAGTCTCCGACCAGAAGGCGCGCGGCAACTCCCATTTCTCGTCCAACGTGTATCAGGACGAGCCGCTGCTTAAAACCGGTCGCCAAATGGCCAACTACCTCCCGGATCGCTATCGCGAGATGCGGGCCATATCCCGTTGGGATGAATCCGGCACGGGCGGGCGCGGACGATGGCTCAGCGAGGCGGAGCTGTTCTGGCGCCAGGGCACCTTTATGGCGGATTTTGAGGACGACTGCCCCTACCACGGCAACTTTAAATCCTATTACCCCACGTACAACGCCATGAGCGACCGGCAACTGCGCGGCTACTTCACCTGGCGCTCGCGCGTGAGGGCGGGCGAGCTGGCGGAGGCGCCGGACGCCTTTGCCCTGGTGTACATCTACGAGGTGCTCTGCGGCATTGGCGTAGACGATCCGGCGCGCGGATTCGAGACGCTCAAATGGTTTTGCGACGCGTGGCACAGCGAAGAAAAGGACATCAAGCGCCATGGGCTGACCTGGCAGCAAGACTACGTGGTCTACCATGGCCTTGACCCCAAGCTGCTCGCCCAGACCCCGTCCATGGAGTTCGAGGCGTCGCTTTGCGCCTTTGCCCGAGCGCTCGCGAGCTACCGCAAGAGCGCGGGGTTGGACGAGATGGACGAGCCGTCTGACGCGGCGGGTATGACGGCGGACATGACGGCGGAAGCGACGGCGACCGCCAGAAAGCGCAAGGGAGGCCCGCTCCCCCGCCCGGACGCCGATGTTGCCGGCGCGATGCTTGACGCCGCGGCGCGGCTCTCCGCCCACCGGATTGATGCAGACGAGTTTCATCGCGAGCACCAAGATGACATGCGCGCCGTGATGGCCTCCGTCCTCGTCCGCCTTGACCAACACCATCGAAGCACCCGCGGCGCAACGCTGGTCGAAGTTCTCTTTGGCAAGCGCATAGAGATGCCCTACACCATGTTCGCCTCGGCGGTGTTCTTTGAAGAGCGCGCCCACGCAGACGCCCGCGTGACCCTCAACCCGCTGCGGTCCTACCGCTGCACCAAGGGCCTTTGGACGTGCGACCGCGTCCATTGCGACCAGGGGCGAAACATCAAGCTGGGCAACATCCTAAGGGAGATCGACCGCAGGATGCGCATTGCATGGGAATGGCCGCGTCTTTTGGACGAGGACGGCACCAAAACGCCCAAATACCTGCAAAAGATGATCGATACCGAGATCAAAAACCAGCTTGAATGGTCGCGCGCGCACCAGCCGGTTCGCATCGACATCGATTTGAGCAAGCTCTCCGGCATCCGCAGCGCAGCGGCCCAAACCCGCGAGGCGCTTCTCATCGAAGAGGAGCGCGGCGATGCGACGGCGAGCGGGTCCGCTTTGCTTGAAAGTGCGGCATCGGCTGCGGGGGTCGACGTGCCGAGCACCGCCGGTTCCCGCCCGGCGCCACCGCGAGCATCTGAACCGTCGCCACCGCGGGCATCTGAACCGTCGCCATCGCGAGAACCTCCAAGCCTGGCCAAGCATGCGGACGAGGAGCCGCGGACCGCGGCGACCCAGCCACCCGCAACGCTGCAGAGCGGACCGTTCACGCCTGATCAAGCATCCTACCTGGCAGACCTGCTCGCCGGATCCGCCTCGCCCCGCGTTCCCGCGGGCACATCTGAGAACATGCTGGTAGATGCGATCAACGACGCCGCGTTCGACCTGGTGGGAGACACCATATTGGAATTCGCAGCAGGCGGCGTGCGACTTATAGAAGACTACCGTGAAGACGTGGAAGGACACATCAATGGATAGCTCCGTGGCACAAAACCCCGTAGCGAACGGCGCTGCGGCGGGCGGTGCGGCACCGACCGGCCCGGCGATTGATACCCCCAGGCCCATCGACTTCTCAGGCGCGCCGCGCATCCCCAAGCGCATCGCCGCCGTCATCCTCAACTCGCTCAAAGGCGGCGTGGTGCCGCGCATCGGCCTGCCCTACATCACGGTGGGTCGCGAGACGGAGATACGCGCGCTGCTGACCGATCTAGACCTTATCGCAGACGGCGGCGCATCGTTTAGGTTCCTCGTCGGGCGCTACGGTGCCGGCAAAAGCTTCTTGCTGCAGACCATCCGCACGCACGCTATGGGCGAAAACTTTGTGGTGGCAGATGCCGACCTGTCACCGGAGCGCCGCCTGCAGGGAGGCCAGGGACAGGGCCTCGCCACGTATCGCGAGCTGATCCGCAACCTTTCGACCAAGACTCGTCCAGAAGGCGGCGCGCTGATGCTGGTGCTCGACCGTTGGGTCGCCGCCATGCAGAGCTTACCAGCCGACGCATCGCCCGACGGCCCCGCCGCGGACGGCGAAGCGCGGGTGCGCGCGTTTTGCGCCTCGCTTGAAGAGATGGTCCATGGGTACGACTTTTCGCGCATGCTCATGCTGTACTACCGAGCGACCGTTGAAGGCGATGACGCTCTGCGCGGATACGTCGCCAAATGGCTGCGCGGCGAATACCGCACCAAGACCGAGGCGAAAAGCGAGCTGGGCAGTACCGCGATCATCACGGATGACGACTGGTATGACTACGTCAAGCTGCTGGCGGCGTTTTTGCAGGGCGCAGGGTACCGCGGCTTGCTGGTGCTGATCGACGAGCTGGTCAACCTGTACAAAATCCCCAACGCCATCAGCCGGCAGTACAACTACGAGAAGATCCTGCAGATGTATAACGACACGCTGCAGGGCAAGGCACGTCACCTGGGCATCATCATGGGCGGCACCCCCACCTCTGTGGAGGATCGGCGCCGCGGCGTCTTTAGCTATGAAGCGCTCCGCAGCCGCTTGACGCAGGGCCGTTTTGCCCGCGAGGGCATGAGGGACATGCTTGCCCCCATCATCCGCCTGCACCCCCTCACCTACGAGGAGCTGCTGATCCTTATCGAGAAGCTCGCCCAGATACATGCCGGCTACTTTGGTTACACGCCCGCGTTAACCGAGCTGGACTTGGTTGGATTTCTCACGGCGGAATTTGGACGAGTTGGGGCCGAGAGCCACCTTACCCCGCGCGAGGTGATCCGAGACTTCATCGAGCTTCTGGACATTGCCTACCAGAATCCGGACACGTCCCTGCCGGAGCTTTTGGGATCCGCCGGCGCGAAGGATGGGGATGCGGCGACGTCGACGCCTGGTGCAACGGTGGCGCCGGATGCCGCAGGGGTGCCTGGCGCTATGGCGACTCCGGCCTCCACCACAGGCAGATCTGACGCCGAATTCGCCGAGTTCACGCTGTAGCAAAACTCTCCATGCGGCTTCCCCCCGCCGCAGCAACGTCGACGTTGATGAAGCATAGAAAAGGGACGCTTTTTACGATTCCAGCGAATCAAAAAGCGTCCCTAATCCCGTCTCACCGAAACGGTCTATAGAACCGCGGGCCATACCGTGGCCATGCCTCGGTCGACCCGTAGCGAATGCGGACCAAACCGCGGCAAAACCCACGGTCAGGCCCGCAAGCCAAACAAACGAAAAAGCAGCCTTACGCCTCGGCGTCCTCGGCGGGCTTCAACGCCTCGGCAGACTCGGCGACCACGTCGGCATCGGCGCGGTGGCCGTCGGCGTCGCGCTCCAGGTCATGGATCAGCTCGCAGTACGCGTTCTCGGGAGCAGTCTTGATGGGAGCCTTCTTGGAATAGAGCTTCACCGCGCCGGCCGTCTTGTTGATGGGCTGCAGGGTGCCGGCGCCGGCGACGCAGCCGCCCGGGCACGCCATGCCCTCAAGCAGATAGCCGTTGTATTTGCCCTTGACCGCGGCCTTCATCATCTTGCGGCACTCGTCTAAGCCCTCGGCGTTGGTAACCTTGACATCCATGTCCGGGTGCTCGCGGTGGATAGCGTTCACCACGGCGTTGGCCACGCCGCCCGCCACGGCAAAGGAGCGGCCGTCGGCGCTGGCGACCTCAAAGTCGCTGGAACCCTCGCCGGCAAGCTTGGTGTAGTCGATGTCCTTGGCCTCCATCATGCCGGCCATCTCCTCAAAGGTGAGGACAAAGTCGACCTCGCTCTTAACGCTCCTGCGCTGCGCCTCAAGCTTCTTTGCCGAGCACGGGCCAACGAAGACGATCTTAGCGTTGGGATGCTGCTTGCGAATAAGGCGCGCGGTCAGCGTCATGGGCGTCAGAGCCATGGAGACGCAGTCCGCACGCTCCGGGAACTCCATCTTTGCCATGACCGACCACGCCGGGCAGCAAGACGTGCCCATAAACGGAATCTTGTCGGGCACCTCCTCCAAGAAGTCCTCGGCCTCCTGTACCGCGCACAAATCGGCGCCCAGGGCGACCTCCTCCATACCGGTAAAGCCCAGGGCCTTAAAGGCCTCGCGCAGCTTGTCCACGTTGCCCTTGCCGCCAAACTGGCCGACAAACGCGGGCGCGACCTCGGCGATAACCTCCTCACCGGCAAGAATAGCCTGGATAACCTGGAAGATCTGGCTTTTGTCCGCAATGGCGCCAAACGGGCAGTTGACCAAGCACTGTCCGCACGAGACGCATTTGTTGTAGTCGATCTGCGCGCGGCCCTGCTCATCAGAGCTGATGGCGTTCATACCGCAGGCAACGGCGCACGGGCGCTCATGATGCTGGATGGCACCGTAGGGGCACACGCTGGCGCAACGCCCGCACTTGATGCACTTCTCCTGGTCGATGTAGGCCTTCTTGTCCTTAAAGGTGATGGCTCCCTTAGGGCAGATCTCGCGGCACGGGTGAGCCAGGCAGCCCTGGCACGCATCGCTCACCTTGTACGAGTTCTCCTCGCAAGCGTTGCAGGCGAACTTGATGACGTTGATCAGCGGCGGCTGGTAGTAGGTCTCCGGCTTGGCGGCCTCGGCCACGCCCTCGGACAGCTTCGCGGGCTTGTCCACGCCCTGCAGCGGCAAGCCCATTGCTAGGCGAATGCGCTCGCCCACGATGGCGCGCTCGAGAAACACGCTCTCGCGGTACGTCGCGACATCGCCCGGAATAATCTCGTACGGAAGCTCGTCCACCCAGCCGTAATCTCCCGACTGGCTCTCATATGCAAGGCGCGCTACCTCGCGAAACACGGTACGGCGAATCTGGGCGAGGCTGGTGTAAACCCCGCGCATCGAATTGCTCATAGAAGTCATCCCCTCTGTAACAGTTTGTTCTCTGTTGAGTCTATAGCGATGATTAACATTTTATAATCGTTGTCGCATATTCGACTAGACCAGTCGACGTTTCTTGGTGTTTTGAGTCGCATTTTGACCGCGCCCGGGCGCCCCTGATCGCCATTGAAGGGATATCGACATGAAGAACAACCACAACACGCCAGCTTCTGTTGATAATAACCATCTGCTAGAAGCCGCCGCCTGCCGCGCCGCCGACAGCGCCGTCATGGGACGCCGCGGCTTCCTCGCCGGGGCGCTCGCCCTCGGCTTCGCCGGCGCCCTTAGCGCGTGCACCGGTAACGGATCTAGCGCGGGTTCCGCAGCAGGCTCCGCCGCCCCCACGGGCTCCTCGCCCGCGTCCGCGCCCAAGACAGACGTGCGCGTCGCCTCGCTCAAGGGCCCCACCTCCATGGGCCTGGTTGGCTTTATGCAGAAGGCGGGCAAGCTCACCGCAGAGGGCGCCTCTGAGATGGAAGGCTCCGGCAAGGACCTCATCAACGCCTACGAGTTCCAGATGATGACCGCCGCGGACCAGATCATGCCCTCCATGATCAAGGGCGACCTCGACATAGCGCTGCTGCCTGCCAACGCCGCGAGCGTGTTGTACGCCAAATCCAAGGGCGCCGTGCGCTGCCTCAATATCAACACGCTGGGCGTGCTGTCGGTGGTAACCGGCGACGCGGCAGTCACCGCATTTGAAGACCTCGCCGGTCGCACCGTCTACCTCACCGGCAAGGGGACCACGCCCGAATACGTCATGAACTACTTGCTCGATGCTGCGGGCATCGCAGGCACCGTGGCCCTTGAGTTCAAAAGCGAGGCCGCAGAGGTTGTCTCCGTACTCGCTGCCGACCCGCAAGCCGTGGGCGTGCTGCCCCAGCCCTTTGTCACCGCGGCGCAGGCCAAGAACGCCGCGCTCACCGCTCCCGTTGACCTTACCGAGGTTTGGGAGCGCCTCGCCGGCGACACGGGCAGCCAGCTTCTCACCGGCGTGACCGTTGCCCGCGCAGCATTTGTGGACGAAAACCCCGATGCCGTGGACGAGTTCATGCGCGAACAGTCGGCATCCGTCGACGCCGTCAACGCAGACCCCGCCACCGCGGCCAAACTTGTAGTCGCCGCGGGCATCGTTGAAGCCGAACCGGTAGCAGCAAAGGCGATTCCCGCCTGCCACATCACCTGCATCGAGGGCTCCCAGATGCACGATGCCCTGGAGGGCTATCTCGACGTGCTCTATAACGCCGACGCCTCATCCGTGGGCGGAGCCATGCCAGGAGACGACTTCTATTACCAGGCGTAACCGTAACATAGGCAGAATGCGGGCACAGCGTGAGCGAATCGAGGGACAGTGAAGAACGGGACCAGCACCGGCCCCAATAAACCGCGGGGAACCAGCGCGACCGCCCTGGCAAAGGTCGTCGCGATCCTGTTTTGGATAGGGGCCTGGCAAATCGCCAGCATGGCGGTGAACAGCGAGTTCGTCTTGGCGGGCCCGCTGGACGCCGCCGCCGCGCTGGTGCGCCTGCTTCCCAGCGACGAGTTCTGGCGCAGCGTCGGCTTCTCCCTTATCCGCATCGCCGGCGGCAGCGCCATCGCCTACCTGCTCGCCGTACCCCTCGCCCTTATCGCCGCCGCCCTGCCTGCCATCCGCACGCTGCTGCAGCCCGCGATGAGCGCCATCAAGGGCACGCCCATCGCCTGCACCGTGGTAGCGCTGCTCATATGGTTTGGGTCCAGAAACATCAGCGCCATCGCGGTTGGCCTCGCGGTGATTCCCGGTGTCTACTTCGGAGTTCTGCAGGGACTTGACCGGGCAGACCCCCGCATGCGCGATCTTTTCCGCACCTTTAACGCACCCGCGCCCGTGCGGCTCCTCGCCCGGACGTGGCCGGCGATTCTCCCCTACCTTCGCGCCGCCAGCCAATCCGTTTTGGGCATGAGCTGGAAAGCCGGCATCGCGGCAGAGCTCATCGGCGTGCCAACCGGCTCCGTGGGCGAGCGCATCTACCAAGCGAAGCTGCTGCTAGAAACTGCAGACCTATTCGCCTGGACCATCGCCGTAGTCGCCCTCGCATGGCTATTCGAGCGCCTGGCCCTGCGTGCACTGGATGCCACCTGGCCCGCATCCGCAAAGCTTGCACTCCGCTTCCGCCGCCATGAGCCGGAAGGAGCCCCTGTTATCAAACCGTCCATCGCAAATAAAGCCCCTATTCTCACCGCCTCGAGTCTAGTCTGCGGACACAACGGCATCGCATCATCAGACCCGCTCGGCTTCCATCTGCGCGCGGGCGACATCGTATGCATCGAAGGGCCCTCGGGAGCAGGCAAGACCACCCTTCTCAACACGCTCGCGGGCTCGATCGACCCCGTGTCCGGAAGTATCGACCGCGGACACGGCGACGTCGCCATAGCGCAGGTCTACCAAGACATCCGCTTGGTTGAAGAACTCTCCGCCATCGACAACGTGATGCTCATCGCCAGTGCAGACCTCTCGTCAGTAGAAGCTCGCAAGCGACTCGAGGAGCTGCTGCCTTCGGACGCAATCGATGTCCCTGTCGGCGCGCTCTCCGGAGGCCAGCGGCGCCGCGTGGAGCTAGTTCGCGCGTTCGCCGCGTCCTCGCACCTGGTTTTGCTGGACGAGCCGTTTACCGGACTCGATGCGCAAGCGCGCGAACTCGCCCAGACTCACATCCTCGCCCATATGGAAGACAGGGCAGTGCTCATCTCCGCTCACGATGCCGCATCGCTCGACCTACCCCTTGACGCCATAATCTCCGTCGGCACCGCGTGCCATGCCGGCTCCCAAACCGCTCGTCCATAACGCGTCCGGCCGAATCACCAAGAGCCCCTCCGCATGGACCTCGCCTCCTGCCGGCCACACGCCATCGCTGGCGTCCGCCAGCGCGCCGTCCCAGCGTCACTCCCAGCGTCATCCCCTCCTCGTCCAAAAACGTTGGACAAAAACGTTGTTTGCAAATCTCGTTCCGGCTATGCTAATATAGAACGCGTGTTCGATGTTTTCTGATAGTAGCAAACGCGTCAACGGCTTGTCAATGGGAATATGAAGGAGGTCGACCATGAGCGCATTCGATCGCTACGCACCCTTTGTGCAGGACTTTATCTACAACCACAACTGGGAGAACCTGCGCTCCATCCAGGTCGCAGCGGCGGACGCCATCTTCAATACGGACGAGAACGTGCTGCTCACGGCAAGCACCGCGTCGGGCAAAACGGAGGCCGCCTTCTTCCCCATCCTCACCGAGCTGTGGGAGAACCCGCCCGCAAGCGTTGGCGCTATCTATATCGGTCCGCTGAAGGCGCTTATCAACGATCAGTTTTACCGCCTTGGAGACCTGTGCGAAGAGGCGGATATCCCCGTATGGCACTGGCACGGCGACGTCTCCGCCTCGCACAAAGCGAAAATGCTCAAGCATCCCAGCGGCATCCTGCAGATCACGCCCGAGTCTCTCGAAGCGCTGCTCATGCACAAGCACGCTGCCGTGCCGCGGCTCTTTTGCGACCTGCGCTACGTGGTGATCGACGAGGTCCACTCGCTGCTTCGCGGCGACCGCGGCGGACAAACCCTCTGCCTCATCGAACGCCTGGGGCGCATGGCCGGCGTAAACCCGCGCCGCATCGGGCTTTCCGCGACAATAGGCGACCCGGAACGTACCGGTGCGTTTCTCGCCAGCGGCACAGGTCGAGGCTGCATCATCCCGCGCTTTGAGGAGCCGCGCCGCGTCTGGCGCCTTTCCATGGAGCACTTCTATATCACGGGCCCCCAGGCAACCGAGCGAGCATTGCAAGACCACGGCCCCCAACAGGCAGACGTTCTCAAAGTCGAACGCGTGGCGGGCGGCGAAGACCGAGGCGGCGCGAACGACGACGGATCCCGCATGGCGCCGCGGGCCCTTCCCGATCCCGACGGCGCGACCGTGCTCGATGCGGATGACAACGCACTACTCGCACCCACGGATACCGCTCCCAACGACGCAGACCCCGGCATAGGCTACATCTTCGAGCGAACGCGCGGCCGCAAGTGCCTGGTCTTTGTCAACTCGCGCGAGGAGGCGGAAGCCGTCTGCTCCATGCTGCGCAGCTATTGCGAGGAGCGGCATGAACCGGACCGCTTTCTCATCCATCATGGAAACCTCTCTGCCAGCTACCGCGAGACCGCGGAAGACATCATGCGGGATGAGGAGCAGCTGCAAACAACCGTCACCACCGCGACGCTTGAGCTCGGCATCGACATCGGGCGGCTGGAGCGCGCGTTTCAGATCGACGCGCCGTTCACCGTCTCCTCCTTCCTGCAGCGCATGGGACGCACGGGGCGGCGCGACGACCCGCCGGAGATGCATTTTGTCATGCGCGAGGAGCAGCCCGAGCCTCGCAGTATGATGCCGGAGACCGTGCCGTGGAAGCTCATCCAAGGCATTGCGCTGGTGCAGCTGTATCGCGAGGAAAAATGGGTTGAGCCGCCCGCGCTGGACCGCCTGCCCTACAGCCTGCTCTACCACCAGGTCATGGCCACGCTCGCGTCCTGTGGGGAGCTCTCCCCCGCGGAACTCGCCCAGCGCGTGCTCACATTGAGCTACTTCCACCGCGTCTCCGCAGACGACCTGCGCGTGCTTCTGCACCACCTCATCGATACTGACCAAGTCGAGGTCACTGAAGGCGGCGGGCTTATTGTGGGCATCTCCGGCGAGCGCATCACGAACTCGTTCAAGTTCTATGCGGTGTTCCAAGAGAACGAGGAGTTCACGGTACGCTGCGAGTCATCGGAGCTGGGCACCATCGTCAACCCGCCGCCCGCGGGCGAGCGCATCGCCATCGCCGGGCACTGCTGGCTGGTAGAAGAAGTCGATTGGAAGCGCCATTTGGTGTTCTGCACGCAGGTTAAGGGCCGCGTGCCCGCCTACTTTGGCGACTGCGCCGGCGATATCAACACGCACGTCCTCGAGCGCATGAAGCGCGCGCTGGAGGAGCACGATGCCTATCCCTATCTGCTGGGCAATGCGCGCGCCCGCTTGGCGCAAGCACGCCACGTTGCGGCCAATGCCGGCGTGGCGGGGCGCGATTCCCGACCGCTCATCAACTTGGGGGGAGACACGTGGGCGCTCTTCCCCTGGCTGGGCAGCTACGCGTTCCTGGCGCTGGAGCGTCTTCTCAAGATCAAGTGCGCAGACGAGCTTGGCCTTAAGGGGCTTGACCCTTCTCGTCCCTATTTCATGCAATTTAGGATGAAGGCGGACGAGGAGACGTTCTACCGGGTAGTCGCCGCGGAGGCAGAGGCCGATTTCGCCCCCATCGATCTGGTCTACCCCGGCGAGGTACCGTACTTTGACAAGTATGACGAGATGCTGCCCGCAGAATTGGTTCGCAAAGGCTTCGCGGAAGGCGTGCTCGACATAGAAGGCATGCGCGAGCGTGTCACAGGCTGGCGCGATGCGTTCGCGGCGTTCGCATAGCCCCGCGCTCGCCCGCCGCATAGCGCCACACGGCTCAGAAGCCCGCTAATCGCGAAGGACCTCTCCGAGGAACACCTTGTCATACGGAACGGCGGTGGGCACGCTGACGTCCGAGTCCGTTGCGATGACGAGGAAGTTGTCCTCCCCGCCGAAGCGCTCGTCCTCGCAGGGCACGATGTGCACATGGAGGAAAGCACGCGAAAGCGTCGCCACCTGGTCGCGCAGGAAGGTAAGGTCCCCGCAGTTATCGCGGGAGACCACATTGGTCAGGTAGATGCCCCCGGGCACCAGGCGACGGCGAATCGCCTGGGCCGCCTCGAGAGTTGCCAGCGACGCCACCGGCTCAGCGCCCACGAAGCAGTCGTTCACGATCGCGTTGTACTGCAGGCGGCCGCGCAGATACTCGCGGGCGTCGCGCGCCGGCCCAAACGGGTTGAGCGTATGCGCGCGGTGCCCCGCATGGACCGAGCGATGGGCGGGATCGGGCAGGCTGACTTCAAAAAGGCGATCCTGCTGGTCGAGAAACGCGCGCGCGTCCGCGACGAAGACCCGCATGCGATTGCCTCGCGCACGGGATGCGTCGCCCAGGCGCTCCTCGAGCTCGTCCACAAAAAACCAGCGGCGCGCACCAGAAACCACCGCAGGGTCGATCTCAACAACATCAAGAGAGATTCCCTCGCGCGTGGTGAGCAGATGCTTTGGGTATGCAAACCCGCCGCCTCCCAGCATGAGCACGTCGGACATGCCGTGGCCGAACGCGGAGGCAAGAGGGGATTCTGCCGCGAACATGGTATCGAAACCGCGATAGTACTCGAACACGGGCTCAAAGCGATGCTCGCCCGTATACGTCGCGGACTGAAACACACCGCCGGACCTGAGCACGCGCACGGGGTCTTTTGGGCGAGAAGATGCGCCAACCTCCCCGTCGCCCGCCACCTCGTCGCCCGTTTCTTCATCGTCCACCTGAAACATGCGGGAGCGCGGCGTGTACACCAGGGCGCAGCCGCCATGCGTTCGCAAGGGATGCGCGTCGAAAATGCGTGCGAGCGCGACGGCGGACGCAACGGAAGCGAGCGTCAGCGCGGCAACGCCCGCTGCAACCCTTGATGATGTGGAACGAAAAACCATGGCTCCCCCTTGCTGAGAAACGCAGGTGCTGCGAGCGGTCATTGGGAATGGACGCCGCGAGCGGGCTACAGATCGCGCCGCTGGTAGAGGCCGTTGTCCCCAAAGCCCAGACCGCGGTAGTACCCGCGCGTGCCCACAGCGGAAATAACGTTGATGCGAGTATATCCCTCATCGCGAGCGATTTCGCAGGCGCGCTCGACCAGTCGGCGACCCAGACCCAGGTGCTGAGCCGCGGAGCCCGCCGCCCCCGCCTCGCCCAGGCGAGCGACCGCGCCGTAAACGTGAACCTCGCGGACCATCGCCTCGCCCGCGCGCACGGGCAGCTCGTCCACATGATCGGCGAGGTAGTCCGTATGCGGCAGCGACAGGCGCAAGAAGCCCGCGATACGCATGTCACGGTCCACCCACTGCAAGAAGCGCTCCGAGGTATTGGTGGTCTCATAGCGGACCTCGTCCAAACGCAGCGCATCGACGTCGACCAGGCCCGTGCCCACCTCGCGGTAACGGATCTCGCGCACTCGCTCACCGACGGCGAGTCGCTGCTCCACCATTTGGCGCAGATTGGGCTTCTTGTTGCCGGCTTTGATGTCGTTGGACGAGAAGTCGCGAATCATGCGCGAGATGCGGCAGAACGAGGGCGTGGCGAGCACGTCGGCGGCGAGCACGTCCATGAGGACGTCTTCGGGATACGGGACCCATGCGCCGTTATCGAAATCGCGACACAGACGCGCCCCCTCGATGAGCGCACAGGGGTAAAGCTTGATCTCATCGGGCTGATAGGGAGCCTCGGTGACCAGGCGCCGGTAGTCGCGCTTGTCGCTTTCCGGCGTTGCGCCTAGCAGGTTGACCATCGCGTGCGCGTGAATCTTGAAGCCGAAGGCGCGCAGCAACTCGAAGGCGCGCTGGATGCGCTCGATGCGGATGCCACGATCATTGGAATCGAGAATCTGCTGGTCAAGACTTTGAATTCCCATTTGGATCTTGGTTGCGCCCAGCTGTCGGATGAGCGTGAGCGCGTCTGGCGTCACGGCATCAGGACGAGTCTCGATCACCAGGCCAACCACGCGATGGCGCGCGGTCTCGTTGGCGTGCTGAAGCTGGACGAGCTCTTCCAGCGCGGCGGATTGCATCTGCGCAGCGCGGACCCACGCATCGCTTGCGCCATAAAGACGAGCGAACGCGCGATTGTAGTTGAGCTCGCCCGCATCGATAGCGCGCTGTGGTTCCGCCGCGAACGCAGCGAACTCTTCGGCGGTCTGCGGGAAGCCGCACTCGCGATAAAACGTTCGACGGGCGGCCACGTACGCCGGAACGCCGGCGTCTCGCTGAGAGTTCGCGTCCGCGCACGTCGCCGCATCGAGAGCAGAAGGGTTATCCGCAAGCATGGGGTTGGCGGCCACGTCCGCTATCGCGCTATCGTTCAGCGCGCGGAACAGCTCGGACACAAACCAGATCTGGTACTCACGGGGATAGTCGCTCCATGTGCCGCCCAAAACGATGAGCTCGATCTTGTCGATGGCGTGCCCCATCTGCGACAGCGCCGTCAAGCGCGCGGACACCTGCAAGTAGGGGTCGAACCACGTTTGCTCGGCGCGCTCGCACGCGGGCTCGCCGTGCAGGTAGCTCTTGGGCATGCGGATATCATTGGGACAGTAGCGGCAATCGCTGGAGCACGGCCAGGGCTTGGTGATGACCGTGATGGTCGCCACGCCCGATGCCGTGCGCCGCGGCTTCATTCGCAGCACCGCCAGCAGCTTCTCCTCCAGCTCCGGCGTCACTCCCCAGGACGCCCAGCGCTGGGGCTCGTCGCGCTTAACGCGCTGGTAGAACGGCAGCAGACGACGCTTGGCGTAAGCACGCTTGTCCGCGGCGTCACGTCGCGCCTGGGCATTGATGATTTTCACCAGCGAGCGATCGTCGACCTCGCGACCGACGGCAAGCTCGCTCAATATGTTCAAAATGATGTCTTCCATGGCAGGAATTGTATCGTAAAGAGCAGGGCATCGTCTTGCTCCCCCACCTGTCGGCTCGCATATGATTATGCTTGCAATACCGGAGAAGATCGTCCCGCGCCCCCTCGCCCTCACCGAACAGAAAGCCCCCTTACATGGACAACGCCACCGCCCAAAACCTTATCGACCTCAACACGCGTTTCTATGCGAAACACGCCGCTTCCTTCTCGGCCACCCGCAGCGCGCCATGGGAAGGCTGGCAACGCGTGGCGGACCTCGCGCGCGAGCGCTTTGGCGATGCCCCCACCTCACTCCGAGTCTTCGACCTGGCCTGCGGCAACCTGCGCTTCGAGCGCTTCTTGGCAGAGCGGCTTCCGCACACCTCGCTACATGTCACCGCGATCGACAACTGCCCCGCGCTCGCCGCGAACATGAACGAGCTTGCACGCGTCGACTACCACAGCGCAGACGTCCTTACTGCCCTCCTCGTCCAAAGCGACCGTGGAAGCGACGGCGCGATGGCGGACCCCTGGACCGCGGCGCTCGATGCAGCTTTCCCGCACGCTTCCTGCGACATTGCCGTCTGCTTTGGCTTCATACACCATGTGCCGGGTGCCGCGCTTCGCCAGGCCATACTTAGTCGCCTCATCGGCAGCGTTTGCCCGGGCGGCATCGTTATAGTCTCGTTTTGGCAGTTCATGAACGATGAACGAATCGCCCGTAAAGCAGCGCGATCCCTCGACCTCGCACTCGCCCAACCTCCGTTCGCGGGCTTCGACCCCAGCTCGCTAGAAGAAGGCGACCACCTCCTTGGCTGGCAAGCCGACGACGCCGCCTTTCGCTATTGTCACCACTTCTCAACTGCCGAGATCGACCAGCTCGCAACCTCGGTCGCCCCTCTAGCCACGCCCATCGCCGCGTTCTCGGCAGATGGTTCCAACCACAGCCTAAACCGCTACCTAGCACTCCAGCGACGTGATTAAGGACGTAGCACGCCAGTGCGCCCATACCGGGTGCGCCCTGAGCAAGCCCATCAAATTCATGATGGGCAAGCCTCCTCCAGAGCTTTCGCGGCTTCGCAAGCCTTTAGTATCAACGTGCCTGCGCAGTTCTTAAGGATAATTGCATCCATTTCAGAAAAGTCTTTGTATACCAGCTTGGCAGGCTTTTCCTACCCACACCTTCTTGCAGACAACAGGGGTGTCTACTCGGCAAAATCCAAAATCGATGCAATTATCCGTCACATCTGCACGCGGACGACGGACCTCGACACTTAGACCGGGCACAGCACCGGCAAATACACCCCATATGAGGAATATAAACCCTGCAACCAGAGCCCCCTTGCCCCACCCACCGCGCAGCCCACACACATAGAGAGCCATCAACCACCGCAGACCCTGCACAACTCGTGCAACGCGCACGGGTATCATGAAACACCTTGCATACCCGCCAACCCCGCATGAAAAGGAGCAACCGAATGGGCTCGACCCGCGCCAGAACCCCCAAGAACTTTGTCCTGGACGAGCGCTTGGAGCGCTATCGCGACGCCATCGAGTACATTCCCGCAGCCTACGCCGGCAACTGGGCGCAGGCGTGCTGGCCGCTCGATCCGCATGCGGATAACACCTCGCCGCGGTCTTTCCGCGAGGTGCGGCTCGACCTCGGCTGCGGCAAAGGCAGCTACCTGGTAGCCGCCGCGCAGGCAGAGCCGGACGTCCTTTTCATAGGCATTGACATGCAGCCGGTCTGCATCGCCTACGCATCCCAGCGCGTGATCGAAGCGGGCATTAAGAACGCACTGCTCATCCCCGGCAGCGGCGAAAAGCTTTCGCACATGTTCGCCCCCGGTGAGCTCGCCAGCATCACGCTCAACTTCCCCACGCCGCATCCCCGCAAACGCGAGGCCGCGCAGCGCCTCACCACCGTGGAACACCTGATCGACTACCGCAAGCTGCTTGCCCCGGGCGGCACCGTCGTTTTGCGCACGGACAGCGAACCCCTCTTTGATTACTCGCTGCCGCAGTTCGAGGGTGCGGGCTACACCGTTCAGTGGACCTCGCACGATACGCGCACCGACCACCCCTCTATCCCCATGAGCGAATATGAGGAGCGATTGGTAGAGGAAGGCGCCACCGTCCACGGCATCTGCGCGTGTTTGGACGAGGAGCCCACGGAACAACAGCTCCGTGCAGCTCGCGAGAAGTCCCTCAACAGCCTCTACGACTACATCCCCGAAGACCTCTACGAAGGCGCCTACATTCCCCACGGCATGAACTTCGCGATCACGGCGTTCCGCAACCGCCGCAGGAACCTAGAGGCTCGAAACGGCAGGCAATAGCCCGGTCTGTCGGAACTCGGTTTCAGCTAATCGGGTTGCCCGCGATCTTCCCATCAAAGGTTCATTTGTTAACGTGAATCTCACCTTTGTCGATTGCCCCAACGTTCCCGTCGGTTTCAAAATCGTCGGTACTATCTATCTTCTTTTGGGAATGATGACAACAGTTGTCGCATTTCTATCATCAGTAGCGGAAACGCGACCACCCGTCGCTTCCGTCACATTTCGTCAAAAGGAGAAAACACCATGGACATCAAAAACGTTACCGTAGCCGGCGGTGGAGTGCTCGGCAGCCAAATCGCCTTTCAGCCGGCATATTGCGGCTTCAACGTCACCGTCTAGCTTCGCAGCGAAGGCTCGGTGGAGCGCGCGAAACCCAAGTTTGAGCGGCTGCGAACAATTTACCTCAACACCCTTGAAGCCATGAAAACAAACCCGCAGGCATACTGCCGCGGGCTCGCCCCCTCCCCTGACGTGAGCGCAGGAGAGATCGACCAGCTGAAGGCGCGGGCAGATGCGGCCTTGAACAACATCACCTTCACGCTAAGTTACGAGGAAGCCGCGCGCGACTGCGACCTCGCCTTCGAGGCGATCGCCGAGAATCCAGATGAGAAGATCGCCTTCTATACCGAGCTCGCGAAGCACCTTCCCAAGAAGACAATCATCGCTACCAACTCGTCAACCATGCTCCCCAGCGCTTTCGCGCAACACACCGGCCATCCTGAAAAGTACCTAGCGCTCCGCTTCGCTAACGAGATCTGGCACAACAACACCGCCGAGGTCACGGGGCATCCCGAAACCAGCAAGCAGGCGTATGACGACGTCGCCGAGTTCGCGGAGACGATCTTGATGATTCCGCTGAGGCTCCAGAAGGAGCAGCCCGGCTATATCCTCAACAGCCTGCTTGTCCCCTTCCTCTCCGCAGCAGAAGCGCTACTGGCAACCGGCGTCGCGGACTGCGAGACCATCGACAAGACGTGGACGCTCGCCGCCGGCGCCCCGTTGGGGCCGTTCCGCATCCTGGACATCGTCGGCCTTACAACCGCATACAGCATCGGCATCATGGATCCACGCTCCAAAGATCCCAGCACCGTTCAAGGCAAGGTTGCCGCCCTCCTCAAGGGCTATATCGATGAGGGCAAAACCGGTGTCAACGCGGGCGAGGGCTTCTACAAATACTAATCCGCACGCACGGAGTTCTTCTGCGCAGCGACCCCGGCGGCAAGGCACGTCCCCGCATCACCGTATAATGGGCAAGACAACACGCGATCTTACGGAGACCCCATGCCAGATAGCCCAGCCATAAACCAAGAGAAATCCTCGTCCACAAACGCAAACGCGACCGCAGCGGCAAACGCAAACGCGACCGACGGCGCGTACGACGCGCACGCCCCAGGGTCGCTAGGTGCACTGGCTCCCAGCTGGTGGGAACCCGCCGACGGCGAGGAGGCGGAGTCCTGGCTCACCGCGGAAGACGCATACGGCCGCTTCCTCGAATGGGTTGAGGCCCGCGGCATCGAGCCCTGGCCGCACCAGGAAGAAGCCCTGTTCGCGCTGGCCGCGGGCAGCAACGTCATCCTGGGCACGCCCACGGGGTCGGGCAAGTCGCTGGTCGCGATCGGCATGATGTTCATGGCCATGGCCACCGGCCAGCGCGGCTACTACACCGCCCCCATCAAGGCGCTGGTGTCCGAGAAGTTCTTCTACCTAGTCGACATCTTTGGGCGCGACAACGTGGGCATGATCACCGGCGACTCGCACATCAATACGGACGCGCCCATCATCTGCTGCACGGCGGAGATCCTGGCCAACCAGGCGCTTCGCGAGGGCAAGGACACGGACGTGGGCTTTGTCGCCATGGACGAGTTCCACTTCTTCAGCGATCCGGACCGCGGCTGGGCCTGGCAGGTACCGTTGCTCACGCTGCCGCACATCCAGTTCATGCTCATGAGCGCCACGCTGGGCGATATGACCGCCATCTCGCAGGCGCTCGAGCGCCACACCGGTCGCGACGTGGAGACCATCGCCGACGCCCCGCGCCCCGTGCCGCTCTCATACGAATACGTCAAGACCGGTCTCGAGGGCACGGTCGAGCTCGCGCTACGCCAGGGCGACTCGCCGCTGTATATCGTCCACTTCTCGCAAGACGCCGCGCTGGCGAGCGCGCGGGCGCTGGCGAGCTACGGCGTGGCCACCAAGGAGCAGCGCGAGGCCATCAAGGAAGCCATCAAGGGCGGGCGCTTCACCACGGCGTTTGGCAAGACGCTCAAGCACCTTATCTCCTGCGGCGTGGGCCTTCACCATGCAGGGTTGCTGCCGCGCTACCGCCTGCTGGTCGAGAAGCTCGCCCAGCAGGGCCTGCTGCCCGTCATCTGCGGTACCGACACCCTGGGCGTGGGCATCAACGTTCCCATCCACACCGTGCTGCTCACCGGCCTCACCAAGTTCGACGGCTACAAGCAGCGCCGCCTGCGGTCGCGCGAGTTCCATCAGATCGCCGGCCGCGCGGGGCGCTCCGGCTTCGATACCGAAGGCGTGGTCATCGCCGAGGCGCCCGAGTACGAGATCGAGAACCACAAGGCCGAGCTCAAGGCCATGGGCGACCCCAAAAAGATGAAGAAGCTCAAAAAGAAGAAGCCGCCGGAGGGCTTTGTCACCTGGAACCAGGGCACCTTCGACCGCCTGATCGAGAGCGCGCCGGAAACCCTCAAGCCCCGCATGCGCATCACCAACTCCATGGTGCTGGCAGAGGTTGAGCAGGGCGGCAACGCCTGGCGCCGCGTCCTCACCCTGATCGAAGACTCCCTGCAGACGGATGAGGAGAAGGAGCGCCTGCGCGCCCGCGCCGCCCAGATTTTCGCGACGCTGATCGATGCCGGCGTGGTGGTTCGCGAGGAGCTGGACGAGAAGGGCGAGCCCGTCGCCGCCTCGAATCCCTCCGACCAAACGGAAGCGGCCACCGCACCCGCCGGCGCGCCCGAGCAGGATTCCGATGCGGATACCGATGCGGAGCCAGAATCCGGCGCCGCGAACGATGCCGAGGTCGCTGCCTTCCTGGACGGCGATGCCTCCTACTACCTCACCGTCGACCTGCCGGAAGATTTCGCGCTGGACCAGCCGCTCTCCCCCTTCATGCTCGCCGCGCTGGAACTGCTCGACCCGGAAAGCGAGACCTACGCCCTGGACGTCATCTCCATGGCGGAAGCCACGCTTGAAGACCCCAAGCAGATCCTGCGTGCGCAAGAGCGCCAGGCGCGCGACCGCGCCATGAACGAGATGAAGGCCGAGGGCATCGACTTCGAGGAGCGCGTGGAGAAGCTGCAGGACATCACCTATCCCAAACCCCTGGAAGACATGCTTGCCGCGGCCTTTGAACAGTACTGCTCCAAGGTGCCGTGGGCCGGCGACTACGAGCTCTCGCCCAAAAGCGTCCTGCGCGACATGTTGGAGAGCGGCAGCGACTTCAAGGGCTACATCGCCCGCTACAACATCGCCCGCTGCGAGGGCATCCTGCTGCGCTACCTCACCGAGGCCTACCGCACGCTGGACCGCACCATCCCACACGACAAGCGCAACGAAGAGCTCAACGACGTGGTGGCCTGGCTTGGCCTGGTGGTCCGCTCGGTCGACTCCAGTCTGGTGGACGAATGGGAGAACGCCGGCTCTACCTTGGATGCCGCACCCCCGCGTCCCGCGGACGCCGTCGTCATCGACCGCCGCGGCCTCATCGTGCTGGTGCGCAACTCGCTGTTCCAGCGCGTTCGTCTCGCCGCCCGCGGCCGAGCCGACCAGCTGGGAGCGCTGGACGAGGACTGGGGCATGGGAGAGCTGCGCTGGCGCCGCGTGCTCGACGCGTTCTTCGAAGCGCATGAAGAGCTTCTCACCGATGCGGACGCCCGCTCCATGGCATTCCTCTCCATCGATGATGCGGACGAGAAAACCGACCACGTTTGGCACGTTCACCAGGTGTTCAGCGATTCCGATGGCGACCGCGACTTCGGCATCATGGCGGATGTAGACCTGGACGCGACGCAGGACGGTGACGGCATTGTGTTCGCCAACTACCGCGCGGGCGTAATCGAGGACATCGCGGGCTAAAAATGCTCTAATAAGACAGCAAAAGAGAACGGGGGCGCCATGTGATCAGCTCGACGCATGGCGCCCCCGTTCGGTGTGGTCAATGAGCGCCACGAGGCGGGCAAGCCTCGCTTTATACATTGCGAAAATCCGCCGAATCCCACCCTGCGACCAACCAGGCGACGCGGAAGCACCGCGAATACGCACAACCAGTTGAAGACAAATCAAGCGTATGTGCAATATAGCTAATACATGTCTCCAATAAGTACGTGTAAAGCGGCACAAAAAGACCTCCGCAAGGACTCTTTAACGTTCAAAGCGGACAAGCACGACCTTGTCAAAGGCATGGTTGGCCCTTACTTACCCGCCTCGTGGCACTCATTGACCACACCGAATGGGCACGGTTCTTTAGCGCCGTTTTCACCTGCATAAACAACCACATTTCAGGCTCATTCATGCATAACATGCTCCCCGAGGCTTTCCAGGCAAACCTGAATCGCAACCCCTGCTCAACGCACAGCGCAGCGCGCCTGCCCTCGCGCCGCGAACCATCCCGACAGCAGCCGCCAGGCGGGAACGGCGTAGAGATAGATCGCCAGCGCCATGCTCGCTGCAACGGGCGCCCCCATGGACGCCAGCGGGACCGCCCCGGCGATGGACCACGGCACCAGCCCCGCGACCAGCACCACGGAATCTTCCAGGTCAAGGGCATGGTCGCTGGCGTTCTGGTCGAGATCGCTGCACAGCTGGTGCGCCAGCATGATGGCCAACGTCTGGTTGCAAGAAATAATCGCCGTAAACACAGACGTCATTAGCGTAACCCCGTAAAGAGAAAGCCGCCGCGACATCCTCCGCACCACGCGGTCGATGCCCGTCAACAGCGGCGTCTCCTTAAAAATGCCTGCATACGCGGAGGTGATGCAGACGATCTGCACCGCATCGAGCATTGAAGCCAGCCCGCCGCCGGAAAGCGCCCGTACCTGCGGCAGGGAAGCCGCGTATCCCAAGATTGCCGTGCGAGCTACGTCCGCCATGGTCATGTCCTGAACCATCAGACACAATGGAACCGAAGAGGCGATGCCCGCCCCTATGACCACCAGGATATCAACGCGCATCAAGGCCAGGGCGAACACGATCATCGGCGGCAGCAGAACCACGGGCCCCACGGCAAATGCGCTCGCCAGCGAAGCGGCCATATCGCCCGCCTCGCCGCTTGCGGGGATAAGCGGCCCCAGCGCGAAGTACACGGCGCACGTCAACACAAAGGGAACCGCCGCGCTCTTGACCATGCGCTTCAGGTTGTTGTAGAAATCCGTGCCGGTAAGATCTGCCACCAAAAGAGCGCTGGTAGAGATGGGCGAGCAACGGTCTCCAAAAAACGCCCCGGAAAGCGCCGCCCCGCCCGCCGCGAAAAGCGGCGCGCCCATGGCACCCGCCATCGAGATGCAGATGGATCCCACCGTCGCAGCCGTGCCAAACGAGGTCCCCGTCAAAACGGAAACAAGGCAGTTGAGCAGAAAAGTCGCAAACAAAAACACGCCTGGGCTGATGAGAGGCACGGCGTAGTACACGATGGCGGGGATCACGCCGGCGGCGCGCCATAGTCCCGTGAGCACGCCTATCAGCGCCAGCATGCCCAGGATCTTAGCGATGGGGGCGATGCCCTCCCAACACATGCGGGCAACCCGCCGCACCGAACCGCTCCATCGCCACGCATAGATGCAAAACGCCGCCAATCCAACAAGCAGCGCGCACACGGTCGGCACTCCGGTAAAGATCGCGCCCACCAAGGCTGCGCAAAATATCCCTAGAGTCACAAGTTCCATAAACAGCTCCCCTCGCACAGTTTAAGATACGAGCGGGCAAGAGGGTTTGGCTACGGGTATGCCCATAGACAAAGAAGCGCAACCAGCGTCCAGCAATTGGATACATTTGTTACTTTTTGTAGAAACCAGTTGGTATTTATTAGTAAAAACCAGCATTTACCAGCAATTATTTTTAATACCGTTCACCGATTGGCAAGAAAGCCTCTGGGATTATTCCCATAATTGCAGATCGTCCAGAAAAACGAACAAGGCGCCTTCCCTGTAGCTGCAGATATTGTTTATACGACATGTGTACACGTTCTCAGAATCTGTTCGAACGAACATGAGCAACCACGCACCGCCTAGAACCGCACGCCGACTCGCCGCCCACGGCAAAAAACGCGCTCCCGAAAATAGGAAAATCTCGCACGTTCGAGAATCCCACGTGAAGCAACGCATCGAGAGGAGCACTATGAACCACCGCTACGTGAAGGGGTCGGCCGTCGCGATCGGCGCATGCACCTGGGCGCTCGCCGCGTCCCTCACCGCACCCGCAGTCGTCTTCGCCGCGCCGACGAACCTGGCACAGGGCAAGCCGGTCACCGTAAGCAGAGACGCCAGCGGCAAGAACACCACCACCAAGCTTACCGATGACGACAAGACCAAGGGTTCGCGTTGGTCCGCAGAGCAAAACGTCCCCCAGTGGGCGATCATAGACCTCGAAGAGTCAAAGACCTTCGACACGTTCGAGATCACCTGGGAAAGCGCCACCGAGCACGCGGTCGACTTCCAAATCTTTGTATCAGATTCCAACAAGGAAGACGGCTGGGGCGAAGCGAAGAGGGCCGTCACCGGCAACAAAGACGCCGTCTCGACCATCAAGCTCGAAAAGCCCGTCACAGGCCGCTACGTAAAGCTGCTGGTCACCAAGGTTTCCAAGTACCCCAATGTCAGCGCCTGCGATTTCACCATCATGAACTCCGCGGACGATGACGGCTCGCAGCAAACACAGGACCCTGCAGCCAACGTCGCCCTCAAGATGACCGGCGTCTCAGACAGCAAGGAGGCGGACACCCTAGGGCCAAACAATCTCTTTGACGGCAAGGTCGATAAGCGCGAATCCCGCTGGTCAAGCGCTTCCGCCAGCGAGAGCGCCTGCCCCACCACCCCTCACTGGGTCTACGTCGACTTGGGCCAGACCCGCGACGTCAAGACCATCCGCCTGTTCTGGGAGCAGCGCAAGGCCAAGGGCTACAAGATCCAGCTGGCGCAAGACGGCGCGGACCTCAACCAGGAGAGCAGCTGGGTAGACGCCTACACCAACAACGACCATCCCGCCGCAAAGACGGAGACCATCACCCTGGGCGACACCGCGAAGCAGGCCCGCTACGTGCGCCTCTACATCAACGGCAGCACCTATAGCGACCCGGATGGCGGCACCGCCTGGGGCACCGTCTCGCTCTACGAGATGGAGGTCTACGGAGGCGAGCCGGCCACAAGCATGGGCGACATGCTCTCGGGCATCACCGTCAACGCGGAAATCGACCCCGCCAAGAATTTCACCGACCAGATAACCCTGCCCAAGCACGAGGTCTACCAGGTCACCTACAACGGCACGGACTACGAGCAGGTCATCGATGCGGACGGCACCATCTACCAGCCCATCGTGGACACCAAGGTCAAGGCGTCCTTCAAGGTGGTGGACGAGAAGACCAAGGCGTACTCCTTCCGCGAGGTCGAGGTCACCGTGCCCGGCTCCATGAAGGGCAGCGAGCAGGGCGAGGCCGCTCCGGTCATCCTTCCCGAGCTGCGTGAATGGAAGGGCGGCACGGGTCGATTCACCGCCTTTGCCCGCGTCACCTACAAGGACGCCTCCCTTAAAGAGATGGCCGAGCAGTTCGCCTCGGACTACCAAGCGCTCACCGGCCGCGGCATAGAGGTCGCCAAGGCGGACGCCGCCCAGGCCGGAGACGTCTTCTTCACCCTGGGTGCGGACAAGAAGCGCGGCCTTAAAGAGGAGGGCTACCTCATCGAGGCCACCGCGGACAAGATCACCGTCGGCGCAGAGGCCGTGGCAGGCGCCAACTGGGGCTCCAAAACCATCCTGCAAAGCGTCAAGCAGACCGGCGACTTCCCCTGCGGCACCGCACGCGACTACCCGCTGCACAAGGTCCGTGGCTTCATCCTGGACGTGGGCCGCAAGACGTTCACCATCGAGTGGCTGCGCCAGCTCACCGACCAGATGGCCTGGTACAAGATGAACGACCTGCAGATCCACCTCAACGACAACCTTATCCCGCTCGAGCAGCTCAAAGACCCCATGCAGGCCTACTCCGCCTTCCGCTTGGAGTCTGACATCAAGGCCGGCGAGGGCAAGAACCAGGCGGACCTTACCGCTAAGGACGTGTGGTACACCAAGAAGGACTTCAAGGCCTACATCGAGCACTCGCGCGCGCTGGGCGTGAACATCATCCCAGAGATCGACACCCCCGCCCACTCGCTGGCCCTCACCAAGGTGCGCCCAGACCTGCGCCACGGCACCACCGGCCGCGCCACCGACCATCTGGACCTCAAGAACCAGTACAACGAGAGCCTCGACTTTGTCCAGGGCATCTTCGATGAGTACGTGCAGGGCGGCGATGCGGCCGTCTTCGCGGACGCGGACGTGATCCACATCGGTGCGGACGAGTACAACGCAGACGGCAACGCCTACCGCACCTTTGTAAACGACATGTTCAAGTACGCGGAGGACAACGGCAAGATCGCCCGCGTATGGGGCTCGCTCACCACCATCAAGGGCGACGTGGCGGTCAAGGGCGTCTCCGAGACCGGCAAGCGCCGCCAGATGAACCTGTGGAACCCCGGCTGGGCGGACATGAAATCCATGTACGACCTCGGCTTCGAGCTGATCGACTGCCAAGACGGCGTGTTCTACATAGTCCCCAACGCCGGCTACTACTATGACTACCTCAACCAGAACTCCTGCTACAACGACAAGGTCAACGAGATCAGCGGCTTCGAGATCCCCGCGGGCGACCCGCAGATCTCCGGCGGCGCCTTCGCCGTATGGAACGACATGTGCGACTTCCAAGAAAACGGCATGAGCGAGTACGACATCTACCGCCGCATCGACGGCGCGCTGGGCCTGTTCGCCGCCAACACCTGGGGCAAGACCGGCGCCGTCGACCTCGCCGCCGCGCAAGAGCGCGTGAAGCAGCTGGGCGACGCCCCCTCCACCAACTTTGGCTACGAGCAAAAGGCCAACCAGCAAGGCTCGATCGCCCATCTCACCATGGATTCTTTGGACGATGCATCCGGCCAGAAGCACGCCCTGGGCAAGATGGAGAACGCCGAGCTTGAGAACATCGACGGGCGCCAGGCGCTGCATCTCAACGGCGGCAAGTCCTTTGCCAAGGTAGATGGCATCGAGACCGCCGGTCTGGGCAACAGCCTGCGCGCCAAGGTCAAGCGCACGGACAATTCCAAGAACGCGCAGGTGCTGTTCGAGTCCCCCTACGGCAAGATCATGGCCGTCCAGGAGAAAACCGGCAAAGTGGGCATCACCCGCGAGAACCGCGCCTACTCCTTCAACTACGCCCTGCCCGCCAACCAGTGGGTTGAGCTCGAGTTCAAAAACGAGTTCGAGAAGACCCATCTGTATGTGGACGGCAAGCTGGTCGACACCATCGGCACCAATGTGCGCGCCCAGATCAAGGCCACCTGCATGCTGCCCGTAGGCACCGTTGGCAGCGAATCCGGCAACGCGTTCGCGGGTTATGTGGACGATATCCGTCTGGGCACCGCTAAAGACTTCAACTCCACCATGCCCCTGGACCACGCCGTGGTGAAGGCGAACCTGCTGGCCTCCAAGAACCCCGCCATCAAGGGCGATGCGGAACTGCAGGGCCTGCTGTCCCAGGCTGCAGAGGTCTTCCGCCAGTACGACCCGTCGGCAGACGCCATCGCCGATCTCGCCGCCAAGATCGAGGCCAGGCTGGATGCCGCAGGCTACAAGAAGGCCGACTACGGCCGCATCGACGCCTACCTCGCCATCATCCCCGCCTACCTCTCCGAGTACGAGGACGCCGGTGCGCGCGCCGTCGCGATTGTCCGCGACAGCATCGTCCGCAACATGAGCGCCTCGCAGCAGGATGTTGTGGACAACTATGAGAAATCTCTGGTCAGCGCCCTGGACGAGCTCAAGCTCAAGCCCGTCGCCGACCTCAGCGTGGTGGACCCCGCCCTGCTGAAGGCAACCGCGGACTGCGAGAACGGCGACGGCAAGGCGGCAAGCGCGCTGGACGGCAACACCGGCAGCATCTGGCATTCGCGCTACAGCCCGGACAAGTGCGAGGGGCAGCACCACATCACCCTAAGCTCGGAGCAACCGCTGGGCGTGGACGGCATTGTCTACACCCCGCGCCAAACCGGCACCAACGGCGACCTTAAGAAGTACGAGGTCCACGTCTCCGCCGACGGCAAGACCTTCAAGAAGGTCGCGGACGGAACCATCAAGGACCTCACCCGCGATCCCTACCTCATCAGCTTCGAGCGCCAGGACAACATCCGCGCCGTCAAGCTGGTCTATGTTGAGGGCGAGGGCGGCTTTGCGTCAGCAGCGGAGCTTCGCCTGCACGACGCCAACGCCGTTGCGAACACCGCAGCACTGAAAGCGCAGATCGCCGCGGCGGAGGCCGTCAAGCAGGGAGAAGGTGCCGCGGCGTTCTCGTCCCAAACCTATGGCGCACTGACCTCGAAGATCGCCGAGGCCAAGGCACTTGCCCAGGGCTCCCCCACCATCAACGACGCCAACGCAATGAGGTTGTCGCTCATGGAGGCAATCCTCAACCTGCGCCTTGAGGGAGCGCCGGCGCCCACGCCCGATCCCGAACCCCAGCCGCCCGTAACCCCGCAGCCGCCCGCCAAGGGCGATATCGAGATTCCCGCGCACCCCGGCGGCAAGGTGGAGGTGAGCCCTAAGAACCCGGATGCGGGCGATAAGGTCACCGTTTGCCCCAAGCCGCAGGCGGGCAAGGAGGTCCGCAGCATCTCCGTCACGGATAAGGACGGCAACAAGGTCGAGGTCCACAAGAACGAGAAGGGTGAGTTTGAGTTCACCATGCCCCAGGGCGACGTGGAGGTGAATGTGGTCTTTGGCTGCGACGGCGGCGATCTATGCTTGTCCCACACCTTCAAGGACGTCGACCCCGACGCCTGGTACCACGACCCCGTAGACTGGGCGATCGAGAGCGGCTACCTCAAGGGCTACGAGGACACCGGGCGCCTAGGACCGCTTGACACCACCAACCGTGCCCAGTTCGTAACCATGCTCGCCCGCATCGCCGGCGCCGACAAGGGCAACCAGGGCATCACGGGCGGAACCGGATTTGGCGACGTCGCCGCGGACGCCTGGTATGCGGGCGTGGTGAAATGGGGCGTCGAGAACGGCATCGTGAGCGGGTACGACGGCTCTGCGGCATTTGGCCCCAACGATCCCGTCACCCGCGAGCAAGTCGCCGTATTCCTGATGCGCTACGCGGAGAAGATCGGTGCAGACGTCTCCGGTGGAGGCGACCTATCCGGCTTTGCCGACGCGGACAAGGTTTCCAACTACGCCGCGAAGGCCATGGCATGGGCAGTCGACTCGGGCTACATCCTGGGTGAGAACGGCACCAGCCTCAAGCCGGGCGATATCGCCTCGCGCGCAGAGGTCGCCACGATGCTCATGCGCTTCTGCGAGGCGCAGCAAGACCAGGTAAAGAAGTTGAAGTAGCGATTCGCCGCAACTCTTGAACCCGGAAGGGGGTGCCGCGTCGGCGCCCCCTTCTTCCTTTTCGCCCCGCCTCGACACGCTCGCCCGCCGTTCCATGTCGACCACGGCGCCGCGCGCACCACCCCGGCAAGGGACTACCATTTGTTACGCCCCCTCCCCCGGCGGCTCCCTATATTCGAGCCAACGATACAAAGGAGGAGCCCATGACGTCCACTACCGCAGCCGCAGCCGCAGCCGCTGCCAACGCCCTGCGAGACTTCACCCGCAAATGGCTGCCGCGCTTTAGGGACAGCCGCCAAAACCTGCACCAGCTGCTGGATACGGGCGAGTTTCGCGCCGACTGCGCCGCGCTTGGATATATGGACGATGCGGGCGAGGCCTTCGACGCCACGTATCCCGGCGCCTTCGACAACCTGGAGGAGCTGGACTGGCATCTGCCCGCCGTCACGGACGCCTCGCTTCTGGGATCAGCCGTCATGTCAAAATGGGATCAGGTGTCGCACCTGGTGAGCCATCATTTCTGGGCGACGGACAAGGCCCGCTGCAAGGCCGCGGGGCACGAGGTGCGCCTGTGGTTCATCCTGGCGCTCGAACGACTGGCTCAGCTCGCGGGCGAGAACTCGTCCGCGCCGCTGACCTGCCAGCCCACCGCGCTCTACCTTATATCGAGCACGCACGATCGCAGCCGGCAGCCCTCGCGCAGCCCCCTTGTGCACCAGCGGCTGGAGCTCCATCAAAATGGCGACTGCCGCCTGGTCGACCACTACCTGGACGAATACGGGCGCAGCTGTATCTCGTCCGACTCCTACATCTCCATATCGAAGGACGAAGCCGCACGCTTGCTCGATGAAGCGTCTGACTGGATGGGGTGCCATTGCTGCAACGTGTATGAATCGAATAGCGGCACATGGACGCTGATTATCGAGGACGAGGAAGGGCGCAGCCACTACGCCTTTGGCGCGCTGGCGATGCTCGATAATCGCCTGGCGCATCTGTCCAACTCGCTGCGACGAGTCCTGCAGCGCCCGGACCTTCTGGCGTGCTCCCTGTAGAGAACGCCTCCGTCGCGTTCCCAAGCACTCGATAAAGCGCCTTTGCCCTACGAGAAAAACGGGCAGCCACTACCCAGACATGCCGAATTTTGCTTACAGACCGCGCACCCGCGAACGGGCTCGGATTCCACAAGCCCAGCGTGCAGTTGGTCGTTGAACCAGGACGACGCCACGCGGACGGCGATGCGGGAATCGCGCTTGCAGCACCGCGGCGCACCGGCGTCCGCGATCGCGGCGAGGATCTGCGCCACCATGCGCTGGCCTTCGCCCCAACCCTCTTTCTTAAGCGGGGCGTTACCAGACAAGATGGCGAACGCCATGCCGCACGATGCAGCGGCGCCGCACACGCCCCATTTGGCGCACGCGGCGCCGGGCACGCAGGAAGCACGGTCGAACAGCTCGTCCAACGCATCCCCAAGCTCGCCCTTGCCCACAGCCCTCCAAGAACATGCAAGCAGCGCCGCTCCCACCAGTGCATGGTGAGCCGGACCAAATGCCGGGCAGTTCTCGTCCGCCATCAAACGTTCAAGCAGCTCGCCAGCGTCAGCGCCTGCACCCTCCTCAAGCCACGCAAAACAGGCGCTCTTAACCCAATCCAAAGATGCATCTGTCATGGTTGCACTCCCCTCTTGGCGCCCAGAGCCTTGCTCCGCGGCGCCCGTAGTCATATTGATGCACATCAATATGTATTATATAGACAGATATCTATATAATGGACGAGAATCACGCACCCGCCTGGAGGACCAATGAGCACTTTCGCACCGCTTAGCGTCGCCTTTATCTGCACGCACAACGCCTGTCGCAGCCAGATGGCGCAGGCCCTGGCCCACGCGCTTGCTCCAAACGAAATCGACGCCTGTTCCGCAGGCACGCACCCTGCCCGCGCAGTCAACCCAGATGCCGTGCGCCTTTTGCAGCAGCGCGGCGTAGACATTTCCGCGCTGGCCCCTAAGCCCCTTGAGGAGATTCCGCCCGTAGACATGGTGGTCACCATGGGTTGCGGCGTGCAATGCCCCACCCTGCTCGCTCGCTGGCACGAGGACTGGGGGTTGGAAGATCCCACGGGAGGGCCAGACCAGCAGTTTGTCGCCGTAATGGATCAAATCAAGATGAAGATCGAACACCTAAGGCGGCGCGTCATAGCGGGATGTTTTGACGAGGCTCGGCTCGCCGCCAACCTTAAGACGCTGGGAGACCCCAATCGCCTTCGCATCATAGCCATGCTCTCGCACTCGGATGAGCTATGCGCTTGCAAGCTACTGGAGGAACTGGACATATCGCAGCCTACGCTCTCTCACCATATGTCCGCGCTTCGCGATATGGGACTTGTATCCGCACGCAAAGACGGCCGCTGGATGCGCTACAGCTTGAATAAGGAGCTGCTTGGCACCATAGGCGCATGCCTTGGCAGATAGCCCCTGTGGACGCGGGGGCACCTGGCGCGTCGCCGCGCTAGCCGCCGGTCGTCCCAGACGCGTCTCATCGTCCACATTATTAAGTGCTACCATTGTCAACATATATGTAAGCATCAACGCTTATTTAACGAGGTATCGATTGGTGATGCGGCAATGGATAACGATACCTTTATCCCCATGGGCGATGCGGCGCGGGTTCTGGGCGTGACCAAGCCGCGCATCTCGCAGCTGCTCTCATCCGGCGAGCTAACGGGATTACTTGTTGGCGGCAGGCGGATGATCGACCGCTACCTTGCGGG
>SAMEA3387495__coassemble_1146_pt1 | contig 59065 bp, 46 predicted proteins | sample SAMEA3387495__metabat2_low_PE_015 | metagenome-assembled genome bin SAMEA3387495 (sample SAMEA3387495) | Felis catus | biome: Faeces | place: United Kingdom | collected 2012
TAGACGCTGGGATAGTGTCCCAGCAGAAGCGTCGTTGGATCGAGCCTGAGCGCGCAGGTTCCCGCTAGCGTGGCGACGCCCACCGGCGTCATAAGCGCATCCGCCGTGGGGATGGAGCGCCCCAGCTCTTCCACAAGATTATCCATAACGGTCTCTACCTGCGGATCATATGCGCTCTTGTCACCCGTCAGCTTTGTGAACGCACTGCGCATGGCGGCGTGGCGCTCCTCAAACCCCTCCTCGTCCACAGATGGAAGCCAGATATCGACGCCGTAGCGCTGATAGCCCCAGGCCTCCAAGGGCAACTTGGTGACGGGGTCGGCAGGGTTCAGGATATTGAAGATGTTGGCGTAGCGCAGAGCCGAATTGCTGGTGCTAACCGTGGTTCTAGGTGACGCGAAGGTGTAGGCATAGATATTGTCCCCCTCACCCGACGGGAATCCGGCAGCCGCCGCATCGCTTGCGGACTCCTGCTGGTCATCGAGCATGGCGGCGAGCACGCCTGCCGCTGCGCCGCCGCGACTGTGACCGCACAGAAGGATCGACACCTTATGGCCGCGCGCGTACGCCTCGCGGCGCCACAACTCGAGCTCGTCCGCGATCTCCATCGCAGCGGCAAGGTAGCCGCTGTGGTCGCCTTCGCGCTCTGCCGCGAGCGATGCGGCCGCGCTTGAAGCCTGGGCGTCCGTGAGGTTGAAGTTGCTGAGCCACTCAGAACCATAGCTGCCGCGTATCGCCACGGCGATAAGCTCGCGCTCGTTGCCGTCGCCGTCCATGACCTGCTTGCGAGCAAGCGTGTAGGCGATGCCGTCCGACTGCTGGGTCACCACGTCGAGCAGCTCGTCCACCACCTGGCTTCGATATCTGTACGACTCTGTTGACACTTCAAAGAACCCCAGCTCATGAAGGGCGTTTTCCATGTAGGGCAGATTGTTGTCCGCGTCTTGGTAGTAGGCGGATTCCGAGTACGCCAGCGTCGAGAGCGTCAACGCCGCGCGCGCCAGCTCATGGTTGTATTGGGCGGGATCGTTAAAGAACCAGGAATCGTCCCACAGCAGATCTCTGGTCACCTCCGCGTCGCGACCCGTAGTGCCCGTTGCGCCAAAGCACGTGAACGCGATCTGCTTGGTGAAGCGCCCGGACGCCGGAACGTTGTCTGCATAGACGGTCTCGAGCGCTGACGGAGAATCGACCGCGCCCTCGCCCCGGGCCTCTTGCACATGGCGATACATGAGCATGAACGCGAGAGCCGATACGCCCACGGCGAGCATGAGCAACGCCACCAACGGAAGCCGGCGCAAACCGGCTCGCACCGCCGCGAGCGCCGTGTGGTGTTCTACCATGTTCGCCTCCCCTCGCGCACATGCGCAGGCGCAGCAACGCCGGCGCCGCATCAGCGCAATCCTACCCGCAGGCTTCTTGTCCTGCCGTTAGTGCTGAGGATATCAAGCGGTCATGGAGCGAGCGTGGGCAGACGCTTACATTTTCATAAGGTTTCGCAGCGTAAGGCGGCTTGCGATAGCGGGGCGAGGCGGGAAGGCAGGGCGGAGGGCAGTGCGGGGAGGAAGATGGAAAGGCGCCCCGGAGGACGGGCGTGTCAAAAAGTGAGTTAGTGCGGAGGTTTGGCCAAATAGTGCGGCTACGCGCCCGCGGCGATCTGCTCGGCGGTAAGCTCGGCGCCCTCTACGTAGTAGACGTGCTCGCCGGCGCAGCGCTTGCAGTACACATGGCCATCCTTCTCGACGCCGCGGCCGTCATGCACGCGCTCGCCGCACGTCTCGCAGATCTGGGTTTTGCGGGGCTTGCCCGGCAGGTCGTACTCCTTGAAGTCGGGCAGCTCGACCTCGTGCACGTGAAACAGCTCGGCATCGCTGAACTGGTTGAAAAACGCAACCACGTCCTCGCCCTTAGGGCAGCGGGGAACGTCTTGGCGCTGGGAGATGCGAATGGCCTTGCCGCTGGCGATATCGTAGAAGCTCGCCGACATGATGCCGTAGTCATACCACTTGAGGCGGCGCTTGCCCAGATGGCAGTGAGCGACGGACACCACGGCGTCTGCCAGGCAGCGATCGCACTCCACAAATGCGATAAGGTCGCGATACGTGTCCGCATCCTCAATGTGGAAGTACTCCAGCGCAAGGCGGGCCATGCGGGTGCCAATCATCTGGCCTCCGCACAGGTGACCGTGAAAGGCTACGGCGCGGTCGAGGTCTTCTTGCAGGGTTCGCTTGAGCATTTGGACGAGTCCTTTCGCAAACGGTAGCAGGGGCGGCGGCGTCGGCGGTTGCAGTCAATCGCTTGCAACCGGCATGGCGACGCTGACCACCTGCTGCTAAAACACTTGTTAAACCCCTTGATAATACGCGAGCGCCGCTGGGGGCGAAACCCTCTTTATTCTCGTCCAAACATTAATCGAGAAGGGCGCGCAGGTCGCAGACACCTGCGAGGGCCATGTGCTCGAGCAGGGATTCGGCGCTGCGGTTCACAATGAGCTCCTGCGGAAAACCAATCTCCTCCAACATGGCGGGCGCTTGGGAGAAGCGGCCGATATCGGAAGAGATGTGCGCATCGGTCGAAACCGTGATGCCAACGCCCAGCTCCGCGCAGCGTCGGGCGATGTCGCGGCAGGACTGGGTGATCTTGCCGGACCGATCAACCTCTAGGCTGTGCTCGTTGATCTCGATCAGCTTATGGAAATCGCGCGCGGCGGTAAGCACGGTATCCAAGTCAAACGGCACGCCCGCCCGGCCCACGTGCCCCAACACAAACACCTTGGGCTGCGCCAACACGTTGAGATACATCTGCGTGGCCTGCTCTATGGTCGTGCCTTTGGCAAACGCGCGGCTGTGCACGCTGGCGACAATGTAATCCAACCCGCCCGTCACGCGTTTAAAGAGGTTGGCCGTAGGCTCGCCCTTGGTATCGGCGATGCTGTGGTAGCACGGGATATCCATTCCAAACAGATGCCCGTCAAGCGACACGATGTCAGCCTCTGCACCGCGGAGCAGCACCACGCCATCCTTTTTACGCGGCCAGACGTCCACGTTGAGAAAATACTGGAAGTTGCGGATATCCTGCTGGGTGAAAAGCATGTCGCTAAAGTGATCGGCAGACCCCAGCACCTGCAGGCCCGCATCGCGCGCGGCTGCCAGATTTTCCATAATGGTCGAGTACGCATGGCGCGAAAACAGCGTATGGGTATGGATGTCGCACGTTATCTGGTAGGGCATTCTTCCTCCTTCTTCACCCTTGATACCTTATCTCATAGTCGGCACATGCTCAAAGCAGATGCAGCCCCAAAGCCAAGCGGCGGCCAAGCACAAATAAGCGCGGGAACCTTGATTCAAAATCTCCCGCGCTTTACTGCGCTACCGCAGGCATGCGGTCTATTTGTATGTATCCGCCAGGGCCTTCCATGCGGGCAGGGAGCGCTCGATGGTCTCATGGCTCACGCAGTAGCCAATGCGAATCCAGCCCGGAACGCCAAAGCTGTTAGACGGAACGGGCAGCAGCTCAAGCGTGCGCGCACGCTCGCAGAAGGCCTCCGCGTCGTCCTCGAGCGCGCGAACCCATAAGTAGAACGCGCCGTCCGGCTCAACGTAGGTGTAGCCGTACTCGGTAAGCGCGCGGGTGAGGGTCTCGCGGTTGCGCGCATAGGCCTCAACGTCCGCCGGCTCGTCCACGCAGTCCGTCACAACGCGCTGGAACAGGGCCGGCGCGCAAACAAAGCCAAGGCAGCGGGCGGCGCCGGCGACAGCGGGCATAATCTGATCCGCCAGCGGCATGGTGTTTGGCACCAAGATCCAGCCAACGCGCTCGCCCGGCAACGAGAGCGACTTGGAGTAGGAATAGCACACCACCGTATGCTCGTAGATGGACGGAACCCAGGGAACCTCCGCGCCATACACCACCTCGCGGTAGGGCTCGTCCGAAATCAAAAAGATAGGCTGCTCGCGCGCGCCGTTGGCCTGGGATAGCACCATGGCGAGCGCCTCCAGGTTCTCACGGGTGTAGACGGCGCCGGTGGGGTTGTTGGGCGAGTCGATAATGACCGCCGCGGTATTGGGGGTAATCGCGTCGCGCACGGCCGCCACGTCAATCTGGAAGGTCTCCTGATCCGCCAGGACCTCACGGCAGACGGCGCCGGCGTTTTCAATCCACACGCGGTACTCGGGAAAGAACGGGGCGATTACGATGACCTCCTCGCCCGGATTCACCAGAGCGTGAAGCGAGCAGGAGACAGACGCCGCAGCGCCCACGGTCATAAAGACGTCCTTAGCCGCATACGTGGTGCCAAAGCGGCGGTTGAGCGATGACGCAACGGCCGCGCGCGTGGCGGGCAGGCCGGGGGCAGGCGTGTAACCGTGAAGCTGCTCGCTGGTAAGCTGCGCCAAAGAGCGCTCAATGGAATCGCGCACGGCGGCAGGCGCCGGCACGGACGGGTTGCCCAGGCTAAAGTCAAATACGTTCTGGGCGCCAATCTGCTCTTTGCGCTTGCAAGCATAGGTAAAGATCTCGCGGATCACCGAGCTTTCGGCGCCGCGCTGGTACATGGTCTGGTTGATCATGATTCCCCCTTTCGCATACGGGAAAAATCATACTTGTTTGCGGTCGCGCGATCGGCGAACTCTCGGAATGAAACGCGCTGCTAACGAGTTGCTGTCGCGCGTCTTAACGTAGGCGAATCCAATGACGGCAAACACCAGCGCGCCAATAAGGTTGACAATAAGATCCGCCATAGAGTCATGAATGCCAATGTCCAGGTAGCCGCCGGGAATCTGGATAACCTCGCCGGACGCCAGCGTAATCTGAGTTGAGACGATATCGCGCACCGGTATGGTGACGTTGGAGTTGGTAGGATCGAGCCACACCGTGTTGATGGTCTGTACCAGCGTGTCCTTCTGCATGTCCACGCCAATGAAGGAGTCAGCCAGGTACTCAAAGATCTCCCAGCATGCGCCAATGCACATAGAGAACGCCGCTGCGGATACGGCCATATATAGGGGCGTCAATTTGATTTTGGACGAGTCGCTGCGATTGAGAATATCGAACAACGCAAAGCCAATACCCGCGCACAGGAATCCCCACGTGGTGTGCAGGATGGTATCCCAAAACGGAATGCGAATGTAGAACGCGTCGATCTCGCCCAGAATCTCCGCCGCAAAGATGAACAGCAAGATGATTGACTCAAGCAGGTCGGGCAGCTCTATATCAAGCGTATGCTCGATCAGCGACGGCACCAGCAATAGCACCAGGGTAAGCACGCACAGCATCATGTGCTCGTAGTGACCCAAAAACGCCGAGCGAACCAGCGTGACAAGCACCAGCGCGCGCAACACAAAGTACAGCACAAAGACCACGGGCTGCTCCGCGCGCTTACGGCGCATGGTCTCCTTAGCACGTGAGATAAATCCAGCCATTCGGCCCCTTCCCTTCAGTACAAGCGCCCCACCACAGAGACGCCCTCAATATAGCAAAAGCGGGCCCGCACCTGCGAACCCGCTCTGATTGCCCCGCATAGGGGGAGGCATTGTTTTTTCGCCGCTACGCGCGATCCGTCTTTTCAGTGTCATCGGCCGCATCGTCATCGGCAGCATCCCCTACGGCACGCTCGCTCTGGTCGCGAGCCTCCTCGGCCTCATGCTCAAGCTCGGCCGCAACAGCCGCCTCCGCGAAAGCCGCAGCGTCCGCCGCGATCTCCTCGTCGCTCTGACGGGGGCGGCGACGGGGCGCGGGCTTACCGGCGGCCCGGGCGTTACGCTCCTCCTTGGCGGCCTTGATGTCTCCCTCGCGCTCAAGGTAGGCATCCCACTCGTTATCAAGCAGGGCCGTCGCGGCATCGCCCTCGACCGTCTCGTGCTCAAGCAGCACCTGGGCCATCAGGTCCAGCTGGTCGCGGCGGGCGGCAAGGATCTTCTCCGCTCGCTCATGGGCCTCGCGCATGATGCGCTGGACCTCGACGTCGATGCGGCGGGCCGTCTCCTCGGAGTAATCCTGGTGATCGGCGTAGTCACGACCCAGAAACACCTGATGCTGGGCCTCGCCAAAGACCATGGTGCCAAGCTCCGTGCTCATGCCCAAGCGGGTGACCATTTCGCGGGCCATCTTGGTGGCGCGCTCAAGATCGTTGCTCGCGCCGGAGGTGATGTCGTCGCACATCAGCTCCTCGGCCACGCGACCGCCCAAGAAGACCGCAAGCTCGTCAAGCATTTCGTTCTTGGTCTTCAAGAAGTGGTCCTCGCTAGGAAGCTGCAACGTGTAGCCGAGCGCCTGACCGCGGCTGATGATCGAGATCTTGTGCACGGGGTCGGCGTTGTCCAGCACGTGACCAACAAGGGCGTGGCCGCTCTCGTGATAGGCGATGGTGGTACGCTCCTTCTGGCTCATCACGCGCGCCTTGCGCTCCGGACCGGCGATGACGCGCTCCATCGACTCTTCAATCTCGTCCATAGAAACCAGCGAACGACGGCGGCGTGCCGCAAGCAGCGCGGCCTCGTTCAGCAGGTTTGCCAGGTCGGCGCCGGTAAAGCCCACGGTGAGCTGGGCGAGCTTATCAAAGCGCACGTCCTCGTCCAACGGCTTGTTCTCCGCATGGACGCGCAGGATCTGCTCGCGGCCCTTAACGTCGGGACGGTCCACGGTGATCTGGCGATCGAAGCGTCCGGGACGCAGCAGAGCGGGGTCCAGGATGTCGGGGCGGTTGGTGGCGGCGATCAAGATGACCGACTCGGTCTCCTCAAAACCGTCCATCTCAACCAGCAGCTGGTTCAGCGTTTGCTCGCGCTCGTCATGACCGCCGCCCAAACCAGCGCCGCGCTGGCGACCGACGGCGTCGATCTCATCGATAAAGATAATCGAGGGCGACTGCGCCTTGGCCTCGGCAAACAGGTCGCGCACGCGGCTTGCACCCACGCCCACGAACATTTCGACAAAGTCCGAGCCGGAAATGCTAAAGAACGGTACGCCCGCCTCGCCGGCAACCGCTTTGGCAAGCAGCGTCTTACCGGTACCCGGAGGGCCAACCAGCAGCACGCCGCGCGGAATCTTGGCGCCCAACTTGCGGAAGCGCTCCGGCTCGCTTAGGAAGTCGCGGATCTCCTCAAGCTCCTCGACCGCCTCATCGATGCCCGCAACGTCCTTGAACTTTACCTTGGGCCGCGTGGCCTCGTTGGTCTTGGCGTTGGTCTTGCCAAACTGCATCGCCTTGTTGTTGGCGCCCATCATCTGCCTCATGAAGTAGAACATAAGGAAGACCAGGACCACCGTGGGAAGCAGGCCCAGCAGCGTGTTCATAAGCGCATCCGGGTCGTGCGTGTCAACCACATACGTGGTCTCCGGGTGCTTGGCCATAAGCTCGGCCAAAGAATCCGATCCAACGTATGTGGACGAGAACTCCTTGAGCTTATCCTTATCGCCAACCTCTTTTTCAGAGGTCCAATAGGTACCGTTCACCGTGCCGTCAACCACCGTATACGTGGCGCTCGCCACGCGGTCGTCCTTCACGGCGCTTACAAAGTCGCTGGTAGCGAGCTCGCTCGGCTTACCGCCTCCACCCATGGCGTTGCCCATGTTGAAGAACACGTAGGCAAGCAGGGCGCACATCAGCAGCATATACAGCCAATTGGTACGCGACGGGCCGCGCCCCGGGCGCTTGGGGCCGCCTGAACCTGCGCCGCCGGGCTTCTCGCCAAGGAACATGCGGTCAAAGCGACCCATCAAATCATCGTCCTTGGAAAGACCCTGGTTGGGGGCCTTTTCCCGCTGGCCGCCCTGCTGCGGCGCGGGGTTGGTCTTGTTGTTCTCGTCCCTCTTTGAGCCGTTGCCCTCGGCAAGGAGGGCAACGGAAGAAGCGGCGATGTAGTTGTGTTTGAACGACATCCTAGGCGTAAACCTCCGGCTTGAGCACGCCCACATAGGGAAGGTTGCGATAGCGCTCGGCAAAGTCGAGACCGTAACCCACAACAAACTCGTCGGGGCAGTGCGTTCCTACATACTTGGGATCAATCGCCGTGGTGCGGCCCTCGACGTCCTTCCACAGGAAGGTAGCGACCTCAAGGGAGGCGGGGTGGCGACTGGAAAGGTTCTTCATGAGGTACTTGAGCGTAAGGCCGGAGTCCAGGATATCCTCGACGATCAGGACGTCGCGTCCCTTGATGTCGATATCCAGATCCTTGACGATGCGCACGATACCCGAGGACTTGGCACCGTCGCCATAGCTGGAAACGGCCATGAAGTCGATGGCGAGCGGGCAGTCGATGGCGCGCATCAAATCGCCCATGAAAACCACGGCGCCGCGCAGAACCGCGATGAGAACCAGGTCCTTGCCCTCGTAATCCTTGCTGATCTGAGCGCCCATGCGCTTGACCATGTCAGCGATGTCCTCTTTGCTGAACAGGACCCTATCGACATCCGGATGCATTGCTTCCATGACAACCCTTTCTTTGGTAGCTGCGCGTGCTTACCGCGTACCCACTTTGGCGGGCGCCCGAACACGGGGGCGCCGTGGTTACGCGAATAGTTCATTTTACCAGCATAGTCCTCTTTTGCACCCCTCAGTGCGGCGCAATGGCGTCTTTTGAAACCATATAACGCAAACCCCGCGCTACACCACCCGGCGCATCTCGAGCTTGATCGCGAAGCGCGTAGCAGGCGTGCACTTAAAACGCTCGTCCAAACGAACGCCCGCGACCCACACGATCGTGCCCGCCGGGGCCGTGCGGACCACGGGTACCAAGGAGCGCTCAGCCACTGGAATACGCGCCGCACCCAAGATATCCGATACCTTTTTGGTGCGTCCATGCATTCCCAGCGGACACATGATGTCGCCCGGAACAGCGGAATCAACCCAAAGCCTGGGGCCTCGTCCGTCCGCCGTATTTCTGGACGATGCCTTGTCGCAGCACGCCATCTCCAAATCGCGCGCCGCATAACCCAAGGACTCGGCATCAAGAAGCACCGCGCACCGGCAAGAGCCGCCATCTATATCGCGCGCCATAGCGAGTGGGTCCTCGCCGGAGAGAACGCGCACCAAAGACGCCTCCAGGATGCTCTCGTTCGCAGCGGGAATCGTGCCGGGCACGTGCAGCCACGTGGCGACCAGCTCCTCGCGCGCAGATGCGGTCCTAAACGAGAGCGCGCCAAATTCCATGCGAGCATCGATGCCGCCCGGCAACGTGAGCGACCCCTCGCCCGCGCCCACGCGAGCGAGAACGCTCTCGACGTGGCGCATCTCCAACCGCACCTCTGGATCGACCATCTTGACGGCAAGACGCACCATGCGGCGGGCGATCGCGATCTCGCTGGCGGCAACCCTGCGCGCATCCAGCACCACGAGCCCGTCTTGCTGCCTACGCACGCAGGACCTAAACGCTTGGGATGCCAACTGGGACATGAACGCATCCTCGTCCCCTAAAATGTCGCACGCGGCGCCCACCGTCTTTTCAAGATTCCCGTTGCGCTGGGCGGCCACCGGAACCACCTTATGGCGAATGAAATTTCGCAGATACGACGTATCGCTGTTCGACTCGTCCTCGCGCCATGGCTGACCGGCCACCTGGAGGTAATGGACCAAGTCCGCATGCGTCATATCGATAAGGGGGCGGACGATGATGTTGCGGCGGCGCGGAATGCTGGAGAGGCCCGCCGGGCCCGACCCCTTGATCGCGTTCATAAAGAAGGTCTCCGTGCGGTCGCTCGCTGTATGCGCTGTCAGAATCCTTGCGGCCGAGCGAGGCGTCCCGGCCTCTTGGGACAGGTCGCGTACGTAGCGGCGAGCGGCAGCGTAGCGCACCTCGCGGGCGGCGGCCTCTAAGTTTTGCCCATCGAGCTGGGTGAATGTTGCATGCTCCACGCAAAGGGGAAGGCCGTGGCGCGCGCAAAGATCACGCACAAACGCCTCGTCCCCATCCGACGCGTCGCCGCGTAGATGATGGTTGACGTGCAGCACGTGCAGGCGCTCCCGCGCGATGCGGGCGCGGCCGCGGCCATCTGCCACATCCAGTTTCGATGTGCAGGCCATAAGCAACAGTGCAGTTGAGTCCGCACCGCCTGATACCATGAGCACCACGGGAGCGTTGAGCTCCTCGGCGCCAGCAGAGGCAAGCGGCGCCCCTTGCGGGCGATGCGACAGGTAATGTTGTGCGACCGTGGGCATACATCCTCCTCCTTGAATCCAGTTGTCATTGTATCCATTGGGAGCCATATGGAACCGCTCGAAACAATCAACGCAGGTGCAAGCACCCTTAAGCAAAACGTCAATGGCTGCAGCGGCGGCACGACCGCGCCCGTGCAGCTGCACCTGCACGTCCTGGGAAGCGGCTCCAAAGGCAACTGCGCACTTATCGAGGGGCCGCAGGGCCTCATCATGATCGATAACGGTTTTTCCCGCCGTGAAGCGCTGGGCCGCATGCACCAACTGGGACTTAGCGAGCGCAACGTCTGCGCCCTCATCATCACGCATGAACACAGCGACCATGTTAAGGGCGTTGGCGTGTGGACTCGTGCCTTTTCCACTCCAGTCTTCGCCGCGCGCGGCATCACGGCGTCGCGGGCCAGCCTTAAGGATATCGACGCGGAAGAATTCGATCCCGGCGACGAGCTTGTTATCGCGGGCGTTCGCGTGCAGACCTTTTCGACCTCGCACGACGTTACCAACCCATGCGGCATGGCGTTTTCCCTGGATAGCGCCAACGATCGCTCCGCTGGAGCCGACGGGACCGATACCATTGGCTTTGTTACCGACACCGGGGTGCTGGGCCGCGACGCCGCCTCGTTGCTTTACGGATCGCGCATTCTTGCACTTGAAAGCAACCATGATGTTTCCATGCTGCGATGCGGCCCCTACCCACGCCAGCTACAGGATCGAATCCTCTCCGATTACGGCCACCTTTCGAACGAGCAAGCCGCCGACGCCGCGGCAAAACTGATTAGCGACAACACGCAATCACTGGTAGCCATGCATATTTCCCAAGAGAACAATCGCCCCAGCCTGGCCGTCCGCGCCCTCGCCCACGCGGTTGGCGCGCAGCTTGATAACGAGCTGGGCTCTTCCGCCACCCTTGAGCGAGACTGCGGAGCGGCCCTGAAAGTTCGCGCTGCGGGGCAAAATCGACCCTTTACGCTGTTGTAGAGAGCAGCCGGCCACTACGACAATTCGGTGCGGCCACATCGGGCTCACCTCTCGTGAATGCACGCGCAAAAGAGAGCCCGCCTCTTCACAAAAAAGGGAGGCAACCCACCCGGGTCGCCTCCCGTATCACACGTATATCGCAACCGCGAATACCGCACGCGCGGCAATACGCTAATCGATCGCCACCTTGGTGACGTTCTTCTTCTCTACAAACTTGGGCACGCCAACCGTCAGCACGCCATCAGCGTAGCGAGCAGTCAAGCCCTCGCATGCGGCATCCTTCAGATACACGCCGCGCGTGGCGGAATAGGACACAAACTCCTTCTGCAGGAAGTTCTTATCCTTATCCTCTTCCTTCTCCTCAACGTTGACGGAAATGGAGAGGCGGCCCTCGTTGAGCTCGACGTCAATGTCGTCTTTGCTGACGCCGGTGAGGTACGCCTTTACCTCATATGCATCGCCCTTGTCCTCGACGTCGATAGGGAACGTCTTGGACGCCAGCGGCGAGCTTGCGATATCCATCATGTCATCGAACGCGTCAAAGAGCGAAGCGGGGACAACGGGACGAACACCAAAAACAGAACGATACGGAACCATGCTAGCCATACCTGGTCACTCCTTAGTAATGCCACGTCCCGCCTGTGGGGACGCTGGACTTCGTTGACGCTGTTGTTATTCCCGCGCCGTCAAAGCTTAAACGTATCTAGAAAGATTTTTTAAGCGTCACATAGTCATCAAATCTAAGTGTGTATGACTAAGGTTTAAGCTACTACCGATTTGGCGCCTCCATCAAACGATGCGGGGCTGCTGTGGAGAGCGTCATCCACTCGCTGCCGCGGCGCCGCGGGATGACCGAACAGCGTACAATCTATCTATTCGTAATCGACTGAAGGAACATATGGTCGAACAGGATAGAGCGCAGATGAGCCGGGGCGCAGAAAAAACCGGCATGACCACGGCAGCCAACGAGCCCATGAGGCGCGATGCCGCCCCCTCCCCCAACGCATTCCGCACAGAGGAAGCGCGCGGCGGCCGCCGTCATATGGGCGTCGCCACTTCCGACCCGCAATACCTCCCGCTCACTCCCCAAGAGCAAGCTCGCGAACGCGCCATGGCACGCGAACGCCAGCGCTCCCAAAATGCAGGCCAGCAGCCCGATGCCCACAACGCCGCTTCTCGTCCCGCCCACCCCATGCAGACCATCCAGCCCGGAACTCACCGCAGCTTGCAGCATTCGGCGCGCTATCTCTCCACTCCAAAGCCCGGCAAGACCATCTTCAAGTCTCGCTATGAGAAGCAGCACCGCCATGCCAAAGCCGTCTTGCTAGCCGTGCTGCTCATCGCAGCCATTCTCGGCCTTGTCTGGTACTTTTTCCCGCGCTAAATCGCGTATGCTAGCCACAACTCCATAACGCCCGCCATCAAGGAGGCCCCATCATGGCGCAAGACGCCCATCCCTACATCTACGCCGATAACGCAGCGACCACACCGCTCTCGCCCGTCGCCCTCGATGCCATGATGCCCTACCTTACCAGTGAGTTTGGCAATCCCAGCGGCATCCATCGCGTTGCGAGCACGGCAGCTCGCGCACTGGCGGACGCACGCGAGCACATGGCGGCCCTGCTGGGCGCGACGCACCCAGAGGAGATGTACTTCACCAGTGGCGGCTCGGAGTCTGACAACTGGATCCTGCGCGGAGCGGTCCGTCGATTCCGCGACATAAACGGCTCGGACGCGACGCCTCGCGTGATCACCAGCGCCATCGAACACCACGCCATCCTTCATTGCTGCGAGGCGCTCGAGCGCGAGGGCGTAGAGGTTACCTATCTACCCGTTGACGCATGCGGACGAGTTCAACCCGCAGATCTTGAACAAGCCCTCACCCGCAATGAAAACGCAGCGGGCATGGATTCCGGCGCGACCGCGCTTGTCTCCATCATGCTCGCCAACAACGAGGTGGGCACCCTCGAACCCATCGCCGACCTCGCCCGCATAGCCCACGCGCATGGCGCGCCCTTCCATACCGACGCGGTCCAGGCCGTGGGCCACGTGCCCGTTAACGTTGCGGAACTCGCCGTCGATGCGCTCTCCCTTTCTGCCCACAAGTTCCACGGACCCCGCGGCGTCGGCGCCCTCTACCTGCGAGAGGGCTTCTCCATCCCGCCGCTCATCGCCGGCGGGGCGCAAGAACGCGGCGAGCGCGCGGGTACGGAAAACCTAGCGGGCATCGTAGGGATGGTCGCCGCGCTGCAGCAGCAGGTGGACTCACTCGACCATGTGGACGATGGTCCTTCGCAGCGCATCGCCTCTATGAGAGACGAGCTCGTCGACCATATATGCGCCTCCTGCACCGGCGTTCATCCCACCGGCGACCCCGACTGCCGGCTCCCCTCTATCGCATCATTCACCTGCGAGGGCGTTGACGGCGAGTTGCTGGTAGTCCTTCTCGACCGCGCAGGCGTCGCCGCCGCAACCGGGTCCGCGTGCTCAACCGGATCGACCGCCCCCTCGCATGTCCTCACCGCCATGGGCGTCGACCCCCTGCGGGCAAAGGGTGCGCTGCGCCTTTCGCTTGCGGATGACATCACGCGCGAAGACCTCGACCTTCTTAAAGACCGTGTTCCCGCGGCGATCGAACGCGCGCGCCTCATGAGCGGCATCACGGGTGCCTGCGCGCGCCATTAGGCATCTACCTGCCAGCATCTCAAACCTACGCACAAAAGAGGGGTCCACTATCGCTGATGGACCCCTCTCGATCATCGCGTTACATCGCGCCAGCTAGCATCCGCAAACGCGGCACCCGCAACCGCGCCGCGGCAACCCAAGCTAGGACAACAGCTTGCGGCCGTCTTCCTCAATAGCGGCGATCAGCGCATCGGCAGCAGCGGCGTCCTCGCCCTTGGCGAAGATATACAGCTTGATCTTGGGCTCGGTGCCGGACGGGCGGACAATCGCCTTGTTACCACCCTCCAGGTCAAACTCGATGACGTCCGCCGCGGGCAAGCCGTTTACGCACGTAGCGTAATCAACAACGGCCTCGACCTTGGAACCGGCGATCTCGGCCGGAGCCTCGTCGCGCAGGGACTTCATGATGCCGGCCATCTTGGCGGCGCCATCGGCGCCGGGATAGCTCAGCGAAACGGTCTTGTTGTGATAGTAGCCGTGCTTCTCGTACAGATCGCGCATGGCCTCGACCAGATTCTTTCCCTGCAGCTTGTAGTACTGGGCCATCTGGCAAATCAGCATGGAGGCGTTGACGGCATCCTTGTCGCGCACGTGGTCGCCGGACAGGTAGCCGTAGCTCTCCTCAAAGCCAAAGATGAAGCGGTCCGCTTCGCCAGCGTCGGAGAGGCCGGTAATGATGTCGCCAATGTACTTAAAGCCAGTCAGGCAGCGGCGCAGCTCAAAGCCGTACTCGGCAGCCAAGGCGTCGACCATAGCGGAGGAGACGATAGTGGTGACGGCAACCTTGTTGGAAAGGTCCTCGCCGCGTTCGGCACGCATCTTGCAGATGTAGTCAAGCAGCAGCACGCCCATCTCGTTGCCGGTCAGCAGCGTATAGTCATCGCCATCGGCGCAGGCAACGCCCACGCGGTCGGCATCTGGATCGGTCGCCAGCAACAGATCGGGCTTGACCTCCTGGCAAAGGTCGATGCCCTTCTGCATGGCTTCGCGAATCTCCGGGTTGGGATACGGGCAGGTGGGGAAGTCGCCGTCGGGGTCGCGCTGCTCGGGAACAACGGTGATGTCCGTTATGCCCACCTTGTTCAAAACGGTGGTAACGGGAATCAAGCCGGTGCCGTTGAGCGGGGTGTAGACCAGCTTTAACGGGGCGTTGGCAATCTGCTCATCGGTAAGGTTGTTCACGGACTTATCGGCGACGGCGTCATAGTAAGCATCCAGCACCTCGTCGTCGATCCACTTGACCAGACCCTGCTCAACAGCGGCGTCGAAGTCCATGGTCTTGATGTCCTTAAACGGATCGCACGCATTCATAGCCGCAGAGATGGCATCGGCGGCCTCGCTGGTGATCTGGCAGCCATCAGGGCCGTAGGCTTTGTAACCGTTGTAGGGCGCCGGGTTATGGCTCGCGGTCATGCAGATGCCGCCGGAGCACTTAAGATAACGGGTGGCCCAGGACAGGGTGGGTACCGGGGAGATCTTGGGATATACGTAGGATGTCACGCCGTTCGCAGCAAGAATCGCGGCGGTAGTCTTAACAAACAGCTCGCCCTTGTTGCGGCTATCACGCGCGATAGCGACCGTGGGGTTCTCAAACGTCTTGTTTAGATAATCGGCAAAACCCTGGGTGGCGCGGCCGACCGTGTAGATATTCATGCGGTTGGTGCCGGCGCCAATGGTGCCGCGCAGGCCAGCGGTACCAAAAGCCAGGTCCTGGAAGAACGCGTCGGTAATGGCGTCCTCGTCCCCTGCCTCCTGCATTGCCTTGAGCTCCGCCAGAAGCTCTTCATCCGTAACGTTTGCAAGCCACGTATTCAGGAGCTCGTGCACATCTACCATGGTTGCAACCTTTCCCTTGTACTCCCAATTGATATGACGCGCCGCCATATTGGCGGTTGCTAGGTGGACGAATATTCTTTTGGACGAAAAATACGCCTACCTTTTTGCATCATACGGCAATTGCCCGTAGGTGATAGGGAAATATTGGCAGGCGTTCGCATTTGAGCGGTGAAGCGGCAAAGCCCTTGCACGGGGTTAGCTCGCTGTAAACAGAAATGGCCCCGCGCAATGCGGAGCCATATCTTTTCCGTTCCAATGGATGGTGGGCCGTCAGGGGTTCGAACCCTGGGCCTTGGGATTAAAAGTCCCCTGCTCTGCCAACTGAGCTAACGGCCCGCAGAGGCATTGTAACACGGTTGGGGACAACTTGGTTTATCAACACATTCCCCATTTACCATGCGAGGCGTCCTTGCGTGGTCCGCCACCGCCTAGCGACTACTCCCAAGCCCACTGACCGTTAACAAATACGGGAACTTCGGTGCCGTCTTCGCAGATGCCGGTGATATCCATATCATCGGTGCCGATCATGAAGTCCACGTGGGTGGCAGAGGTGTTGACGCCGGCCTCGCGCAGCTCGTCAGAAGACATCTCATAGCCGCCCTCGTAGCACTCGGGGAAACCAACGCCCAACGCCAGGTGGCAGCTTGCGTTTTCATCGTACAGCGTATCGTAGAACAAGATCTCGCTCTCGCGGATGGGCGTGTTCTTGGAAATAAGCGCCACCTCGCCCAAGCGGCGGGCGCCCTCGTCCGTATCAAGAATGCTCGCCAGCGTATCCTTGCCAATAGCGGCATCAAAGTCGACTACGCGACCGTTCTCAAAACGCAGCCAGAAGCGGTCGATCTTATTGCCATGACGCACCAGGGGCAGCGCGGAGTACACCACGCCGTTCACCTGGTCGCAATGGGGAGAGGTGAAGACTTCCTCCGTAGGGATGTTGGGGAAGAACGGATGGCCCTCGGGCGTCTCGCACTTTCCTCCCGCCCACAAATGGTCGGCGGGCAATCCAACGGTAAGATCGGTTCCATTGTCGGAGCGGTAATGAAGCGCCTTGAACCGATGCTCGTTTAGCAGACGAAGGTTCTTCTCAAAGGTAGCGTCATGCAGCTCCCAATCGCTCTCGGGATCCTCTCCGTCAGCACGGGCGACAGAGAGAATCGCGCACCACAAGCGATAGATTGCCACCTCGTCCGCAACACCGGGAAACACGGTACGGGCCCACGCCGCCACCGGGGCTCCGGCGATGCACCAGGGATTGATATTGAAGTCCAAGCCGTGGCGGAAAGAGCTGCACTGGGTGTTGCGTGCCTTGCTCGCGGCGGCGGGCTTAGCGGGGTCGATACCCTTGAGCGCCTCCGGATCGGCTCCTTCGACAAAAATAAAGCAGGCGCCGTCCTCTGCCAGCGAATTAAGCTGGAGCTTCTGCCATTCGGGAACATTCTCAAACCAAGCGGTCTCAACGTTCTCATATGTCAGACGGGAAACCTCGTCATCGCCCCAGATCACCGTCACGTGGCCAGCGCCCGCGGCGTACGCGCGCTTGACCAGCAAGCGGGCAAACTCCGCGCATTCAACGGGACTTTGCACAACCACTTCTTGACCGGGCTTTACGTTAACGCCCTTGCGCACAACCAGGTTTGCATAGCGCTCGATCGCCGGCGCGAGCTTCTGCATGCCCATACGAGCGTCTTCGCAGGTGTACTCAAGCAGAGACATAGACGGTTCCTTTCCTTCGCGCGCAATCCATGCAAAGCGCGCGGCACGTCAAAAAAACGGGCACGCCACAAGCCGGTGGCGTGCCCGTCTTTTCATCACTACCAAACAGCGGACTTGAGTTATACCCTCTTTTGTCCGCCGCGTTACATCGCGGCAATGGTGCGATTACTTGCCCTTGCGAGCCTTGCGCTCCGCGTCCTTTGCCATGGCGCGCTCGATAACGTCGTTGAGCTTGGCCTCGCTCATGCCCTCAGCGGTAGCGCGGGCCTGGTTGCGAATAGGACGAATACGAACCATGTCGTAGATAAAGCCACCGATGATGCACACGTACGCCATCGCGATCGCGGCAAACTCGATCTTCTGGTACATACCGCCGCTATCCTCGCCGTATACCATGAGAAGCGCCCAGCCAATAAGGATAAACACCAGACCAAGGGCCATCACGATCCAAAACTTGGTGCGGCGCGGCTTGTACTCGGGATCTTCTTTCATCAGCACGTTGGATGCGCTGTAGATAAGATCTTCCTGGCGACGGAGCTCCGCCTTGCGGGCCTTCTTCTCCTCGCGAGACAAACCAGAGAGGTCCTCGCCGCGCTCAAGCTGCTTGCGCTTGTCCTTGGCGCTCGCCGGAACCACGCGGACGGAAGCCGCGGCTGCGCGGGCGGGCTTGGCGGAACCTGCCGACTTGCGGGTCATACCGCTGCCAGCGTGCTCCTGGTTACGCTTGTTCATGGGACTACGGGTGCTCACTTACGCTTGCTCCTTCATGGATTCGAACTTCTCGCCGGTGATGATCTCATATGCCTCGCGGTAACGGGCGGACGTTCCCTCGATAACCTCTGCGGGCAGATGTGGCGCATCTCCGGTCATGTCCCAGTTGGCCTTCAGCCAATTGCGGACATACTGCTTATCATAGCTGGGCTGGACCTTGCCCTCCTCATAGGTGTCGGCAGGCCAGAAGCGGCTGGAGTCCGGGGTGAGGCACTCGTCGATCAGGGTCACCTTACCGTCGATGATGCCAAACTCAAACTTGGTGTCCGCGATGATGATGCCACGGGTTGCGGCATACTCGGCGGCAGCCGTGTAGATCTTCAGCGACAGGTCACGCAGCTGGCTCGCGATGTCCTCGCCCACAAGCTCAACGCAGCGCTCATAGGAGATATTCTCATCATGGTCGCCAATAGCAGCCTTGGTGGAAGGAGTGAACAGCGGCTCGGGCAGCTTGGAAGCCTCGACCAGGCCCTCGGGCAGCTTGATGCCGCACACGGTACCGTCCTCGTCATAGGTTTTCTTGCCAGAACCGGTCAGGTACCCGCGGACGATGCACTCGACCATAATGGGCTCGGCCTTCTTGACCAGCATGGAACGACCCGCCAGGTAGTCGGCGTACTCGGCGTACTCCGCAGGGAAATCTGCCGTGTCGATGGAAACCAGGTGATTGGGAACGATGTCCGCAAACTTCTTGAACCAGAACTCGGAGATACGGTTCAGGATCTCGCCCTTGAACGGAATCTCGTCCGGAAGGATGTAGTCAAACGCGGAGATGCGGTCGGTTGCAACCATCAACAGGTTGTCGCCGGTATCGTAGATATCGCGAACCTTGCCGCGAGAATCGGGACGACGCTCCATTGTCGACACAGAGATCAACTCCTTTATATATGTTGCCACGTAACGCTGCCGCGGCCCCAACCCGTGCGGGCTGGCCCTTCGCAGCTAATCTACCATTGTAGTTGATGCGCTATCACCTGTGTGCTCGCGCGGCAGATGAATCGTAAAAGTTGTACCCTTTCCAAGTTCGGACTCCACGGAGATGAATCCATGGTGGCGCTCGACAATCTGCTTGGTGACCGCCAAGCCCACGCCCAGGCCCCCGGCTTCGCGCGCGCGGCTGGCGTCTGCACGCCAGAAGCGGCCGAAGATACGCGACAGGTCCTCTTTTGCGATGCCGATGCCAGTGTCCGAAACCGAGATCATCACGTGACGGCGATCTGCGCGCACCGTCACCACCACCCAACCGTCCTCCGGCGTGTAGCGCATGGCGTTACTCATGATGTTGATGACGGCCTGCGTGATCATGTCGGAATCCACCTCTATGGTCACCTGCTTGCCAGCGGTCTCATCCGCAAAGCGCAGGTGCAGGTCGCGCTCGTGGAACAGCGGATGCTGCGCGTCCACAACGTTGCGCACCAGGTTAGAGATATCCACGGGCCGCAGGTTCATGGGGGCCGTACGGTTCTCCATACGCGACAGGTCCAGCATCTGCTGCACCAGGCGAGACAGGCGGCGGGTTTCGGACGCCACGGTCTCAAGGTGCTCGTCATCGGTAGGCAGAACGCCGTCCTGCATGGCCTCGACCGTAGCGAGCATCGCCATCAAGGGCGTGCGCAGCTCGTGGGCGACGTCGCTGGTTAGGCGCCGCTCATGCTTAAGGTCCTTCTCAAGCGAGGTCGCCATCTCATCAAACGTCTCGCCCAACTGGTCGATCTCATCGTCCCCGCGCATGTTGGTGCGGGCGGACAGGTCGCCGTCGCGAATCTGCTTTGCCGTCGACGTGATGCGGCGAATGGGGTTGGTAAGCATGCTGGATACAAAGAAGCCAATAAGCAGGGCGATGGCGATGGCGATAAACGACGCCAAGCCCATGGCGTTAAACGTCTTCTCCCTAAACGCCGTATCCGCCTTGGTAAGCAAGGCGTCGCTGCCCAGGACCCACAGGCGCACGGTACCGATCTTGACGCCATCGCTGGTAACCACGGGTTCGGACACCGCGCCCTCCTGATCGGTGGGAGCGGTTGAAACCAAACTATGCGGTTTTTCGGACGATGACCCCGCGTTTGCGGAAACCCGTTGCGCATTCGCCGCGGAGGCGTCGGCAGCGCTCGCGTCGCCCTGAGCGGAGGCCTGGTTCTGGGCGGCAGCCTGCGCCTGCTCTGCGGCCTCGCGCTCTTGCTCGCGCTTTATCTCGGCCGCCAGCGAAGCCGCAGGCCAGGTGTCGTCATACACCACGATTCCAGCGGCGTCCACCACCTGCATGCCAATATCGTCTGAAACAAGATTGGACTCGGCGATCGACGCCAAGTCACCGGTAAACCATCCGCCGCTCTCCTCGTATACAGCGGCGATTTTTTGCGCGGTTATCTGAGCGATTTCAACAACGTTAGCGCGCGTGTAGTCCGAAAACGCGCCACCCCACACCACGGTGACAACGCATACCAACACAAGCACCGTCATGAACGACGTCAGCGCAAAGGACAGGGCCATGCGCATGCCGTAGCTCATCACGGTGCGAGAATCGGAACGAGGCGTGTTCCAGCTTGCGCGGGAACCCGCCTCGTCGGACTGTTTATGTTTTTGATCGAGGACGAGTCGAGCCGGCAGCATTACTTCGCGCCGTCTTGCTTATCGTCCGCGGGCTTGGCCGGAGCCTCAAAGCGGTAGCCCACACCGTGCACCGTGTAGAGCCACTTGGGATGCTTGGGGTCATCGCCAAGCTTGGCGCGCAGGTTCTTCACGTGGCTATCGATGGTGCGCTCGTAGCCCTCAAAATCGTAACCCAGCACCTTCTCGACCAGCTCCATACGGTTGTATACACGCCCGGGATGGCGCGCCAGGGTGGTCAGCAGCTTAAACTCGGAAGCGGTAAGGTCGACCTCTTTGCCATCGACCAAAATCTTGTGGCCGGAGATGTCGATAACCAGATCGCCAAAGTCCAGAACCTCGACCTGCGGCTCATCTGCCAAATGGGTACGGCGGAACAGCGCGCGGACGCGGGCAACAAGCTCGCGGGGAGAGAACGGCTTGATCAGGTAGTCGTCCGCACCAAGCTCCAGACCGATAATGCGGTCCTCGACCTCGCCCTTGGCGGTCAGCATGATGATGGGCACGTCCGAGGTATCGCGAATGGCACGGCACACGCGCTCGCCGGAAAGCTTGGGAAGCATGAGATCGAGAACAATGAGGTCAAACTGATGCTTTTCAAATTCCTCAACGGCAGATTGGCCGTCACCTACGCCAACAACCCAATATCCCTCGCGCTCGAGGTAGGCCGCAACGGCATCGCGAATCGCCTTCTCGTCTTCAACGAGCAGAATTTTCCTTGCGTCCGAAGCCATATTGAGGCCTCCTTATCTCATAAGATGCGAACCCTACACATTTTATCGTAGAGAGCGGCGCACGGGTTGCCCGGTTGCACATCGCATCGCCAAGCGGCCTTTTGCGCGTTGCGGCGCCAAAGCCCCTGCCGACTGTTTCATTATGCGCTCCAAAAACCTATGCGGCGCCTCTAGCGTATTATTATGCCCAACTTTACCAGTTGCGTATCAGTCGCGCATCACATGAGGGGGACATTCTGCGTTGTATAGGATTAGATTGGCAAGCCGCAAAGACGCTGCGGCCGTTCTTGATTTGTACGCGCCCTATGTGACCTCGAGCACCGTGAGCTTTGAGGTCGAACCCCCTTCCGTGGACGAATATGCCGATCGCATTCAGTCCGCCCTTGATCGCTACACGTTCTTGGTATTGGAGCGCATGGACAATGAGGACGAGGAGGGCCTGGGCACCGCAGACGAAGCGGCGCCGGCCGGCGCAGACATTGTTGGGTTTGCCTCGTACGGACCCTTTGGCCACCGCGTGGCGTACCAATGGTCGGCAGAAATATCCATCTACCTTAAGCAGGGTCTCACCGGAAACGGACTGGGCGCCCATTTGCTAGACGCCCTCGAGAAGATTATGGCGAGCGCGGGCATCACCAATAGCGAATCTTGCATCTGCAGCGAAAACACCGGGTCAATTGAGTTCCACCGCCGCCACGGCTACCGAACCTGCGCGGAATTTACCGATTGCGCGGCCAAATTTGGACGATGGCTGGGCATACAGTGGCTCGAAAAGCACTTGGCCCCGCATCCCGAAAACCCCCAGCCGCCCCATGCGCCTGCACCCAAAGACTGCGAGCACATCCTTGCCGCTGCCAACGCGCTCCTGGCGAGCAAGAGCTGATTCCATCTAGATCGCAAACAGGCGCGCCGTCACGCTCTGGGGAATACCCTGGGTGTCGCGCACCGTTGAGTACACCAAAAACTGCGTGGTATGGCCCTCGCTTGCCGGGTAATCGCCAAAGCTCAGGGAATGGTCCGGACTCGAGATCGCGTCATACGTGTTCTCAGCCGTATCGATAATGTAGTGCGCGGACTGCGTCTTGATGTAGAAGCGATTTCCGTTAAACGACGTCCACGCGGCGGGCTCGCGGCTAAAGTACACGTACGGCTCGCCTTCTCGTCCAATATAGGTGCCCATGTTGCCCAGGCTGCCGCCGTAGTCGTAGCTTGCCTCAATAGAGAAGACAAACTGCTCGCCCGTGTACACCGCGTCAAACGGCCTGATGGAAGCGGGCAGCACCAGCTGGTCCATCTGCTTGTGCTTGTCATCGTCCAACTCTATTGCCGTCATTCCGTAATACGTGCCCTCTTCATTGAGCACGCGCGGAACAATGGTGAGTATGTTGTCAGAAACGCGCGGGTGCGTGGCGAACCTGCCAACGGACTCCCAGATCTCCGAACCCTCCTTATCCCCCACGTGCCACCGCAGGCAATGGGAGGCGGACGATGATTTTGAGCCGGACGCCAGGGGCATCTTCTGCCAAATCACGGAATCGCCCGCAACCGTAAACATGGGAGGCTCCCAGTCCGCGTTACCGGAATCGAGCTCTGCGGGCTCGCCGGTCAGCGCGCCCTCGGAGAAGCCTTGGCCGTACAGCTTCCAGTCGCGCGTGTTGTAGTCGATCTCCACCCATGCGAACACCGAGCTACCGCAGCGCACATCGAAAAAGGTGTAAAGCCTACCGTTGATCGCGTCCTCTCGGACCGTGGTGAGCGAGCCGGATGCCAGCGAAAGAACGCCCAAGGTATTGGGATGCAGGGCGCTTTCCGGCGTGAGCATGGCCGCGGCCCAAGAGCCCTCGCAGTGGAACAGCACGGTTCCCAAGGGCAGGATCCACGTTTGGGCGGCGGCGAGGCCAAAGTCTTGCGCCTTGTAATCGTCCAAAACAGGGACGATCGACTCGTCATCGATCTCCTGGGGCTCGCCCGTAGGCTTTTTCTCGTCCTCATCGCCACCGCAGGCAGAAAGGCCCGTTGCAGCGGCGACCGCGCCCGCGGCGGCTACGCTACCCAAGGCAAAGCGCCTGCGGCTAAACCCCTTGTACTCCCCGTTGAGCAGGCCCATGGACCTACGCCTCCGCAGCGGCTTCGCGCAGCGCCAGGGTCAGCTGATCCGCGCAGGACGTGGAACGGGGTCCGCAGGTATTGCCCTGCAGCAGCTCGACAACCCTGTCGACCGGCATGCCGGCGACAAGCTTGCCGATAGCCTTAAGGTTACCGTTGCAACCGCCAACAAAGGACACGCTCTCAACAACCTTGCCGTCATCAGAAAGATCAACGTGAATGGAGCGGGCGCAGACGCCGCGCGGCGTGAAATCGTGGGAAATCATGATGGTCTCCTTATAAAGGTATTCCAATTTGTTTTGCCTATTATCCCCGCTCGCGCGTCCAAAGGCGAACCTTCTTAAGCAGAGTACACATATATATAAGAGTTAGAAATAAGAAATAGGCACGGCAGCGAATGCTATGGACGAGGATACGGCCAAGGTTATCGTCCACGCCCTTACCATCCAACCATGCGCGACCCATAGCAAAAGAGGCCCCCGGCGGCGCCGGAGACCTCTTTGCAAGCAAGTTTGCTATGCGCGCAGGCGCGAACTACTTGGAGCTGCTGGCCTCGAAGGTGAAGGGGGTTGCCCAACCCTCGGGGACGGCGCCGGTCTTGCCGTTGCCCAGATCCTGGACAACCCAGCCCTCGGGCACGCCGCCCTCGCCTTCCCAAGCGCCAACCTGGTGGCAGGAAGCGCAGGTGAAGACGGATTGATCATGCATGAGGTGGCAGGAGTTGCACTGCTGCACGCCATGGTAATCGCTATGCGGGTCAAAGCTGAAGTCCTTGGTGGAGGACTCGGTAGCGCCCGGCATCACGCCACCGCCCAGGTGGCAACCGCTCTGCAGGCAGAAGTCGTTCGAGAAGGTGACCTTGTCGAACGGCTGGGGGTAGTCGCCGGACAGCTGCATCTGGACCTCGTGCACCATCTGGGGCAGGGTTGCCTCATGGCAGCCCAGGCACTGGTTGTTGGTGGCAGCGCGGTGCTTGTAAGCCAGGGTGGTGGTGTCCTGGGTGTAGGTCTGGTAGTACTTGCCCATGGTGCTGTGGCAGATAGCGTCGCAGCACTCAGGCGTTGCATGCCAGGCCCAACCGGCAACGCCGATGACGGTCACAACGACCACAGCGGCGATGATGATCGGCAGGCGCTTGCCCTTCCAATCAAACTTCTTCTTAGGAGTTGCCTCGGGCGTACCCTCGGTGCTCTCCTTGATCTCGTCAGCCATTGTTTTCTCCTCTCGAGACCACTAGGCGTTCGCGGGGTTATCGCCGCAGTACTTCTTCAGCAGGCCGTCGTACTTGCGCGTACGCTCGTCGTAGGCGACTCCGCCGTCGACCAGCAGGCCAAGCTCCTCAAGATCCTTGGACTCCTGCTCAAGACCCAGGTCTGCCAGGCACTGCTTAGTGGGGCAGCCCAGCTCCTCGTCCCAACCAAAGCGCTTGTAGAGCATGGTAAGGGACTTCTTCCAGTCCTCGCGCTCCATCTTGTCGGTACCGGCGGTGAAGGGCTTGATGTCGGGATCCTTGGTGAAGACCCACTCGGTGATGACGTCATGGATGTTGCGCATGTCGTTGCAGCCCATCTTGCCGTCCTTGCCCTTCATGCCGCGGACGGTGTTGACGCGCTGGAGGGTCATGATGCGCTCGCCGGCCTTGTACAGGTCGTCGATGGTGACCTCCTGGCCGGTGACGGCGGTGAAGAACTGGGCCTCGAGGTCCAGGTCGCCGCGGTAACTGCGCTCCTTAGCGGGAGCCATGGCCATGGGCCACACCCAGTTGCACAGCGTCAGGGAGTCATGCAGGACGTCGGTGACGATGCTCCACCAAGCGAACTCGACCTTGTGCTTGTTGATGGGGGTGTAGTTCTTGTCCGGATCCATGGCGTCCTCGCCGCCGAACATCTCCTTGGCCATTTCCTTCTTGAGCTCGATGGGAAGACCGCAGCCCTGGAGGTTAACGGCGGAGTGGATCATGTCGTCGCGGTTGAAGACCATGTTGTACAGGCCGCCAACCTGGGCGAAGCACTCGATGGCGTGGTGAACCGGCCAGCCGCGGTAGTTGATCAGCGCGGAGGTCTTGTTCTCGAACCAGTCGGGACGGTTCCAGTGGTCCTTGTCGGTCCAAACGTACGGACCGTGACCAAGCCAGGAAATGGGCTTGTTCTTGGTGTCGTTGGATGCGATGTCGAGGAGGATCTTGATGAACGACGTGGGGTCGCCGGACATGATGCCCTCGAAGTTGTACTCGGCCATCTGCTCGGGGGTGCAGTGCTCGGCGAGGATGCCCTCCTTGTAGGTCCAGGCAAGGTCGCGATAGAGCTGAGCGTAGTTGCACCACAGGCCAAGGTCGTCGACCGTGACGGAGATCAACTGGTTGTAGAAGACGGACAGGTCGGTGAGCGTCTTGTTCTCGCCCTCCTGGATGCCCGGAACCTGCATGATGGGCTGCATGTACGCGGAGAACGGGAAGTTGGGAACGCAGGTGTTGCCCGAGGACTCGTAGCCGGTGGCTTCCTGAACCTGGGGGACCTTCACCTGGGCGTAGCAGCGCACGGGGCAGCCGTGGCAGCCGGCCATCTTCACGGTGTACTTCTCAGCTGCGGGGCCAAGGTCCTTGGTGGACTTCATGCAGCGATAGCCCATGGTGTTGGGCTCGAAGGGCTTGGGCTCGCCGGTCTCGATGGGGCCGCCCTCGGCAGCTGCCCAGTAGAGGCCCTTCTTAGCGGTCCAACGAGAACCCTTGTCATAGTACTCTGCCCAGGACTGCTGGGTGGAGGGGACGACGTGGTTGTTGTTGGAACCAAGGACCTGGGCGATCATGTAGTCGGACAGGTCGGCAACCATCTGCGGGTCGGCCACGTTAACGGCCTTGGTGCCCTTGACGACGACTGCCTTGACCTTCTTGGAACCCAGAACGGCGCCCAGGCCGGCGCCCGCGGAGTGGGAGCGGCTGTTCATGACGCACGCGTAGGGGAGCAGGTTCTCGCCAGCAGGGCCGATGGCGGCGACGCAGCACTCGAGGCCGTGCTTCTTACACAGGGCCTCGGTGGTCTCGCGGGTGCCCTTGCCCCAGAGGGCGGAAGCATCCTCGATGCTGATCTTGTCATCGTTGATGAAGATGTAGACCGGGGTATCAGCCTTGCCCTCGATGATCAGGCCGTCGTGGCCTGAATACTTGAGCATGGCGCCCAGCTGACCGCCGCAGTGGCAGTCGACAACCAGGTGGTCCTGGGTATAGGTGGACAGGGTAGCCCACGTAGAACGACCAGCCAGGGGAACGCCGGCACCGGTGAGGGGGCCAACGGCGAGAACGGCCTTGTTCTCCTCATCCATCCAGTCGACGCCAGCGGGGACCTCGTCGTACATGATCTTGTTAGCAAAGCCCATGCCGCCGATGTAGTCCTTCTGCATCTCGACATCGGACTCTTCGGTGATAGCACCGCTCGTAAGGTTGACGCGGGCGATCCAGCCAGCCCAACCGTAAGAGGTATCAGCCATTTACTTCTCCTATCCTTAACCGATCTTGCCGCCGGCGACGAAGTCCTGCTTCTCGGAGACGAGCGGCCAGGGGTTCTCCTGACGGGTGGGGCCGGAGGAGTGGCTCACGTCCTCCCACTCGATAAGCTCGATCGCGCCGTTGGGGCACTGCTCGGCGCAGCGACCGCAAGCGATGCACTTAGCGGACTTGCCGGTAACGGTGTTCACCACGGGCATGTGATAGGGGCACGCGGCGACGCAGGTGCCGCAGCCGACGCACTTGTCAGCATCGACGTAGCGGATACCGTTGTCGTCAGTGAGAATGGCGCCCTGCGGGCACGCGGTCTGACACAGAGCCGTCTTGCACATGTAGCAGGTGCGCACGGTCCACTCGCAAGAGTAGTAGATACCGTCGCCGGACCCAAGCTCCTTGCCAAACTGGTAGCCGTCGCGCACGTGGATGCGGGCGGCTGCGGGCTGGGACACGCCATCGTTCTGAAGCGTGCAGCTCATCTCGCAGCGCTGGCAACCGGTGCAACGGGCGCGGTTGACCTTGAGCACGTGGGACGGGGTCGCATAGTAGTCGACCTTACCCTTCGAGCTCGTGGGAGCCGCTGCGGCGGTGTCCGGCAGAAGACCCAGGGCCACCATGCTCGCGACGAACGCGCCAGAAACCTTCACAAACCCGCGACGGGTGAAGAAGGAGTCGAGGCGATCCGCGCCGGAGCCAACCTGCTCCAAAGCGGTGTTCTCTTTCATAGTTCCCTCCCCTTACTGCATTACGCGATACGCCCAAGGGACGGCGCATCGCACCTTTACTTTGGCGGGACCGTTGGCGATACAGTCTCCGCCGTTAGTTTGCATTGTGGGTCAAGGCGCGGTCTTCGACTCACCTTGTTATGGGTATCTTTGAAAAATAGTCCGAGATTGGCCTAAAACCTTGTCACCTGTTATAGGGTACACGCTGTACCTGCGGGTTTACATTTGATAACCAGTAGCGTTGAACCACTGCAAACGCTTTATCTCGCTAAAGTTTCTATATTATCCATAATATTTATAGGTTGGTTTTCTCGTCCAATATATTCATATGGGAGCGCTCTTCATAACGTTTTGCTTGTGTTGCAAACAAACCTTGTGGCAGCGAGGCGCCAATCGATGCACAATAGACTGGTTCAACAGTCACCCATGAAACGCGACACCCACGGAGGTCGTCTATGCTATCCGAACGCCTACTTTCCAAAACCGTCGGCATAGGAGCCCGTCAGCTCTTCCGCTCTAAGGGCGAATGCGCCCGCACGCTGCCCGCGCCAGAGGCGGGGCACGAGTATTTGCTCTACGTTCACATCCCATTCTGCGACGTGCTGTGCCCGTACTGCTCCTTCACGCGCTTCCCCTTCCGCGAGGAGGCGGCGCGCCGCTACTTCGAAGCGCTGAGGCGCGAGCTCAAGATGATCCATGACCTTGGTTATCAACCGCCCAGCGCCTACATTGGCGGCGGAACGCCCACCATTATGATGGACGAGCTCGAGCGCACCATCGATTACATGCGCGAGCTGTTCCCCACCATTAAAGAGGTTTCCAGCGAAACCAATCCTCCGCACCTTGACCGCGAGCGCCTTAAGCGACTGAGCCATATGGTCCAGCGATTCTCCGTTGGCGTGCAGAGCTTTGACAACACCTTGCTCAAGCGCATGGACCGCTACAACAAGTACGGCAGCGCCGAAGAGATTGTCGAGCGCATCCAAAGCGTGCACGACATGTTCGATACCTTCAATGTGGACATGATCTTCAACTTCCCGGGCCAGACCCCCGAGATGGTCTCGCGCGATATCGACGTGTTCCGCACCACCGGCGCCAACCAGATCACCTACTATCCGCTGATGGCCTCCCCGGGGTCCGAGAAGCTCATGCAGACCTGCTTCCACGGACAGGTCGACTACAACCTGGAAAAGGATCTGTACAACACGCTGTTTGACAAGATGACCGCACCGGTTGAGAAGGGCGGCGCGGGCTTCTACGCTACGGACGTCTACACCTTCGCCAAGGACCGCGACGCCATGATCGACGAGTACGTGGTCGATTACGGCGAGTACGTGGCGGCGGGCTGCGGCGGCTACTCCTTCTTGGGCGATGACATCTACACCAACGACTCCTCGTTGGATGGCTACTGCCGCCGTATCGAAGAGGGAACCATGAGCGTTGCCTCCCACATCTCCATGGGCCACGCCAACGGCAAGCGCTATCGCATGGGTCGCGAGCTGTTTGGCCTGCGCCTGGACAACCGCGCTTGGAGGCGCGACTTTGGCAAGTACATTCAGTACGATATGCCCGTTGAATACGGTTACCTGGCCGCCAACGGCGCCTTTGATAAGAATAATGCGGACGAGTTGACCCTTACCCGCAAGGGCCGCTACCTTGTCTTGGTTATGATGCGCCAGATCTTTATTGGCATGAATACGGAACGCGATCGCCTGCGCACCTTGCTGCCCGAGTGCGAGCGCAAGATGTTCGCCGACTCCGCCGCTAAGCAGATCGCGGCGGCGAAGGCCGCCGACGAGGCGGCGGGCGCGAACCAATAAGCGGGTGCCAGCCTACAGGGCGGCCCATTCTGGGTGACTAAAAAACGGAGGCGGCCGCGCGGTCTGCCTCCGTTTTTGTTTCTTTACGCTCCGTGCGTGCCGTATTCGGCAATATAGTCCAGAATCTCTTGGCGAGAATGCAGGTCCGTCTTGTCGTAGATGCGCTTGATATGCGTATGCACCGTGTTGGGCGACAACTTAAGCTCCTCGCTTACGCGCGCTTGGGTGTGACCCAGGGCGTAGAGCGTGAGCACCTCTACCTCGCGGCCCGTAAGGCCAAAGGTCTGAGCCATCTCCATGACCGACGTCGCAATGTGCACGCTGGGCTTTTGGTTCACCATGGGGGCCTGGGCCTGCGGGGAGATGGCAAGTACGCCCATCAGGGGGATGCGGCGCACGTCCGCCTCTGTAATGGGCCCCTCGGCGCGGCTGCTCTCCGTTTGCTCGGACGGCGCTGCCAGCAACTTGGTAAACACCACCTGCGTGGCCACCAGCACAAAAAAGCTCATGATCGATATGATGACCGGCGCGTTGCTGGGCATCACGCGAGTGATGGCCGTATCGAATTTCATACCGGCGACGGCCAGCATATTGCTCGCCACCCACGCCGCAGATGCGTAATAGAACGAGTCGCGCCAGCCAAAGCTGATGAACGCAATGGTCAAGTACCAGATAAACGCGTTGAGCACCAGCGAGGCCGCCATGACAAACGAGGCGCCGATGCTGATGGTCTTGGGCCAGATCGCAAAGAAGATAGCGCCCAGCGCGATGAGGATCTCCATAACAACCCAAATGCTGGTGGTCAGCGCGCGCATACGCGACTTAAGGCCGTTTCGCACCCACAGCGCGGCGACCACCCACACAAAGATCATGATGAGAAAGCGCGGCACCGTGCTCATGTAGATAGGGTCGCCAGCGGGAAATCCTCGTCCCATACCAATGGGGATGGAGATGAACCATATGCCCACGGCGGCCACCACAAGAAAGCTGCGGTTAGAAAAGCGATTCTCGTCCGTACCAAAATACGATTCGGATACAGCGGGAAACGAGTCGCTGGGCGCGTCCATGGTGCGCGAGATCTTGATGGCGATCATTTGGGCCGCCGTAAACAGGGCGCCCACGGCATACCACACAAGCTCGCTGGAGAAGCTCAGCATAAACGTGGCGGTCTCGGAAAGGGCCAAAGCGGCAAACACTACAACCACCGCGGCCTGGGCGGAAACCCCGCGCAGCTTTCGCAACCAGTAAAACTCAAGGTAGGTGCTGCCCACGGTGATACCAACGCCCAGCAGCAGAACCATCCAGGGCAAGGGCGCCGTACCAAGCACATCGAGCACCGCAGGCGCCAGCGAGCACGTACCGGCGAGCACCGCCGCACCGTACGTGGTGGACGAGATAAAACGCTTATCAAAGCGCTTGACCATCAACGTCGATAAAAAGAGCAGCGAGATTATCACAGCGGAGATAAACATGGTGAAGCCGGAGAACGTAGAGGTGCCCGTGGTGGCGTGCGCAACCTGAATGCAGATATTAACCACGGTCAAGCTCAGCGCAAGGCCGAATATCGAAGGTAGCAGCACCTTGTAGGCATCAAAGCCCAATGGCGGCATAACCGTCTGGTCCGCTTTTTCCTGCGACACGCTCTCTCCCCTTTTTGTTCCTTTGGAGCCGTTGGCACGACTGCGCTTCTACGCTGCCATAACGTTTGCTCCAAAACCATCTCTGGCGATGGTTTAGTATACCTTGTACTACACTGGTTTGCATGAACCTAACAACATATGAGCCACACATTGAAAGGCGCGCAATGACCGACACTACCGATCAGCAGCCAACGATTCCACCCGCCGCGCTGGAAAGCGACACCTCGCCCGCCGAGGATGCGGAAAAGGACGCCCCCCAGCTCACGGATGAGCAGCGGGCGGAAATTCACCAGCGCAACACCCTTGTTCGCGCATGGGATAAAGCCCTTACCGACATGCGGCAGCGCTCTTATGAGGGCAAACTCACCACGCCCGCGCGCTGGAAGCGCCTTGCCATCGCCCCACAGGACATGGACGCCGCGGCGTTCGAAGCAGGCCTTATGGACTACATCGAGAGCAACCCCCATGCCGATGATTCCCCCGCTATCGGCCACATGGAAGCTCCCAAGCCCTTGGACGTGCTGCTAGAAGGACAGGATGTGGACGAGGACACGCCCCTGCCCAACCCGGACGTGTCCGATGTGGTGCTGCTCTACGGCAAGAAATCCGTCTACCTCTATTCCAAGCCGCTTCTCTCTAGCAGCTTTGCCCATGCGCTGTTCATCACCACGGAAAACGACGACTTCTCGACGTTTATCGACGTAGTGCGCACCGAGTCGCGCGTGTACCCCCGCCCTGTATCCATCCTCGACTTCATGAACCCGCCTTACCTGTGGTCTATCGAGAAAACCCGCAGCCTTTTTGAGAGCATTGGGGACGAGGAGGCTTTTGCAGACATCCATTCCTGTAAGACCAGCTTGGATGAGACCTTCTTCTACTCCACCAGATTCCTCAGCGACGCCCAAGGCAAGGCCCTGGCGGAATTCTACGGCGTTGAGAAGGGCCGCAACCCCTAAAGATCGGGCGCGCGGCGATTGCTTGCTCAGCCCGCCTTATCCACACCGCTCTTACCGCCCGAGCTTGCCGTAACGCCTCGCGCACCGCAACGCCTACGCACCACCAACCCGGAAGGAATACCATGGCCAAACAGCGCCTTACCCAAGACACCCCGTTCCTGCGCACGCCGGACATGTACCAAATTGAGAACGATGCCCCCATCACCGAGTATGCCGACGCCACCCTCGACCTTATTGCAGATGCTATCAACTGCGGTATCCCCGATGGCGCCAACGCCTTTTGCAGCGTGGGCAAGGAGAAGCGCGGCACGGTTCAAATGCAGCTCTTCGCTCGCATCGACCCGGATACCGAGACTTTTGAAGAGGTGGGCTTTCGCAGCCACGGATGCCTAGCCGCCATTGGCTGCGCGGCCCTGCTGGCAAACAAGCTACCCGGTAAAACCTTTGAGCAAGCGCTCGCCATCACTAAGGAAGAACTTGATGAGGAGCTGGGAGGGCTTCCCAAGAGCCGCATCTACACACTGGTATTTGGCATCGAGGCGGTTCGCGCGCTCATTGGCGACTACTGTCTGCGCATCAAGGGCTACTCGCTGGCGCAGCTCACCCAGGAGATTCCCTGCGATTATATGTGCGTCAACTGCTTGCTCACGGAAAACTGCTCCCTGCGCGACGAGCGCGTTGACCAAGAGATGCGCGAGCTGGGCGAAATCGAGTAGTGCAAGGGCTGACAACACCCCGTCACGCTACAATGGATGTATCTGACCTGCGCGGCGCGCGCCGCTTGTACAGAAGGAGTCGCCGGTGATCGACCGCTATACTCGCCCCGAAATGGGCCACATCTTCTCCCTTGAGAACAAGTACGCCATCTGGCAGGAGATCGAGGTGCTCGCCTGCGAGGCCCACGCCGAGATGGGCAAGATTGGCATCACGCGCGAAGAGGCCGCGTGGATTCGCGAGCACGCCAGGTTCAACAAAGAAGAGGTTGACGCCATCGAGGCCGTCACCAACCATGACGTCATCGCATTCCTCACCAATATGGGCGAGTATATCGACGCCGAGGTGCCCGAGGGCGAGCCCAAGCCAAGCCGCTGGGTGCACTACGGCATGACCAGCTCCGATCTGGGCGACACCGCCCTGTGCTATCAGCTGGTCCAGGCTACCGATATCATTATCGAAGACGTCCGCAAGCTGGGCGAGATCTGCCGCCGCCGCGCCTTTGAAGAGCGCGAGACCCTGTGCGTTGGCCGCACCCACGGCATCCACGCCGAGCCCATGACCTTTGGCATGAAGTTTGGCAGCTGGGCATGGGAGCTGAAGCGCGACCTGGACCGCCTGCTCGATGCACGCAAAAACGTCGCCTTCGGTGCGATCTCCGGCGCGGTGGGCACGTATAGCTCCATCGACCCGTTTGTTGAGGAGTACGTCTGCGAGCGCCTGGGCCTGGCCCACGACCCGCTGTCCACCCAGGTTATCTCCCGCGACCACCACGCCTATCTTGCCGGCGTTCTGGCAACCACGGCTGCAACCTGCGACCGCATCGCCACGGAAATCCGCAACCTGCAGAAGACCGACACCCTTGAGGCCGAGGAACCGTTCAAGAAGGGTCAAAAGGGCAGCTCTGCCATGCCCCACAAGCGCAACCCCATCACCCTGGAGAAGGTCTGCGGCCTGTCTCGCGTGGTGAAGGCGAACGCCCAGGTCGCCTTTGACAACGTCGCCCTGTGGCACGAGCGCGACATCTCGCACAGCTCTGCCGAGCGCGTGGCCCAGGCCGACAGCTTCATCGCCCTTGACCACATGCTCAACTGCCTTATCCGCATCGTCGACGGCCTTATCCTGTACCCCGCGCGCATGCAGGCGAACCTCAACCTCACCCGCGGCCTCATCTTCTCTTCCAAGGTCCTGCTGGCCCTGGTCGACACCGGCATCACCCGCGAGGACGCCTACAAGATCGTCCAGCGCAACTCCATGGCGGTTTGGGACGACGTCCACGCCGCAGTCGACGGCCCCAACTTGCGCGATCGCCTGGAGGCAGATCCCGAATGCACCGTTTCTTCTGAGAAGCTGGATGAGATTTTCGATCCCTGGGATTTCCTCACCCGCATCGACGTGGTGTTCAAGCGCCTGGAAACACTCTCCTTTGAGGAGTAAAGCCTCCTTTATATGCATCTGCCAAGGCCTCGGGTCGCATCCCGGGGCTTTTTTCATGCCTCGTTCTTCGCATTTGAATCGCTCTTGTAGCCGTGATGGCACACGCCGGCGCGCTCTATATGCCTCTCGCACTGCCCAAGCATGAAAAACCCGGCACCTTGCGATACCGGGTTAAACAATCTATGGAGCGGGCAACGGGACTCGAACCCGCGAGTGTCAGCTTGGGAAGCTATTACCCGCACTGTCGAACCCTTCCAACAATTATGCTATTTAGCTGGTATTTTAGCAATATGCCCGCCCTAAAAGGCGCTCGTTCGGAAAAATGTTCGGAAAAAATCAGAGCGAACCGGGAATGAAAAACGCCGGCCCTCCTATGGAGAACCGGCGTCCGAGTCTCTGGAGCGGGCGACGGGATTCGAACCCGCGGATACCAGCATGGGAAGCTGGGGCCTTACCACTTGGCGACGCCCGCGATCGTGAGCCATTTCTGGCTGCCGGATAAGTATATCCCGCGCTGCCTGGGGCGGCAAGACCTCATTTCCCAACCGGTTCTCCTGAAACCCTCTCTCGATTTGAAGCAAGCTGCAGAGGGCATTCGGATCATCATGGGCAAATGAAGCAGCACCCTTCATTCCCTGTTCGCAGGTCGAAACGGCTCAGCTTGCCGCGCCTCCAACTCGTTCTCATAATAGACCCCCCAAAGCCGGCCATTTTCAGTCTCAACGTTCTCGAGTCGCCGCGACCCGGCGTCTCCAGTAAGGACCCATGTGCGCCCGGCGAATCGGACCTCGCCGGAGGTCGGATCGTACTCATAGTCGGAGCCGCTCAGGAACCTGCCATACGGCTTCCCCCAGTTGGCATCGTCATAGACCTCGACCGACGTTTCTCCGGTCCCTTCCGTCACCGAGAAGATGATGCGGGACTCGTTGCCGTCATCATCATAGGAAATGAATATAGCGGGGGCGAGGAGCCGAGAGGGGCTCGCCGTCGGGGCGAGCACCATCGCCCCGACGGCGACGACCAGCGCAACAGACACGATGATGGCCAACCTTTTCCGCGTCACCGAAAGCCCCCCCTAACGTCACTCAGGCTACCACGTACGATACACGTTCTTCCATGTTGTGTAGGTTGCCTTGTGATTGGTCTGATAATGGCAGGGATATTTCACGGCATGGCTCACGATGTCGCGATGGTCGAGGGCGTAGCTCGTGTGGAACGTGATGTTCCGGTACGTGTAGCCCCCCTCCCAGTCATGGTCATTTGTCGTCAGGCACTGCTCGGTCTTGAACGTATCGAGAACGCTCTCGATGATCGCGAATGGCGTGACCCCAGGTCCCTCCTCCGCCGCAGCTACCACGGGGGCCAATCCCGGGACGACCAGAGAAAACCCCAACGCCGCAATCGTTAATCCTCGAACAAGGCCCTTTCCTGTCTTCCTCATCTTGTCCTCCTTCGGACGCAAGATAACCCAAACCCGAAACGCACCCCTCCTATCCGAACAGCTCCTTGTAGGCGGCAGCTGAACCACGTCGGGCACCGGGGTCGCTCACCAGCTTACCGTCCTTGATGAACAGAACGTCGTCGGCAAGATCGTCAACATTCCCCAAGATATGCGAGGACATGAGCACGCCCGTGCCGTTGGCACACAGGGTGCGGACGATCTCCGAATTCACTTCCAAATTTGTCGGATCGAGCGCGTTCATGGGCTCGTCGAGGAGCAGATAGCGCGCGCCGGTCAAATACGCGGCAGTGAGCGCCGCCTGCTGCCTCATCCCCAGAGACAGGAACCGCACGCGCTTGTTCAAGAACGAGTCGATCCTGCACCTCTCGGCAAGCCTTTCGATTTTCTCCAAGGAGCCCCAGCATCGCTTGACCATCTCGAGGTTCTCCCGGACGGTCAGAAGGGGGTAGAGGATCGAGGCGTCTCCCGGCACGTAGAATACAAGCTTTCGATACGACGCCGCCTCCGCAATCGGAACGCCGTCGGCTGAAACCCCTCCCGAGATCCCTATGCCGTCCGATGCGATGAGCGCCTTCATGAGCGTCGTCTTTCCGCTACCGTTCGGCGCGACAAGCGCACGCACCTTGCCCGAAATAACCTCGCCAGACACGCGGGACAGGAGCTCCCTCCCCCCTACCTTCACCGTGAGGTCCTTAAACACGAGCATGCGAACCCCTCCCCATCCGATTCCGGCCTCGGCGGACGAACGCACACATCACGCCGGCGACGAAAAGCAGAGCTGCGGAAACACCGAGCAGGATGCACATCCCCAGCCCCCAAGTCGCACCTTGGGCCGGGAGCACATCCATCAGGTTCAGATAGGTCGGCCACCCGGCGACAGGTGCAACATACAGGTATGTCGTCGGAAGCAAGGGGACAACATCATGCAAGATGAACGTCTCGCTGAAATACTGGGGAATGGACGGTACGAACCCGAGCGCAAGAAGGATGAGGCAGCCCGGGACCGCCGTCTTCGAGACGAAGAACGATACCGCAGATACCGATGAGACGAACACCGTCACCGCAAGGAGCATCGCTGCAGAACGCAGGAACGCGGACAACACCGTGAGCCGGAGAACCGACCCACCTTGTATTATCACGACTGGATATAACGGATCCCCCGCCCCGTTCCTCAGCGCGCTCAGAAGCGCGGAAGGGGCCAGCGCGGCGACGAAACCCACTACGAAAACGACGGTGGCGGCAAGTGCGGCCGTGACGATTTTCCCCGCTTCGCCGATGGGAAGCTGAAACCCAAGGCGGTCGCTCTCGATCGAACGGTAGGCCACGAACGCGAGAGCCACCTGGGGCACGAAGAGCAGTAGCGGAGGAACGGTTCCGAGGGTCTCCGCGAGACGATAGATCATAGGCTCCTGCGCCGTGGTCTCAAAGAGGACCGGGTCATCTAGGCCTGCCAATTCGTCGAGCAATGCTGATGACGCCTCGAGCAGCACGGGATCCGCGCTCAGGTTCCCATCCTCGTAGAGCTCCATATCAATCCGCGCGATTTCCGCCTGGGCCTTTAAGGAGGCGGCGATGTCGTCCCCCTGCGTCACCCTCAGCAGCTCCAGCTGCTTCTCGTTGGCGTCTCTGATGTTCTGCGGCGCGGTGTCGTACGCCCCGGAAGAGACTGCCTCCTCAAGAATGTCGAGCCTGTTCGCCTTGATGCTTTCCGCCTCGAAGGCGAACGAGCCTGTTTCTCCTGGGATAATCGATGGCAGTGCAAAATAAGCCGCAAGCAGGATGAGGAACAGAGGGAACAGCCCGTTTCTGGTCAAGACCCTTACCATCGACCTCAAGCTCGCCATGAACATCGCAATCACCCCTCGCAACGTCCCATGAGCTGAAGATACTGCTCCCTGTCCGCGGTTTCCGAATCAGCCGGTAAACGGTCGAAAACCCTCGCCAAGCGCGCCGCACCACGGCAGCACAAAACTACAGGCGCAACCCTGAGGTCAGAGCCACTATTTCCCAATAATGCCTAAAGTCTCCCGCCGATCCTGCTCGTAATTCTCCAGAACAGCTCTCATACTCCCCGAGCGGAGACCGCATTCATCCCATTCGTTTTCCGATACGTGACTTCATCCGATACCGGGATTATGGAGCACCGACTGGCGTGGACAGCGCATCCGTCGATTCCGGCGAAACCTGCGACGTACTCCAGAAGAAGCATACATGGCAGCGTCCGAGCAGCTAAAGATGGGGGTGCCGACGATGCCGACACCCCCAAAAGACACTGCGCCCCCTGCTTCAACATAGGAACCAGACGGACGTTCAGCCCCGTCAACCCGCCATATCCCGATGCACTCGGGAGATGGACGCGAAGCTCAACACCACAACAAGCACCGCGAGCGCCAGCGTGCACGCAACGAAAGTCCCTTGCGTGTCAAGAATGCAGGTTATGTTATCCCGCTCAAGGTCCCCGTAGATGTGGTATTGCTGCAGCAGAAGATTCGCTGAAAACAACAGGTCTCCAACCACGGCTAACGAGATCCTCGATTTGACGCCCAGCGACCGATAAAGAGAGAGCACGAGGACGAGGATGGACGCAAAGCCACTAACCAGTATCATCCCCAATTCCAAGGTAACCGCGTCAACGTTCATCTCGCCCTCCCAACTGACTAATTACATGTATAGGGATTGACGCTCGTCTTGCCAGGTTCAATATTCCACTGAGGCTTGAGCTTTGCGTTGCGATAATGGCAGAAGAACTGCTCCCTCATGCAGTTGGTGTTATTCCACTGAGGATCGCGCCAAAACACGGCAAAAGCCGCATTCCATCCACGCGTAGCATCCGCCTCGGTTCCGTGGCTGACAATCATATAGGGACTCAGAGAAAGGGATGTCCCTCCGTTGCGTACTATCCACGATCCCCCGCTGAACAGCTTGGGGAACTGACTCTTCCAGTACGTCTCATCCGGATCAGCAAGCAGGGATGGCTGAGCCGCGAGATCGGACTCACCCTTCTCAATCATTGCATCAAGGCTGGACCGACCGATCTCAAGCAACCACTCCTGCTTATCGAGATCCCCATCCTCGACAGCCTCCATATAGGCCTCTTTAAGCTCGTCATAGTTATTGAACGGCGCGTAAATATTCACTTCATCCGCATGGGCAACCTCTGGTATCAGAAAGGCTAAGCCAACCAACAAAACTGGAACAAGCCTCTTTAAGGCTCGAGCTAGAATTGATCGGCTACCAGAACGCCCTCAACGGTTTCCAGATAATAGAGTGCAAAGATGCAGTAGAGCTCGTTGATGAATGCCAGCCCTTCTTCCTTATTGTGGGGCGAAGCACGTGCGGATGGTGCAGAAAGGCCATACCGACACTCGGAATCGTCTTCGACGATCTTGGATACTCTCCGTATTACATCGATAGCACGGAGATCGAAACCAATTCGGAACTCTCTGAATTCAGGGAAGAATACGGTGTAGACACGGTTCCATGTCTCCTGAGGTTTGATCGTTCTGGGCACCATACGGTAGTTGAGATCAACTACCGAGCAGACGACCTTAGGACCGAAATCAAACAGCAATCGAGTCTGTTGGCGGCATCGAGAGTGTACAGTAGAGCCTTATTTTCTCCGTAAATCCCGGCGATGCGCTGGTTTGAAAACTCGGCACCTGTGAACGGCATATGGGCTACATGCGGGGCAACATGCCCTCATATCCTAAAACCAATAATGGCATCATGTTTTCCACCGCTCAAACAACAATCTAAAGCGCGCGACATCTCCAGCACTCAACCTTTGTCGACCCCAACGTGCTCTTTTGGTGATAGACCACGCCTTGAATCCATGTCCAGGAATTTCAAGGCCAATACGCAGCGGGCATCTACCTGCGCGAATGGCATGACTGTAAGAATCTCCGATGCGTCAGCATGCACTTTAGAAACTTTTCATATCGCTTAGGGGGACACAACTGGACCTAGGCTCCTTTCTCATCCGCACATCACACGCGCGAGAAAGGACATGCCATGAAACCTCATCCAGCACCGAATAAAGAGGCGCGCCGGCGCAAGCGGCCGCCTGCTTCCCATGCCGCTGCCATTATTATGACGTTCACCCTGCTCGCAGCTTCGATCTTTGGCTCGATGAGCCCCGTGTTCCATCAGGTTCTCGGAGCACCCGAGCCAATCGAAATTCGTGAGGTTGACGAAGATGAGTTCGAAGAACCCGGTTACAGCTCCTCTATCAATTTCACCGATATTGAAGTTATAAACGGCTGGACTTATCAAGAGGAGATCTCGCAATACTACAGCACCGCCGGCACGCCCCCGTTGGAAAATGGAGACCGCAACACTGTTGCCCCCAAAGGACCCGGCTATGCGTTTTTCATCGACAGCTCGACCAAGCCCGATCCAAACAACCCTCCTACGCTGCGCTACACCGGTGGCAAATATGGACGAGATGATGTCGACGCATTGGTTAGCATTGTCGACTGGGACTACGTGGAGCCAAGCAATGGCTGGAGCAACTTCTGGGATGTCTCTCAAGGTTGGTTTGAAACCTTTAAACCGGGCGTGTTCGTCAGCGATCTATGGAAATCCGGCGTCGATGACAGCGAAGGCTATCAGAACTTCAACTTCTATACCGTTGGCCTTGCGAACCTTCAGGTCAACGTTACATGGGTATACGCAGGCTCTGACACACCCATCGATCTTAAAGGACATATGACCTGCATGGACCTTGATGTAAACCAATCCTTTGGTTTTGGCGGTTCCATCATTCAGGCACGATACGTATCCAACAATGACCATCTCTCTGTTGCCGATAACTCGACTCGAATCCAAAGCTCCCGAAGGGCACTTGTCGATCAATACGATATCGACCCCATTGAGTACCGCATGGGACTTGTTGGCACGTACTACGACACTACGAAAGAGACCGGAAAAGTTGGAAAGCCCGCTGAGCTCTACTTTGGTACAAGCTGGAGAAACGGTGCCACCAATAACTGCGTCTCATTCTTCGCCATGACCAGTGAGTTTCTCACTATTGCACCGCCTGAAGAGGATTTAGGTGAAAACCTTGTTCCACCCGTCAAGGCTGCCGATAAGACATCGGGGGTATCCCTTGATGACCACGTCACCTATTCCATCGACTTCACGGCACATGAAGAAGGCGTAAACTGCCGCGGAGGCTACCGCTACACCAACCTCGATATCATCGATATCCTCCCCGATGAGATGCGCTACGTTAACGGTTCCGGATACATCACTGACGCTGACGGCAAAAAGATCGATAATGCCGGCCGAGTTATATATGAGGGAGACAACGAAAATCCCACTGAAAACACTGTGCGATTTGAGTTTAATCCAGATTACCTTCAAACAATGAGAATGAAGGGGGAGCATTACGTCTTTGTCTTTGAAGCCGTATTGACCGAGTACCCTAAAGATGGTCAACGCATCGACGGCAAGCTCTATGTTCGAAACTCTAGCTACGCCCTCATCAACCACAAAGGCAAGCTCCCCTCTAATGATGTAGACACCACGCTACTCGAGCCCGAATTAACCGTTGATAAAACAGCCGACTCGTACGAATACCAGGTCGATGACATAATCAACTACACGGTTATTTATCAGCAGGCGACCGAAAACGCGCAAGCGCGCCAGGTGGTGATTTCCGACAACTTGCCCGAAGGCCTTGAACTTATCGGCGATTCCGTCCACGCGACAGGTTTGAAAGACCTACCCGATCCAGATGTCAACGAAAACAAGTGGTCCTATTCTTTTGATAAGTTCAACTATGGTGACACCATAACCGTCACTTATCAGGCTCGAGCGACAAGCCATGGCAACGGACGTGAAATTGTAAACAACGCATCGATTCACGCGAACAATGCCGTTGACCAAGATGACCCGGCGGAAGTATGGATTAACACCGCCTCCCTCGACATCACAAAAGAGGTTGACAGATATGAAGGCTACGTTGGCTCGTCAGATATCGACCCAGGATTTTTCGAATACACCGTGACCCTTAAGAACACCAAGCGCGGAACCATCGCGAACGATGTTGTGATAAGCGACGATTCGCTTCCTAAAGAGATGCCGGTGGGCAGAAATAACGATGGAGCGCTGCGCGTCGAGGTGAAGGTGGACGATGGATCTGGCAACACGATGACATGGGTTGGAGATAGGGCTGAAGGAAGCTTTGCCGACGTAGCATATCCCATAGGCGATGATGACACCGTCCACAACCAAACGGCGCCCCAACCCGTTACCTGGAACCTCGATCCGTCGGGCACCGGATGGAAGCTGTCCTTTGACCATCTGAACGATACAGCCACTGTGACGGTCACCTACCGCGCCTACCCGCAAGACGCCGCATCTGGCTGGGAGGTTGAAAACAAAGCTATCGCCCAGGCGGATAACTCAAGTAAGGATGAGGATACCGCGCTAGTCTGGATCAACCAGCCCCACCTCGCTGTTGATAAGGAAGCTAACCTTGAGTCCTTCTCCGTTGGCGACCATATTGTCTACCACGTGACGGTAACCAATGAGACACCCGGTACCCTTGGTCGCGACCTGGTGATTTCAGACCTCGCCCACACCGAGGGCGTCGAGTTGATCCGCGGATCGATACGCGTATACGACTCACGCAATGAGGACATCACCGATGAGTGCACCATTTCTAGCAAACACGGCCAGGAAACCTTTATTGTCCAGACGCATCGCGACATCATCAACAAGTCAGACTCCAGAAGTTTCTGGAAAGAGGGCGAGCTGCATGACGCAAAGGGACGCAATCCTCTCGACGGTGATGGTGAGACCTCTATAACGGTCGAGTACCAAGTTGCAATCTCTGACGCTGAGCTTGCAGGCAAGACCATCGACAACACTGCGCTCGCCGTCACCGATGAGCCCAACACGCAGACAACGGACGACGAAGTGGTGAACGTCGATGGTGCCAGACTGATTGTTGAGAAGTCATCCGACAAGCCAACCTATCACGTTGGAGATGTGGCTGTATACACCCTGGTGATTCGCCAAACGCGTGAAGCGGGAATCGCACGGCAGGTTGTGATACACGATGCTTTCGATCAGGTAGACCTCGCCTCTATTGCGGGGGACAGCATTGCGGTTACCGGCCCAGACGGCAACGCGGTTGATGTTGAGCCGGAGTTTATCATCCAAAAAGACGAGCGAATCACCGGATTCGAAATACCCACCGGCATTGATTTGGAAGACGAACAAGCCATCACGGTCTCCTACCAAGTCAACATGGAGACTCCCGCCCAGATGCTCGACAACAAGGCGAGAGCCCAAGCGGAAGGATCGTTGGAAGGCGTAGACCAACACAGCGTAGAAATTCTTGAAGCAAAGCCTCAGGCCTCAATCTCCAAGACCGTACAAGACGAAAAGCTCGCACTTAATGAAACCGCACGCTATACGGTAAGGGCAACACTGAGCTCCGGCAAAGCTGATAACGCCGTCATCGCTGACACAAGCCTGCCAAAAACGACCCCCATCGATTTCGATAGCATCGCGGTTACCAAGAACGGGACCTTGCTTGAGGACGGGTTCAAGCATGCTGGCAATGGATTCACCGTCGCATGTGGAAGCTTAGCAGCAGGGGATGAGATCGCGATATCCTACAACGCAACGCCGTCCGACCCCTCGCTCAAGGGTACCTCCGTTGTCAACGTGGCCACCTTGGACTTTGATGGGCTCGATGAGCCGCTAGCAGACGACGCCGTTGTTCATATCGAAGACGATGCGGACGACGAGTCAGGAGATCCGGACACCCCGGATGATCCGGATCCCGACGGCCCAGACAACCCTAATGGCCCGAACGATGTCGATGAGCCAAGCAATCCCGATCAGCCTGACACGCCGGGAACCGATGATCCGGATAAGGATCTTGGTAAAGACCTTGGCAAAACCGGTGATTGGCTCATGAGTAATCTGCCCACGGTAACGGTTCTTGGCGTTGCGATATGCATATGCCTCGCCGCCATCATCACCCACAAACGTCCCCGTCACTAATTAAAGGGTGCGCCTGGCAACCGCCGGGCGCACCCCGCTTGGATAAGGGAGCCTATGCATTCAGTGACCCATAGAGCGCTTCGATTCTTGATAGCAGCATGCACTGGCTGCGCCGTTATGGTATCGGGTTTTTTCGGATGGTACCTGCAACCGCTCATCTCAGCCGACATAGAATACGAACGCTTGAGAGCGTTCTCCAAACCGATGGACCCACACGCAATCGATAATCGATCGGACTCACGTGAGAGAGGAAAAGATGCCGAGGACACGAGCATCTCTCCGCGTCCAAGCGCTGAGTTATTGGAGAACCGCAGGCACATCGACTGGGAAGCGCTCTCAACTATAAACAAAGACGTTATCGGCTGGATCTACGTCCCCAATACGCCAATCGACTACCCTATAGTGCAAGCACCCGTGAACGATTCGGAAAAGTACCTGCGAACCACCTTTGAAGGCTCCGTAGCCTACCCCAACAATCAGGGAACAATTTATCTGGACTCAGACAATGCCGACGATGGCCTCTCTTCTTCCGCACCAGTCATATACGGCCACTACCAGCTCAACGGCTCTATGCTCTCATCCTTCTCAAAAAATGATTCGGTCGACGAGCTTTCAAGACATGACCAGGTATTTCTCTATACTCCTACCACCATGTTTCACGTAGAACTATTTGCGGGAAATATCGTTGACGCATCGACGGAGAAGATTAAAACGTCATTTACCAGTCGGCAGGCACTTGCTTCATGGATAAAGGAAAAGCTGGACGAATCGGAGGCCGTTCTGTATCGGCCACCCTCAATCGACCAGCTCTTCACGTTTGTAACGTGCTCATATAGCAGATGGAAGGATCAGCGAACGTTAACGTACGGCATGGTTATAGAGTCAGCATCAACAGAGGCCGTTGAATACTACTCTGCGGATGAACCGGCGTCGGTTGATTGAGCGTCGGCCGCCTGGTCCGCATCCAATGAATCGTCAACGTTTTGGCTCTCGTCGCCAGCCATCTCATTGCGCTCCGCGGCATCCTCTGCATACGCCTCCTGCCGTTCTGCGCGAACATCCTCTGGAGTGGACCATTTAACGCCAAGAACATAGGAAACACCAAAGCCCAGGACAACGGCGACGGCCGCCCCAATAAGATATGCAACCCAATGTTTACGGATAAAGGCGAACACGGTACCTCCTGCCTTCGAACTTCCTCTATGCTATCAGCTTTTGCCGACATGGTAGCAATTACTCGCAGTGGACACACAAGCCAAAATGAAGATGTGCTCAATCAGAAAAGTGGGTAGACAGCTTTCAATACATGTTGAACGGGATGAGCGCTTGCCACCTCTTACTACCGAAAGGATTCACCATGAATCAGCCCTCCTACGAGCTCTTCATCATGCCTACCTGCCCATTTTGCCTGAAGGTCCTTTCGTTCATGAAGTCCAAGGGGATCGAGCTTCCACTCAAAGACATCACGGCCGACCCCGCCGCCCGTCAGAGACTTCTTGATGTTGGAGGCAAGACCCAGGTCCCCTGTCTCTTTATCGATGGCAAGCCCTTGTATGAATCGGACGATATCATCGACTACCTCGACAACGCCTTTTAACAGATGATCTTGATAGCAAAGGACCCCACTTGCACGCGGGGTCCTTTTTTCTCGACGTCAGTGTTACAAAACGCTGGCTAGGAACGCCTGATGACCTCGGTCACCACATCGGCAACCTTGTTGATGTTCTCATCATTCACGTTGTAAGGCATATCATCCTCACTGTGAGAACAAGCGAAATGCGCGCCCTCGATACCGGCGATGGTCAAAGAGCGCAGGCTCATATTCATCGCCGCATGGGCGTCCGTATTCACATACGGCATATCGACGGCGCCGATTTCGTGATGGAAATCGCTGGAAACCTGCTGAACGAGCTTCATGATGCGCTTATCGCCCTTGAGAGCTCGGGAATCGCCTTCGGATGCGAGCATTGCGACCTGACCGGCGCCGACGCTCTCGAGGTTAATCAGAAAAACGCCGCGCAGCTTATCGCGATGAGTCTCAAGGAACGCCTTGAGACCGGCGTTGCCGCACTCGGAGGCGCCAGTGGCAACAAACCAAATGTCATGGCCAAGCAGCTCATCATCACCCATGGAGGTGATAGCGTCGCGAAGCTCAAGCTCAGTTACGCCGTCGACACCCGTCGCGCCGCCCTTCCAGCCGTTATCATCGCCGTCGAAGTTGTCCCAAGAGCCAATTTCGCCGCCGCTGCGCTTAGCGTCGAAGTCATCATCGACCCCAAGCCACTCGCTCATGCTTTCCTGCTGCTTCTTCTTGCGACCAAATATGCCGCCCAGGCCGCGGCGCTGCTTCTTGGGCTGCGGTGCGGGAGCCTTGATGGTCTCGAAGGCCTGCTCTTCTTGTACGGGAGCAGGAGCAGACGTGGGCTGGGGCGCTGAACTCACAACGGAGAAACCCCTGCTAGCTGCAGACGTGGTGGAGGGGGAAGCCGACACAAAGGGATCAGCGGGCTTCACCGAGGGGTCGGGCAGATCAAACAGCGGCGACCTGTTCTGAGACGCATTCTGTTGCTGGAACGCCTCGATGCCGGGGACCGCGGGGATACGGCGAGCGTTCGCGGGAACAGAAATGTCCGGCACGTTGATGGAGCGCGGCGGAACATGGACCGCGGGCTGCGGCTGCGCGATCTGGGCCATAAGGGAATCCACCGTCTCCACGGGGCGACGAGGTATCGTGCGCTCAGTGGCGGTCGGCATGGGCATAGCTTGTGTTGCGCCCGGTTTCATGACGTTTTGCGGCATCTGGAACAGCTGGGTGTCAGCCGTCACATCTACCATGGGCTGCTCGACAGGCTGAGCCTCGCTCTGACCATCGACCGTAGAATCGCTCGGATCGACCGATTCGGCATCCCCATCGGACCCTACGCTCGGCTCATCTGCAGAATCGCCTTCCTCGACAGCGTCGATGGAGACAGGCCCAGCAACTTCCTCTTCGATATCCACGAGCTCGGACTCGGATACAACGCCCTCGCCATTGAAGGAGTCTTCGTCCTCCACTTCATCGCCATCGCAAGCTTCAGCTTCCTCTGCAGGCTCCTCCTCAGAAGCGCCCTCGGCGTCAGCATCTTCATCGTCGATGTCCAGATCGCTTACATCGGCGTCATCGGCAGCGTCGATCGCCTCGTCGATATCAGAGGCCACCTCATCATCGTCGGCAACGATTTCGTCGTCCTGAGCGACCTCCCTGGGCGCCTCTTCAACAGCGACTTCCTCAGCATCTTCATCAACCTCGTCATACATGCCGTCGTCGATGATTTCGTATTCAGCTTCAAGAATATAGTCATCTGCATCATCGGCGTAATCAAGGTACGCGCTACGCATGGACTGGTCGGACTCATCTTCATACCCTTCAAACGAGCCCTCGTCGTCCTGCTGCTCCGTCGCCTCATCCTCTGCGTAAGCGGAGGAGCCGCCAAACTCTGCCGGAACCGACCACATGGACGTTTGGTCGACGCGCTGGGGCTCAAGGTCCTCCTCGATGGGCGCCTCTTCATAAGCAGCGGATTCAACCGTCTGAGACTCATAGTTCTCATCCGTAAGAGGCGTGCAGGCCTCATCGTCCTCATACTCAGAAGCGGGATTATGGGAGGCGGGCATGCTATCGCCGTCCACCGGCGTCGGCGCAACCTCATGGTAGTCGGCAACGGGCGCGGGCGCATCTTCTACTTGGCGCGCGGCGCTCTCGACCGGCTGGAGCACGGACTGAACCGCAGCCGGCGCCGCGGGCTGGACAGTCGGCTGGACAACGGGCTGAGGCTCCGGCTTCACGGGAGGAACGGCGGTAGCCCCCGCCTCGTACTCGATTACGCACGCGGACGAAACCATGCCAAGGGCGCGAAGAACCTCGACGCCATAGCGAATATTGCCCGATGCGTTGATGGGGAGAGAGGGCTCCTCGGGCTCGGCGGATACTGCAGGTGCAGCGGACTGAGCCTCGGGCGCAACCTCAAACGCAACGGTTTTGTCAGCGGAAGCGGCCTGCGTAGAACCCTCCACTTGAACGTCGGTATTAAGCAGAGCCGCGGCAAACTGCTCGGAGGTCATGGCGACGGTGGAGCCCGGATCAGCCACGGGCTGAGATACGGGCTGCACGGCAGCGGCGGCTTGGTTTGCGCGGCGAGTGGCCTCGACGCCCGCAGCTACCATGGTCTCGGCATCAAGTGCGGACCACATGGCGGTGGCGGCGGCGTCGGAAGGCTCCTCGTCCTCATCATAAGCAGCGGCGGACGGGGTGGACGCATCAGCAGCGCTTGCCTCATCCCGCTCCTCAACCTGCTCGTCCGCAGGGGCGGCCGTGCCATACCCATCCTCGAAGTCCGCATCCACGGCGTCTTGGTCAACCAGCTCCATAACGGGGGCGTAAGAGCGCTGCTCTTCCATGTACTGGTCAAACGGAACGTCGCCGGGGAACTCGTTGACGCCCTGGTACGGGGAGACCGCATCCATAACGCCAAGCATGGCGGCAACGGAAGACTTGTTGCAGACGGAACCAGACGTGTACGGAAGCACAAACTTGTTGGCTATGATCGCCACGGCGTTGGCAAGGGGAACCAGCGCGACAATGATGGCGAGGATCCAAAGCACTATCTTTGCCGGGGCTGGCACGGGCAGAAGGCGCACCACGGCCAAAATCGCGGGGGCGACCATTGCGAAGGGCAGCAGCTTCACTAACATGGGCCGATAAGAAGCATAGGGCTCCTGCGACAAAAGGTCCGCGCGCGGGGAATCGTAGTGGGCAACCACCACAACCGGGCGGTTACGCGGGGACGCCAGGGGACCAGAGGCCTTGTGGTATGCGATAACGTTTTGACTCAGGCCGCCGGCCCCCATGTTGGAGAGCACGGGATGGCCGGAGCGCTCCATGACAAACAGCACCGCGCCGGCGAGCGCGATGATGACGCCCACAATGCCGACGGCGCCGCCGATGCCCATAAGGACCGCGCCAACAAAAACTATGATGCCCATAGCTGCTTGGGCAACCTTCTCGCTGGAAGAAGCGCTAAATTCCTGAATCTCGGGCTGAAAGCCATGGTCTCTGAAGATATCGGCAACGATGTCAGCGGCTGCACGCTCCTCCTCGCTGCATGCCGGCGTGATGCCGGTGTTCTGCAGCAGGTGGTTGAGATACTTTTGGGTATTCGCCATGAGGGCTCCACATCATCTTATAGTTACATGTAGGCACACCGCTCCCACGGTAAGCCTGTATATAGTCGAAAGTATACCCTTACTTATTGGTAGCTGCAGCAATTCGCAAGAACGCTTGATTCTGTAGAAAGGTCCTCCTATGACAAAAACGCCCACGCCCCCAGCCGGGCGCGAAGTGCAGCAATCCGCCCGCGAGAACGACCGGCAAGACGCCGTCCACCGCATTCTCAACCTGCTCTTCATCCTCAATGCGTCACGCATACCCCTTACCACCAGCCAGATTTTGGACGATGAGGAGCTTGGATACTCGGCCGCAAAGCGCGAGTCCGCCATGAAGCAGTTCAAGCGCGACCGGCAAAAACTTGAAAGCCTTGGCATTGTAGTCGCCGAGGTTAAAGAGCGGGGAGCATCTGAACGCGAAGAAAGTTCTTGGGCGATCGACCAGGAACGCACGCACGCCGTGCCACGCCTTATCACCGCGGACGATGCCGACCTGCTTGCAAAGGCGCTGACAGACCATCTCTTAAGCCCCGGCCTGCCCTACAGGCGCCCGCTCGAGCGCATTGTCGCAAAGCTCACCTCTGCGCGCGGACTCACGCCGCCGGACCTTCCGGGGCTGCCGGACGCTTCGCAGGACAACGTGCTCGAAGCAGTGTGGACCGCCTTTTCGCTGCGCCTTAAGCTCACCTTTGAGTATGAAAACGCGCGCGGCGAGGCGACCAAGCGCACCGCATGCGTCTACGGGCTCTTCTCCGTTAAGGGCGTGTCGTACCTCGCAGGCTTGGACGAGAAGAGCTCTCAGGTACGCACCTTTAGAATCGACCGCATCCAGCGCGTGTGGAAACCAAAGGGCACTTACGCCATCCCCGCGGACTTCGATGTCACGGATTTCCTCTTCTTCACGTTTGACTTCGAGGGAGCCTCGTCCACACCCGCCGCATTCAGCTTCCCCGCCTCTGTTCCCCGGGCAGAAATCGAAGCGGTCACCCATGGCAGGGGGACGCTCGCGCCCCACGCCGACGGCGTGCGTTGGGATATCGACGTGCGCGACCTCGACGCTGCCGCAGGCTTTTGCCTGGAACACTCCCAGATGGGCATGACGCCCCTGGAGCCCCCGTTCCTTATCGACTGTTGGCGCAATCGTATCTCAAAGGCGGTGCAAGCCCATGCCTAGAAAACCAGCTCTACACGGCGATGCCCTTATTGGCACCTGCATCGAGTTGCTGCAGTTGCTGAGCGACTCGCCAACCCAAACCGCGCCGTTTGCACAGACGGCTACGTTGCTGCAGGTCAGCGAAGACCAGCTCACCTCTGCCGTGGACACCCTCTGCGGCCTGGCCCACCGCCAATCCGGTGCGCGCGTGGCCGTCTTCATCGAGGACGATACCATCTCTTTGCTGGGCGATGTTGCGACCTTCCACGCCATCCGCCTGTCGCTGCAAGAGGGCATGGTTCTCGCGCACGTGCTCAACCTCCTCAACATCGACGCCAGCGTGCGCGAACGCGTTGAACGGGCCATGCTCCCCCTTGAAACCGTCGATGCGGCGCCCCGGCCCGACACCATCGGCTCCGTCTCCATCTACGGGCGCTTCTACCAGCAGATCGAAATCGCCATCCAGGACTACGTCCGCCTTATCCTCACCTATAGAAGCTCGAGCGATACCGCGCCGCGCCCCAGAACGGTCGACCCCCTCGCTATCAAGCAGGACCGCGATGCCGCCTACTTGATCGGCTGGGATGTGGAGAAGGACGCGCAACGTCTCTACCGTCTGGATCGCGTCGACAACGTCGTCTATACCGATGACTCCGTAGAGATCCACCCTTGGGAAAACGCCAGCATCCAGCAGAGCCTTACCGCCGGTGCTCTCAAATCGATCGTCTCATTCCCCAGCAAAGAAGCCCTCGAACAGGCCGGATGGGCAGGCATTGCGGATACAGACGGCGATGCCGATCAAGACGGCAGGACGCGGGCGACCGTTTACATCGCGGACGAGGAGTGGCTGTTTGACCGCGTGCTTGGCTCCGGAGGTCAAATCATCATCGAATCGCCTTCAGACCTGCGCCAGCGCCTGGTAGGGTACGCGCATCGCCTGACGTCGAGAATCTCTTAAAGCCGTATTCTGACGAGCGACCGCAAGGGGCAAGTCGCCCAGGAAGCACCGCCCATGTAAAGAGGAGCCCGGCCGGACCCCTCTTTTTCTAGCCATCTTGCCCGCTGTTCAGCTGCTCCTCGTCCGCACTCGCGAGCAACGCGAGCAAGAGACGCGACCTTGCTCTAAACTTGCCGCGGGCAACGTCTATTCGTGTGAAGCGCGCCACAGCTTGATGTAGCGACCAACTTGTTCCGCATCAATCCGCTGGAATTGGGACGGAAGCGAAGAGAGAAACTTCTTGCCGTATCCCTTGCTCAGCAAGCGCGAGTCCGCCAGCACCAAGACGCCGCGGTCGGTCGAGGTCCTAATCAACCGGCCGGCCGCCTGCTTAACCTCAAGCACGGCGTCCGGCAGCGAATACTTGGCCCACGCCCGCTCCTCGCGAACGTTGCGCTCGCAAGACAGCGGCTCCGTAGGGTTGGCGAACGGCAGCTTGGGGATCACCACGCAGCGCAGCGTAGCGCCGGAAGCGTCAAAGCCTTCCCAAAATGCCTTGAGGGCGAAGAGGGACGATGACTCCTCGGAAAGGAATCGGTCTCGTAGGCGCTTCACGCTTGTTCCGCGCAGCTGGCAGGCAAGCTCCAGCCCCTGACGCGACAGGCGAGGCTCCACACGGCCATAGAGATCCTCCATGTCGCGACGATTGGTGAAGAGGGTGAGCGTTGAGCCACCCATCGCCATATGCACATCTACCAGTAAGTTCTCCATCGCTGCAAGATACGCGTCGCGATCTCTCGGATCCGGGATATCGCCCGCCACCACAACCGCCATGTTCTCCTGGAAGTTATAGCTCGACTCCAGCTGGACGCATGAGAAGCTCCCCTTGGGAAGGCGATCCAGACCAACGGAGTGGTTGAAGTGGTCAAACGAGTTGGAGACCGTCACGGTTGCAGACGTAAACACCACGCTGTGCATCTCGGGCAGCCATTGTTCCGCCAACGCCTCGCCAATGTCCATGCGCTCCGCCGTAAGGGCTTCTCCACCCGCACGGCGAGCCTTGTTGACCTGCAGGGAATAGACGTAATGCTCGTCCGCTCCCTCGAGAATAAGCGACAGCGTGGACTTCATCTCTTTGATGCGTCGAGCTCCGTCAGCCACCTCTATGACCATCTCCGGATTCTCCGCCCCAACCGACTCCGCAAGCGAGGAAAGGTTCTTTCCCGCCTCGTCCAGCGCATCGATAGCGGTACGCGCCGTCGGCTCAAAGTACTCCCAGCCACGGTGCGCCCTCAACTCGGGTCCTATCCAGATGTTGGCATCCGCATAGCCATCCGCCCTGCCGTTTCGGGATAGCTCTCGCACGGCCTCGAAGAGCTCCGCCATTGCAAGCGACGCCCTTGAAGCGCTGCTCGCCGCCTTGGCACCCAAGCCCAGGAACAAGGTGGCGGCGTCAGATGAGGCCAGAGCGTGCGTCAGCCTTCCCAGTGCACCCGACTGAGCCCCGCCCAAGCGCTCGAACACCATGCGCGACTCATCCGCCGAAACGCTTAGCGCCCACTGGCGACGAGCCTCCTTCTCAACCGAATGGGCCTCGTCGATAATCCAATGGCGGATGGGCGGAAGAATCTTGCCATCAGCTGCAACGTTTCTGAACAGCAGCGAGTGGTTTGTAACAACAATGTCCGCCTTCGCAGCGCGCCGACGAGCGCAGCGCACAAAGCAGCCCCTGTTAAAGAAGTGGCAATTCCCACGGGCACATTCCCTTGATGAGGTGGTGAGATCCGCCCTGTTGACGCTCCTCCACCTAATGCCAAGCGAATCCAAGTCACCCGTGGGGGATTGGCAGGCAAACGCATACAGCACCGCTATAGCGGTCAGCGTATCCGCCGGATCTCGGTTTGTAGTGATCTCTCTGCCGGCCGCCAGGGACTCCAGTTTGAGCAGGCACGGGTAATGATCAAAGCCCTTAAGAGCGCAAAACGAGAGCCCGCCATCTAGCTCACGTGCAAGTTTTGGCAGCTCTTGATACATAAGCTGGTCGGTGAGGTTGTTCGATTTGGTCGCGATGCCTACTGTGATCTTATTCCTTTTCGCCGCCTCTGCAGCTGGGACAAGATAGGCGATTGATTTTCCAACGCCCGTTCCAGCCTCGATAACGCGGTGTGTCGACGTTGCAAACGCATCACGCACCTCAGACGCCATCACAATCTGCTCCGCGCGGGGCTCGTACGAGGCGTACATGTCGTTCACCAAGCCGCCGGGGGCGTATCTCAGCTCGATCTCATCGCGCCGAGGCATGGTAAGCCCCGGAAGCTCGTCCGCATCGATGTGGTCCGGCTCGGCATCCGCCTGCATAACCTGCGCCCTTGCCGCCTCTAGAGAGAACGTCTCGCCCTGCCGCTCGCCAGCAAGGAACGAGAAGATGGGTCGATACGGCCATCGCACGTCAGGATGCATGTCGGCCAGCAGCCTCATCAGACCTCCGGGAAAATCCGTGAGAGCGCACAGCAAGATGCGCCAGACTCCGCAAAGAGCCTCGACATCATCTGATGCGCGGTGAGATACGGCAGCGCACCCAAATAATTCGGCCATGGTTGCCAGCTTATGCGAACTCAAACGGGGCAAAGCGATACGCGAGAGCGCCAGCGAGTCAATCCAGATATCGCTCACCTTCACGCCGCCCTTGACCGACTCGATAAACGAGCGGTCAAACGTAGCGTTATGGGCGATAACCGGGCATCCTTGGACAAACTCCTCAAGCGCGGCGACGGCCTCTTCCGCGCGCGGGGCATGCGCTACGTCGGCGTTGGTGATACTTGTGAGCTCGGTAATCTCCGGCGGGATTAGACCGTTGGGATGCACAAAGGTGTCAAAGCGATCCACCACCTCGCGGCCGCGCAGACGCGCTGCGGAAATCTCTATGAGCTCGTTTTCCGCGCATGAAAGCCCCGTGGTCTCCGTATCGAGAACAATCACATCATCCTCAATAAGGCCAAACGAACGGTTCTTGGCGCGCTCGGCAAGCGTCGCGTATTGCTCGATAACAAAGCCCGGGGTGCCCGGAAGCACCGCCGCGGCCATGTTGTTGTATGTGTTGACGTTCAGGTGTATCACTTCTCAGCGCGGTCGATGGCCATCTGGATAAAGGAGGCGCAGACTTCAGGGAACGTCAGATCGTCCGTATGGCGAATCTCATCAGGATAAAGCGACGTGTCCGTCATGCCGGGGATGGTGTTGGTCTCAAGGATAACCGGGCCCTCCTCAGACACAATGAAGTCGCTTCGCGATACGCTCATGCAGCCTAGCGCGCGATGCGCGGCGCACGCGAGTTCCTGCGCGCGCACGTAATCCCCCTTAGAGATCTGAGCGGGAATACGATGGATTTTATCGGGCGAGATATACTTCACGCGGAGGTCGAAGAAGTCCGCGTCTTCCTGCTTGAGGATCTCGACAATGGGCAGGGCTCGCAGGTCGTCGCCGCCGTATACGCCCACGGTGATCTCGGTGCCCTCTATGCGCTTCTCGATAAGAACCTTGTCGCCATAGCCAAAAGCTACGTCGATTGCCGCCTGCAGGTCTTCGGCCTTCTTCACATAGGTGATACCGTAGCTCGATCCGTTAACAGCCGGCTTCACAAAGCAATGGTCACCAACTATCGACAGAATCTCGTCTAAATCATACGACTGGCCGCGGACCAACGAAACTCCGGGCGCGACGGGAATCCCCGCTCGCTCGTACATCACCTTGGACAGGTCCTTATCTGCTGCAAGGGCGCTCGACGTCACGTCGGATCCCGTATAGGGGATTCCGCAAAAGTCCAAAACGCTTTGGATCTTACCGTCTTCTCCGCCCTCGCCATGCAGTGCGATAAAGGCGACATCAAACGATCCTCCCGTCAGGTCGCTCAAAAACGTAGCAGAAGCGGGGTCAAGCATTTCAACCTCACCGAAGCCTGCGGTGCGCAGCGCATCGACCACGTTTTTTCCAGACGAGAACGAGATCTCTCGCTCGCTCGAACGTCCTCCAGCAAGCACTGCTACGCGCATCTTGGCACGATTGATCTCTGCCATGAGATCACCCTCCACCCTTCTTGATAGATAGCATGCGTCCAATCTAGGCGTTTTCGCTGTTTTACACGATACGCAGGCGCATCTTTATTTCGCATCCCTTATTGTATAAGCATCTTTACCTATTACCCCCTTTGAAAGGCCGCTAATGGAACGTACAAAACCCCTGCGCGACATTCGATCCCTTTCCGAAGATGACCTGGTCGTCCTTACCAAGGAGCTTGGCCAGCCTGCTTTCCGCGCTAAGCAGCTTCGTGAATGGATCTTCGATAAGAACGTATGTTCGTTTGATGATATGACCAATCTCCCTAAAGTCTTTAGGGAGAAGCTGGCTGAATCCTATGGTTTCAACATCCCCGTCGAACTCGCCAAGCAGGTTTCACGTGACGGGTCACGCAAATACCTGCTCCAGTTCAGTGACGGCGTCTCCGTTGAGACCGTTGGCATGCCCAGCAAGAACAAGCTTGCTGTCTGCATTTCTTCTCAAGCCGGCTGCGCTATGGGCTGCGCATTTTGCGCTACCGGCATGAACGGCCTCACCAGATCTCTCACCGATCAAGAAATGGTTGACCAGGTCCTTCACGTCTCCCGTGACTTTGGCGAACGAGTGACCAGTGTCGTCTTCATGGGCCAGGGCGAGCCTTTTGCTAACTTCGACAACGTCGTATCAGCGCTCCGCAAGCTCAACGCCCCCGGAGGTCTCGAAATCGGTGCGCGCCATCTCACGGTTTCTACCTGCGGTGTCATCCCCGGCATAAAGCGCTTTGCCGAGCTACCCGAGCAGTTCACCCTCGCGATCTCCCTGCATTCCGCCGTGCAATCCACTCGAAACAAGCTTATGCCGGGCGTAAAGAAGCACACGCTCCTACGCCTTCACGAGGCGATCCAAGACTACGTCGAGAAGACGGGCCGTCGACCCACCTACGAATATGCCATGATCGACGGCGTTAACGACAACAACCCCGAGATGCAGGCGCTCATCGACTTCTGTCAGGGCACGTTGTGCCACGTCAACTTGATCCAGCTAAACGATGTCCCCGACAGCCCCCTCAAACCTTCGCCCATGGAAAAGGTCGAGACCCTCCAGAGGCGCCTCACCATGCACGGTGTCGAAACAACCATCCGCAACTCACGCGGAAATGACATTGATGCCGCCTGCGGCCAGCTCAAGCAGCGCTTTGCAGTCAAAAAGTCTTCTGACCAATAGGGGATCAAGCCATAGCATCATCCTAAGGACCTGGAGTAAAACTCCAGGTCCTTTTTCATCTGCATTGAAAGTTGCCAGCTCTACAACCTACACGCGTCTCACTATAAAAGAACGGGAAGCCCCTTTATGAAGCTTCCCGTAATGCAAAGTTTTATTTAGGCACCTAACTAAATCATATCTCATTGACGTTCAACCCATTCCTGGTTGATCTTTGGATTATGGGTAAGCTTAGCTGTCTTCATTGCGACTTCTTCCGTCATCTCATCCATTCGATTACGCGAGATAGCGGTAAAATCGCTTTTGATCTCAAGAAACTTCTCTTGAAGTTTCTCCCTATTCATCGCAATCAATACGGTTATACCCGCAGTCGCAACTGCACCGACAGTAAATACCGTCAATGCAAGTCTTTGATCCTTATTCATCGTCATCACCGGAAACCATTGAAGCCAGGATTCTTGTAAGCTCTTCCTCGTCTTTGAACTCAATCTCGATCTTATTCTTGCCTCGAGTTGACTTCACTTTTACGTTGGTATTCAAAGCTTGTCGCAGAACCCTTGCAGCCCTTTTATATGATTGCGGCATCACTGGGCGAGGAGCTCTTGGGGTTTCCCCGACAGAAAACAGTGGAGCAAGATTTTCAGTCGCCCTAACCGATAAGCCTTCAGCAACCACCTTGTCAGCAAGCTTAATACGTTGCTCCTCATAAGGAACTGCGAGAATTGCTCGAGCATGTCCTGCAGTGAGCCTTCCATCAAATAGATATTGCTGCACCGGCTCTGGTAAATCCAGAAGTCTCAAAGAATTCGTGATGCTGGAACGTGACTTTGAAACTGCCTTTGACAAAGCTTCCTGGGTCATGCCGCTCGCCTTGATAAGCTGTCTATAACCCTTAGCCTCTTCGATAGGATTAAGATCAGACCTCTGAAGATTCTCAATAAGTGCAAGCTCGAGCATCTTCTGATCATCAACTTCTTTAACAATCACCGGCAGCTCTTCAAGACCAGCAATCTTGGATGCCTGGTATCTGCGCTCTCCGGCAATGATTTCATAACCCTCACCCTTCTTTCTTACAAGGAGAGGCTGGAGAACACCGTTTTCACGAATTGAGTCTGCAAGTTCGTTCAACAGCGTTTCATTAAAATGCGTCCTAGGCTGATTCGGATTAGGATTGATCTTATCTATAGAGACTTTGGTCTCTTCCTTCTGGTCAACATAGCCGGTCTCAGATTGAGCTTCCCCCATAAGGGATCCAAGACCTCTTCCAAGGGCAGGCTTTTTCTTAGGACTAGACACGACGAATCACCTCTCTTGCAAGGTTCATATATGCACGAGCTCCCTTATTACTAGGAGAGTATTTAATAATCGGGAGTCCATATGAAGGAGCTTCGGAAACCTTAACGGAACGAGGGATCAATGTCTTAAAAGCAAGATTTCCAAAGTAACGCCTTACTTCCTCAACAACCTGATTGGAAAGCGATGTACGCGAATCGTACATCGTGAGGAGAACACCAAACGTGTCAAGATCCTTGTTGATGCGGCCTTTTACCATCCTCATGGATTCGAGCAGCTTTGTAACGCCTTCCAAAGCATAATACTCACACTGAATCGGGATGAGAACGCTATCTGCAGCAGCCAGCGCATTAATGGTAAGCAAACCAAGGGACGGAGGACAATCAATAAAGATGAAATCGAATTCATCTTTAATTGGATCTATCATATCTTTTAGTCGAGTTTCTCTTGCCATCGCAGAAACAAGTTCAATCTCCGCACCTGCAAGCTGAATCGTCGCCGGAACAACAAATACCTTCTTACAAGTTGTATCCTGAATTATCTCTTCAGCAGGCACATCATGTAGAATTGCGTCATACACGCATTGCGTGAGCTCTTCTTTATCAATTCCAAAACCACTCGTAGAGTTTCCCTGCGGATCAAAATCCACTATCAGCACTTTTCGATTCTGCTCACCCAAAGCGGCAGCAAGGTTAACCGCCGTAGTAGACTTACCCACACCGCCCTTCTGGTTAATAATCGCTATTACGCGCGTATCCTTCTCACTTTTTGAACGGCTTATGTCGCGAAACCCCACGTTGTCCTCCCATATTTCCTTGCTACATTTGGCTCCATGGAATATGTTTCACGTGAAACATGCTCAGTTTTTACTCTTATAGAATACAACGTTTCACGTGAAACATTCAATCATAAGCTGCAGACTTTACTATATATCTTTCTACAATATTTCTAAATGAAATGACTAAACCGGAATGGGAGGTCCGATTTAAACTATATTACCTAATTAGAAGTAATAGAAGTCTTTCAGAGGTGATTAGCAACAACTCAATAACAGCTAATTACCATCTATTCAAATGTAAGTTGTCATTTATTGCATTACAGATGCTGAATCAAATAGTGAAGTATTACTGCAAATCACAATAAATGTGCCAATGAGTCATTTCGATACATTCACATAGCGTATTTAGTATCAATTTCACCTATGCTATTTCAATTCAGAATATACCAATGTCAAACAATCAGATAGATACGCTAATAGACAGGTCTATTAGTAAACTGATTCTAAAAATCATGTCGAAGTACTGGCATAAACTCAGAACACAGAAATTGACAATTTTGGATTTGTGCAATA